>Ga0066701_10000369_pt1 | contig 12547 bp, 10 predicted proteins | sample GraSoiAngelo_150_FD_66453 | JGI IMG/M metagenome (GOLD analysis project Ga0066701, IMG submission 66453) | Grasslands soil microbial communities from the Angelo Coastal Reserve, California, USA - 14_1009_09_40cm | ecosystem: Environmental > Terrestrial > Soil > Grasslands | place: USA... | reverse complement strand
AGTTGGCTGGTTAGCCTGTGAACGCGCTCGGCGATCGCGCGCAATCCTTTTGGTCCATGATAGATCGCGTACATCGACGCGATCACAGCGAGAAGAACCTGTGCCGTGCAGATGTTACTCGTGGCTTTATCCCGGCGGATGTGTTGCTCCCGCGTTTGCAACGCGAGCCGATACGCTGGCCGACCTTCAGCGTCGTGCGACACGCCAACAAGCCGGCCGGGCATGTGTCGTTTGTATTGATCGCGCGTGGCGAAATATGCGGCGTGCGGCCCGCCGAATCCGAGCGGCACGCCAAAACGCTGTGTGTTTCCGACCGCGACGTCTGCGCCGAATTCACCCGGCGGTTTCAACAACGTCAGCGCCAGAATGTCTGCGGCGACAACAACGAGCGCTCCCGCATTGTGCGCCTGCCTGATGAAATCGGAATAATCGCAAATCGCGCCATCGGTCGCGGGATATTGGACGAGCGCGCCAAAGACGGTGTCGTCGAATCTAAAACGCGAATAATCGGCGATCTTGATCTCGATTCCGAGCGGCTTCGCGCGCGTCTGAACAACGGCAATTGTTTGTGGGTGACAATTGTCGGCGACGAAGAAGGTTTTCCGATTTGGCGCGACCGCATGACAAAGCGACATCGCCTCGGCCGCGGCAGTCGCTTCGTCCAACAGCGATGCGTTTGCGATGTCGAGCGCCGTTAGGTCCACGATCATTTGTTGGAAATTGAGGAGGGCTTCGAGCCGGCCTTGTGCGATTTCGGCCTGGTACGGCGTGTAAGCGGTGTACCAGCCGGGATTTTCAAGGATGTTTCGCTGAATTACGGGTGGCGTGATGCAGTCTGAGTAGCCAGCGCCGATCAACGAGCGTGCGAGCTTGTTCTTATTTGCAATTGCGCGCAGCTCGGCGAGCGCTTCGGTCTCGGATTTAGCTGCCGGCAAATTCAGCTGCCGATCCAACCGGATGTTTTTTGGAACGGTGGCGTCGATTAGCGAATCGAGGTCTTCGTAGCCTACTTCGCTTAACATCGACCGAACTTCCTCTTCGGTCGGACCGATGTGACGGCGCGCGAAGGAATCGACGACGATGTTTTCTTCGCGCGTTTGCATGGGAAGAGACTACGGCGCGCGGGACGCGCTTCAACTCTCGAGCGCCGCTTGTGCCGCGGCTAGTCGCGCGATTGGAATCCGGAAGGGGCTGCAACTGACGTAGTCCAGACCGAGCCGATGACAGAATTTGACGCTGTTAGGTTCGCCGCCATGTTCGCCGCAAATTCCCAGTTTAATGTTGGGGCGTGCCTTGCGGCCGAGGTCGCGGGTGATTTCCATCAAGCGCCCCACACCTTTCTGATCGATCGATGCAAACGGATTTGCATCAACGATGTCGAGCTCGGCATAAGCAGGAAGAAAACTGCCGGAGTCGTCTCGGCTCATTCCCATTGTGGTTTGCGTGAGATCGTTCGTGCCAAAACTGAAGAACTCGGCGTCGCGCGCGATCTGATCCGCCACAAGCGCGGCGCGTGGGATTTCAATCATTGTTCCGACCAGGTATTTGAATTTTGTTCCTGTTTCTTTCGCGACGTCGTCCGCGACGCGGCGAACGATGTCGATCTGCAGCTTTAGTTCGCGCGGAAATCCGACCAACGGAATCATAATTTCTGGATGGACCTTGATGCCCCTGGCCTGGACTTCCGCAGCCGCTTCAAAAATTGCACGCGCCTGCATTTCAGAAATTTCGGGGAACGTGATCCCAAGCCGGCAACCGCGATGGCCCAGCATCGGATTAAATTCGTGTAGCTCATGCACGCGGCGCGCGATGTGTTCCACTGCTACGCCTAGCTTGCTAGCGAGCTCGTTCTGCTGCGTGTGATCAGCGGGCAAAAATTCGTGGAGCGGTGGATCGAGAAAACGGATCGTCGCGGGCAAACCTTTGAGTGCTGTGAAGATTCCAACGAAATCGTCGCGTTGATAGGGAAGCAGTTTCGCAAGGGCGCGCCCCCGTTCGTCCTTTGTTCCGGCGAGAATCATCTCGCGCATGGCGTCAATCCGATCGCCTTCAAAAAACATGTGCTCGGTGCGACATAGCCCAATGCCCTCCGCGCCGAACGCCACTGCGTTGGTCACTTGCTCAGGTGTATCCGCATTCGTGCGCACACCGAGCGTACGGAATTCATCCGTCCACTTCATGAGCTTTGTATATTCGCGGTAAACCACGCTCTTTTTCGGATCGAGAGAACGATCGATTAGCACTTGGACGATTTCCGACGGCGCAGTAGCGACTTCACCGGCGAACACTTCACCGGCAGTTCCATCAATCGAAATATAATCGCCGCGGTTTAACGTCGTGCCGTTCGCGCTGAGTGTGCGCTGTTGGTAGTCGATCTGAATGCCGGTCGCGCCGCACACGCATACCTTACCCATTTGCCGCGCGACCAGCGCTGCGTGCGAAGAAACGCCGCCCCGCGAAGTGAGAATTCCTTCAGCGGCGATCATGCCGCGCAGGTCTTCCGGGGACGTTTCAATTCGAGCGAGCACGACTTTCTCGCCTTTCTCGGCGCGCATCACCGCTTCCTCCGCGCTGAATACGATGCGCCCGCATGCCGCGCCCGGTCCAGCGGCCAAACCAATGCCGATTTTTTTTGCTGCTCTTGCTGATTTCCGATCGAAGATCGGCGCCAGAAGATGAGACAACGAGTCAGCCGGGATACGCCGCACTGCATCTTTCTTGGTGATTAATTTTTCATCGACCATGTCGACGGCGATGCGTACCGCAGCGTGGCCGGTGCGCTTGCCATTTCGCGTTTGCAAAATATAAAGGCGATTTTCCTCCACCGTGAACTCGAGGTCTTGCATGTCCTTGAAGTGACGCTCAAGGATGCTGCGCACTTTCATCAGTTCCTTGTGCGCCGCGGGCATTTCCCTCGCCAGATCGGCAATCGGATGCGGTGTGCGCACGCCTGCGACGACGTCTTCGCCTTGCGCATTGATCAAATACTCGCCGTAAAAGACTTTTTCGCCGGTCGCTGGATCACGCGTAAATGCAACCCCCGTTGCGCTTGTCTCTCCCATGTTCCCGAACACCATCGTCTGCACATTGACCGCCGTTCCCCAGTCGTGCGGGATTCCATACCTCCGCCGATACACGATCGCCCGATCGTTCATCCACGAGCCGAAAACAGCGCCAATTGCGCCCCAGAGCTGTTCATTCGGATCTTGGGGGAACGATTTTCCGGCGCGCTCTTCGATCAGCGCCTTGAAACGCTGCACGAGTTCTTTCAAATCCGCGACGGTCAGTCTGACATCCGGAAAGTCGTGCTTGCCATAGCGCTCATCCTTCAAGTGCTCGATCACGGTCTCGAAAGGCTCATGGTCTTCGCCCGGCCGTTTCTGAATGCCCATCACCACATCGCCGTACATCTGCAGAAAGCGCCGATACGAATCCCAGGCGAAACGCGCGTTGCTCGTTTTTTTTGCAACGATGCCGACAACCTCGTCGTTCATCCCGAGATTGAGAATCGTGTCCATCATGCCGGGCATGGAATCGCGTGCGCCCGATCGCACGGAAACAAGCAACGGCCGCTCTTTGTCCCCGAATTTTTTGCCCACCGATTGCTCAACCTTTGCGAGGGCCGCCGCGACCTGCGACTCCAGTTCACGCGGGTAAGTGCGGTTGTGATCGTAAAAGTAGCTGCACACCTCTGTCGTGATTGTGAATCCCGGAGGGACCGGCAAGCCTATGCGCGTCATCTCGTGGAGGTTTGCGCCTTTGCCACCCAGCAACGGCTTCATGCTGCCTGCGCCGTCAGCATGCCCATCACCGAACGAGTAGACGTAGTGAGCGGTTTTCCTTTTGCGTTCGCCATGTGTCGCGCGCGTTCTCCGTCTGGATGTTGTTCTCCTGCGCTGAAACTTCTTTTGTCTGCTGGATTTTTGTTTTGAAACCATGATTCAGGAACTCCGAAGAGCGTCAACCGGGCGAAGCGCCAAAGTAATTTCGGGCGTCGCGGTGTCAACGCACAGAGCGAATAAACGGAAACAAGATCGGCTGTAGCAGCGGGCGTGCCGCCTGCATGTACGAGCGTTGCAGCCGACACGGCTGCCTCTACAGAAAGAGAATCAGCAGTTCAGCGATTAAGCCGGCTCGCTTCCGTTGGTCAGAACTTCAGCAATCGTCGCCGTAAAGTCATCGACGCCGGTACTGGGCACGATGATGCTGTTCCGGCGTCCGTGAGCTTCCTCGGTGATGCGCAAGAATTTCCCGCGGTCGTTCTCCCGGAGCTCCACGTAGAAATGCTTGCGCTCGATTTGCAGTTCTCTCGCCTCGATGATGTTATCCATTTTTACCTGAGGCCGCCGAATTTACCCCATCGCATGGGTGCCATGGAAGCAAAATCCGCAGCTTTTTGATAATTTCTTGCAGGCTCACCCTGCCAGACGCAAGACGCCGTTTAGGGCCCCAGCAATCGCGGTGGATCTGGCGGTGTATTTACCTGGCTATGGCGACAGGCCATGATTTGTCTCAATCCCGCTTACGACCGATCGGCGTTACTTCAAGGCAAAGATGCATTTCCTGCTGTGCCCAAGCTGCAACTGCGAGCTAAGCTTAAACGGTGAGCACGAGCGAGTTGATCGAAGAAATTCAACGTCTTCCGGATGACCAGGCGAAGCAGGTATATGATTACCTGTTTTCGACTGAGAGCGAATTGGACCGCGTGCTGGCCACTTTCGACGGTCTGCCGAGAACGAGGCGTCTGACAGAAGAGGAAACTCTCGCTCTCCCGCGTGCGCGTTCTCCTCGATACTAATGTCTGGCTGGCAATACTGACGACGGACGGATTCTGTCGGCAGACGTGGCGAAGCGCACTGTATTCAGATCCCGGCGTTCGAGCAGCAAAGCAAAAAACCCTTGAGTGACATCTTTTGCTTCTTCGGGTCCGACGCCCTGTCGCCTCACGAACCCATAAATTGGCCGCCAATAGGTACTGCAAAGTTTCTCAAGCGCTGCCTGCGCTGCCGGTGTTGGACCTTGTGCCTCCAGCACCACGCTCCAGTGCGTCGTATTAAACGCCGCGCCGCAATGAGTAGCTACGTCAGTCGCGGTCAGTGACGTTACATCGTCCGTAGCGGGGGTCACATGGCGACCCAATCAAAAACTCAAGCGAGAAGCAAGCCTGCATTACTCTCAAGGAGGGACGGCTTGGACAGCCGTCATTCCTTGCGATGCTTTGCGCTCAACCTACAATCTCGTGCGCCAAGCTGCTTGAATGCGAGCGGCATCGAAAAGTAATGCGCTGTTCTTGACAGGTAGCTGGGCTCGAGGATGCCTCAACCAATTGATCCAAGCTCTTATCGATCGCCCGACCCGCAGCGCCCAGCTGTTCCGTTGCCAATCGAGAGAGAGCCTCGAGGGCATGATCCGTACGCGGCCTTCCGTTTCGGAGATTTCAGCCTCTTTACGGCCGGTAATTTACTTTCGATCACCGGCCGTTTGATGCTCGCGGTGGCGGTGGAATGGGAGATTTACGCGCGCACGCATTCGGCCACTGCGCTTGGTTTGGTTGGATTGGTTATCGCAGTGCCTGTGGTTACGCTTTCCCTGCCGGCTGGCCATTTAGCGGATCGGTTCAGTCGAAAGCACATCATTCTGGTCTCACAAGTGTTTAGCGGGTTCATGTCAGTGGCGCTGGCGTTAGTTTCTTGGAAGCATCTCTCCATACCTGCAATCGCGCCGCTGCGCGCAGGCAATCACGCGCTCGCTGCCATTGCGACGATTTTTGAGCGGCATCATCCGATGTTTCATTTCGATGACGCCTCAGTTCCGCTGATTTATCTGCTTTTATTTATCGGAGCATCGGCGCGAACATTCAGTTGGGCTGCGCGCAGTTCGTTTTTTCCGACCTTGGTTCCGCGTGACGCATTCGCGAACGCTGTGACGTGGAACAACAGCGTTTTCCAAATCGGATCTGTTGTGGGGCCGGCCCTGAGCGGTTTTTTAGTCGCGTATGTCGGCTTTCCGTTTGTGTATCTGCTGGATGCACTCTGCGCGTTAGCGTTTTTCCTTCTCGTCCTACTGATCCGCCGCAGCACGCAAAGACGAGAGCAGACCGACGCGGGCACTTGGAAGAGTCTCATGGCCGGGCTCCGATTTGTGTTTAGCAGAAAAGTGATCCTGGCCACAATCACACTGGATTTGTTTGCTGTTCTGTTGGGCGGCGCGACGGCGCTAATGCCGATCTTTGCCGATCAAATCCTTCACTGCGGACCGGTGGGGCTTGGCTGGCTGCGAGCGATGCCGGCAATCGGTGCCTTTGCGATGGCGCTGGTGGTGGCGCATCTACCGCCGATGAAACGCGCGGGAAAAACGCTGCTCTGGTGTGTGACAGGGTTCGGCGCCGCTACAATCCTGTTCGGGTTGTCGAAAGTATTCTGGTTATCGCTCGGTGTGCTTTTTCTCCTCGGCGCGTTCGATAGCGTGAGCGTGATCATTCGCGGCTCGATCGTGCAACTGGTTACGCCGGATGAAATGCGGGGGCGCGTTTCGTCCGTGAACAATATTTTCATCGGCACATCGAATGAGTTCGGCGCACTCGAATCGGGTTTGACCGCCGCGCTGTTTGGTCCCGTGATTTCAGTGGTGGCGGGCGGCATCGGGACGATCCTCGTGGTGCTCGCTGTTGCGTTTCGCTGGCCGGAGACGTGGCGGATCGGAGCGCTGGATAGGAATCTGCGCTGAGCGCGCGCCATTGCAGGGCGTTTCTCTGAATCCCGAAAACGTTCGGGACTGATATGGACGCCCTGCAAAAATTGACCGCTCTAGAACGCGCCGTGCAAGGAGATCGTCCCGTACGGCGCGCCGCCGTCCTGGTGGTATCGCACTTCTGCGCGATAAAAATCGAAGTTCCGGTATGGCTGATACCCAACCTCTCCTGTAAACGTCACCATCGGCGAGATCTTCCAATCAAACCCCGCGCCGGTTCGGATCTCACTATACGTGATAACAGCGTGGTTGAGACGTGGAATTCCATGAGAAACTCCAAACTCATCGTCCACACGGAAAGTGGCATCCCTGACGGTTGCTCCTGCATACAGCGATACATCGCGAGTCAATTCGTATTGCAGGCGCGGCGTCGGCAGAACGGCGTCAAGCAACCATTGCGGCGCAATTTTCCAGCGCACGCCTACGGCAGGAAGGACCGGATATTTTCGTTCCACATCGACGCTTACTCCGAGAACGAGCTGCAGATCAGGGCTGTAAATGTACGTCCCGCCGATGAGGAAAGGCATGTTGAAATTATCCCAAAACAAATGGCCGAGTCCCGAATTGTAGAGGCCAGGCTGAGTTTCCGCTCGGACGATAATCGAATCGGAAAATTGCATGTCGAGTCCGATGATCGTGCTGAAGGACTGCAATGTATTGGGCAGGGCGGCGCCCTGCGGAAGACCAAATGAGAAGCGCTCCCATTCGGCGCCCAGTCGCAGGACGCCGAACTTTATGCGCGGTGTTAGCACAAGGCGGATATCCGAATCGATTTCGTCAAAATCGCTGACTTTCTTGCGAGGATTGCGCTCTACGTCGCCTTCGCCGACGTACGTCGCGTCCGCGGTGTATTCGCCTGATAAAGGCCAGAACGAATTGCTGGTCTCTTCGGCGAGAGCTGACGAAGCAAAGAAAAGCGACGCGCAACCAACCAGAACGAGCGATCGTGGCACGAACGTCTTCACATGCTCATCGACCTCCGCTGCTGTCCCGGCGAAACAGGGTAACCGCCTTGGTGATGTTTTTCATCATCACTGACTCCGAGCCAAGCCGTTCTACTCCGTGTAGTGAACCCAGCGAGGCGGCGGAAATCATGTCGCCACGCCACACGAGCGTCGAAGGTTTTCCTTCCACGGTGACAGGCCACAGCTGGTACAACGTCAGCGCCACGTAATAACCGCCACTCGCGTAGTACAGAACGTCCGCTGCCTGATAGGTGCTCCCGGCCCCACCGCGATTGTACGACGCGCCCAGAGTCACGACTCCCTGGTCGTCTACGTCGAGAAGTTCCCAATAAAGTTCTGGGCGAAGCGAACCAGCGCCGTGACCAATTGCCGTGGCTCCAAGAAAGCCGGAAAACTGCCGGCGAATCTTTTCTTGCTCGCGCAATAAACCATTTACTTCATCACTCGCGCGAATGGACGGACCGGCGTGATCGTACGGCGGTTGTGCGGCCATGCCGCCAGACACGAAGCTTTTCGCGCGCGACGTAAGAACATCAGCCCAGAATGTCGCTACGGGCGCGGGCATCGTTCCCCCGCCTCCGCCGCCGGCAGAAAACTTCCTGGCCTCATCCTTGCTGACTTGGAGATCAGGGCTGAGCTTTTGCGTCGCAGCAACGAATGATCGCACGGGCGAGTTGTCCGGCGCGTTTTTCAGTTTCTCAAAATTCGCTGGTGACGGGCTCGACGGCAAATCAGTATGCAGGAACACCTTCAATTCACGATGCCTTGTGGGGTCCCATCTGCGCAATGCTTCCATCTGCTGTGCGGGCGCACCCGGCGTGACGTAGCAGCTTTGCACGGCCAGGAATCGCGACGTTCTCATCGGCGGCCCATGCGCAGTTTTGACATCGCTTTTCGCCAGCTGCGCCAGATCGACCTTGTCGAAAATGGAAAATGAAGCCAGCTCGGAGACGGCGTCGGCGCGCGCGATTGTCAGTCCAACGAACAAGAGCGACACTAGAACTAACCAACCGCAGGCGTATCTGGGAAATTGCCGTGGGAGATTCAACGCGCTGGATTTCATGAGCAATAGGGATGTCTGATGTTTGCAAATTTTCGTGTTCATCGCAATAAAGTTTCACCATGACCGAACCGGTGATTGTGCTCGACCACTTGAGCAAGAGTTTCGGGAACGTGCATGCCGTTCAAGATCTTTCCTTTCAAATCGAGGCCGGAACGATCTTCGGTTTCCTCGGACCAAACGGAGCCGGGAAGACCACCACCATGCGAATGTTGTGCGGCCTGACTCATCCCACCGGTGGCCGAGCGACCATCGACGGCGCAGATATCTGGAAAGACCGGCAACGGGTACGCACCAAGTTCGGTTACGTTCCGCAGCGCTTCAGCCTTTACCTCGATCTTACTGTGGCGGAAAATTTCCGGTTCTTCGGTGGCGCGTATGGCGTGCCGGGCGCTGAGCTTGAATCGCGAATCGAGCACCTGCTTCGCGTGATTGATTTGGAGGAAAAAAAGAACACTGCAGCCCAAAGCCTTTCCGGAGGGATGCGGCAACTCCTGGCGATCGGTTGCGCGTTGGTGCACGATCCCTCGCTGCTGTTTTTTGACGAGCCGACTGTCGGTCTTGATCCGGTTCACCGTCAACAGATCTGGAATTTGCTTTATGACCTCAGCCACGAAGGGAAAACGATCTTCGTCACGACGCATTACATGGACGAAGTAGAACGTTGCACGGAAGTCGGTTTTATCGAGGAGGGGCGGCTGCTGGCAAAAGCTCCGCCACGCGCTTTGAAATCGAGCTTTCGGACACGATTACTCGAAATCGACATTGAACCGCTCATGCCGGCGCTCGTTCGGCTGCGCTCCCTTCCGGAGTTGCTTGGCGTTTCGTTGCGCAGCGGTGGCTTGCGTCTGTACGTGTCGGACCCGGAAAAATTGCTGGCGAGCTGGCGCGAAAACTGGCCCTTTCCGGATTTGCGCTTGTTGGGCGAACGCTGGGTCGAACCTGACATGGAAGATGTTTTCACCGCTTACTCCCAAGGTTACCACGGCGTTTTGAGAAAACTGGCTTCATGAAATGGCTTTCCCTGGAGGCGGTTGCGAGCGTTGCTTACAAAGAATTCCTGCACATCTATCGCGATCGGCGGGTGTTGTTACTGGTGCTCACGTTGCCACCACTCTTTACTCTGCTTTTTGGCCACGCGTTTGAAACCGGCGAATTAACAGGCGTGCCCAGCCTGTTGATTGACCAGGACAACACGCCGCGCGCGCAGGAGTTCATCGACATCATCTCAAAGAACAAGACGTTTCAATGGCGTCACGGATCGCCTGAGACGAAAGACGAATCGAATTTGCTCGGCCACGGCGTGCGGGCAGCGCTGGTTATTCCAGCCGGGTGGAATGAAAGTCTGGAAAACGGGGATCCGAAACCGTTGTTGTTATATGTCGACGCAAGCGACATCAACACAGCCGATGCCGTCGAAGGAAGCGTTCGACAAAGCCTCGGAGATTTCCAGCTGAAACAACGCGACCGGATGATTGAGACGTTGCCCGAAGAAGTTTTTGAGCTTGGCAAGCAGTTACCGGTGCAAATACGCAAGCGTTTTGTTTCGATGATGGAAATGTGGTCGGTCGACCGCAAGCTGCTTTACAATCCGAAATCGCGCGTGATCGACTATGTTGTCCCGGGCATTATCGGCCTGATCCTGCAGTTGCTGACGGTGACACTGATGGCATGCACAATCGCGCGGGAGCGAGAGTCAGGAACTCTCTACCAGCTAATGGTGACCTCGTTGCGTCGCCGCGAGATCGTGATCGGGAAGATGTTGCCTTACCTGGTCGTATCCGTGTTTTTGGTGCTTGTAATCATGCTAGTCAGCGGCTGGCATTTTGGGGTTGCGTTTCATCAACTGCCGGCGCTGGCACTCGTGTGCTTGCTCTTTCTTCTTTGCTCGCTCGGACTCGGACTGCTGATCTCCGCGTTTTCGCGCACGCAAACGCAGGCCATTCAATTCTCGGTCTTCTTTCTATTGCCTGTGTTTGTACTTTCAGGCGCGTTCGCCCCGCTCGAACAGTTGCCCACAGCGGTTCGTTACGTTTCCGAGCTGTTTCCACTTACGCATTTTTGCCGCGCCTTTCGGCTCGTGAATATGTATGACGCTGGCCTGCAATTTTATACTGGTGATCTTGTGATTCTGCTCGCAGGCGCATTGATTACATTTATCGGCGCAGTTTTTCTATTACGGCGGATTGAGCAATGAGCGCCGCTGGTAGACACATTTGCATTCTCACGGTCACCGTGTGCGTCGGTGCGGCCGTCGCCGTAGCCGACAACGTTGATTCGACGCCGCAGCAAGTGTTCGATTCCATGCGCGGCGGTTTTCAACCGGCAAAAGCAAAAGGTGTGCACGCTCGGTACCAATGGGACTTGGGCGGACCGAAGGGCGGTCAATGGTGGATCGAGGTAAACGACGGGACCTACAAGATGGGCAAGGGAAAAATCCCCGATCCAAATGTCACTTTTATAGCTACGGACAAGGATTGGGTCGCCATTTGCCATGACCAACTCAGCGGGACTTGGGCCTATCTTACTGGCCGACTAAAGGTTCGCGGCGATCAGGGAATAGCCAGAAAGCTCGGCGAAATGTTCCCTTAAAATTTCGCTTCTGCGACAACCCTGATGTACGGAGCGGGATCCGTTCTCTTGGACTGATTCGCGCGGAAGAAATCAAAATCTCGTTCGACGGTGACGCCTGCGCCCGCGATTAATTTGAAGGGTTTTAGGCCGGAATAAGCTATCTGCACGCCGGCTCGATCCTCACTGTACTGGACGACTGCGTTGTGTAACTGCAATTTCCGCTCAGTTGTCAGCACGTCGTCAGTGCGAAAACTCGTATAGTTAAGCTCACCGGTGATCCGGAATTCCCAATCGTCGTTCGGCCGATAGATCAGCGCTGGTCTCGGGAACACCCCCTGAAGGCGCAGCTTGTCGCTAAATATCCAGATAATGCCTCCACCCGGAGCGACAGGCGGGTCTTGATAGATGCTCCCGCCCAAAGCGACAACGGCAAAGATTTTGTCTTTCTTTAACGGGAATGTCACGTACGCTTTCGCCGGTATATCGAAAGCATCCCAAGTCACGTTGTCTTGAAAGTAAACGCCGGGATCAAGCTCGATGCTTATGCCAGCGAAATCTTTTACGACGTACTCAAGGGCGAGATGAGCGGATGCGGTCTGCAAATGATCCGGTAATCCGTTGTCGGTGCCGCCGAAATCATAGCGATCGTATTCGACGCCGGCGCGAAAGTACCATTTACCGGTGATCAAAAAGCGATGGTCATAGCTGAAATCGTTATACAGCGAATCCCCATGACCGAGTTTCGATTCCTTAAAATCGCTGTCGAACGTGTACGTCGTCTCATAATAGAAGAGATCGCGTGAGTTTTCGTCCGCCGGCGCAGGTGAAGGCTGAAGAATAACGGCCGCTGGTCCCGCTACGGCCGACGCAGCTCCAAAGGCAAACAGCATCGCTAGGTTTCGAAATATTTTCACAGGCTAAACCGATCCGGACATCGACATATCGGGTGAAGGCGGTGAAAGCGATGTATCGTCCGCACACTATTTTAGCAAGGACTAATTCGATTGAGCTGACTTTGCGGGGTCGTTCTCTGAAATTGCCGCCTGCTAATCGCGACTCTTCGCGCGGTACCACATTGGACTCAATCCATCAATTGGTTCCCGCCAGTCATTGCGCGGAATTGCAGCGCTGAGCGTGTAGCGCACGTGTTTGCCCGTAGGCATTAAGTTGGCAACCGAAGCGGTTGCCCTACAATTCG
>Ga0066701_10000360_pt1 | contig 12626 bp, 6 predicted proteins | sample GraSoiAngelo_150_FD_66453 | JGI IMG/M metagenome (GOLD analysis project Ga0066701, IMG submission 66453) | Grasslands soil microbial communities from the Angelo Coastal Reserve, California, USA - 14_1009_09_40cm | ecosystem: Environmental > Terrestrial > Soil > Grasslands | place: USA... | reverse complement strand
CTCGGCATCGACGAGACGCTCACGCCCGAGGAGCATTGGGACCTCGCGGTTCGCCTGCGGCCGCTCCGCCAGGAAGGCGTGCTGATCTTCGGATCCGGTGACGTCGTGCACAACCTGCACACCTACGCCTGGGGCGGACACCCGGTCGAGCCGTACGACTGGGCCCTGCGTTTCGAGCAGGTCATCCGGACCGCCATCGACGAGGACGATCTGGAGACCGTGGTGGGATACGAGGAGCTGGGCCGCGATGCCGCTCTCGCCGCGCCGACGCCGGATCATTTCCTCCCGCTCGTCTACGTGCTCGCGCAGGGCGGGCGCGAAGAGCCGGTCGCGTATCCGGTCGAGGGGTTCGACGGCGGCTCGGTGTCCATGCTCGGCGTCCGCATCGGATAGCGCGATGGCCTTTTTCCTGGACCGCACGCTGAACGAGGCCCGATGAGGGCGATCGTCAGCTCGTTCCTCCTCGTCGCGATCAGCGAGATGGGGGACAAGACCCAGCTGCTCGCGCTGTCGCTCGCGGCGCGCTTCCGCCGTCCCTGGGTCGTCATGGCGGGCATCCTCACGGCGACCATCGCCAACCATGCGCTGGCGGCGCTTATCGGCTCCTGGGTCGCGGAGCGCGTGCCGGCCCGCGTGATGGCCGGCGTCCTGGCGGTCATCTTCGTCGCCTTCGCCATCTGGACGCTGCGGCCCGATACCCTGGAGGAGGGCGGCCCGAAGTCCCGGTTCGGTCCGTACCTCAGCACGGTGGTGCTGTTCTTCCTCGCGGAGATGGGCGACAAGACGCAGCTCGCGACCGTCGCGCTGGCGGCAGAGTTCCACTCGGTGCTGCTGGTGACCATCGGCACCACTCTCGGGATGCTGGCGTCGGACGGATTGGCGGTGCTCCTCGGCGACCGGCTGGCGGATCGCCTGCCGATGACCTGGGTCCGGCGGGTGGCCGCGGCGCTGTTCTTGGCGTTCGGCGTTGTCGCAGCCTCGCGCGCACTGGCGTAGTTCGCGCCGAGCAGACCGAAGGAACCTGCCCGTCGGTCTGTACAAAAACAGCTGGTAAGACTTTCGGCTGGATTGACCTCCCTCCTGGATTTTGCCAAACGGCGCTTGCAGTGATGGACGGCTTCCGCTGACCGCAAAAAACAACGCTCAATCGAGCGATTGGGAGGCTTGTTGCAGCCTCGAAACATTCGCAGAGGAAAAGGGGTCCCAGATGACGTTCAGAGAAAGGTCGTTCGCGCCGAACGCAGTACTCGCCTGGCTCCTGTACGTCGGACCGGCTGCCGTGGCGCAGACCGCGTCCTCGGGAGAAAGCGCACCGCCGACGGCGGAAGCGTCGCAGCAAGAGCGGGTACCCCAGCCGGCGCCGGCCGCCGCCGTCTCGGCGGAAGGGACGCCGCGCCCGAGGGCAGCGGAGGAGGAAATCCTGGTCACCGGGTCGCGTATCCGCCGCAAGGACTTGACCACTCCGGCGCCGGTCACCGTCATCAGCCGGGAGGCGGTCCAGGCCAGCGGCAAGGTCTCCATCGGCGACTTCCTGCAGAGCCTTCCCGAGCAGGGCAACGCGATCAACACGCAGGTCAACAACGGGGGAAACGGCGCGACGCGGGTCGCGCTGCGCGGCCTGGGTCCGGCACGCACGCTGGTCCTGCTCAACGGCCGCCGCTTCGTCCCCGGTGGAAACGGGGCCAACGATTCGGTCGACCTGAACTCGATCCCCGTCGCCGCCATCGAGCGGATCGAGGTGCTCAAGGACGGCGCCTCGGCCGTGTACGGCTCCGATGCGATCGGCGGCGTGGTCAACCTCATCACCCGCAAGCGGAGCGGCACGGAGCTCTCGGCCTACACGGGTACGTCGGGCCACGCAGACGGCAGCATCTACGATTTCAACGGCACCACCGGAGCATCGGGCGACGCGGGCAGCTTCCTCTTCGCCGGCGGCTTCTACAGGCAGCAGCCGGCTTGGGGGTCGGCCCGCGACTTCAGCGCGATCCCGCTCGCGTATGACGCCACCGGAAGGAACAACCTCAAGGGCATCATCGGTCCGTACAGCCAGGGCAGCACCACGGTCCCGGCGGGAACCATTGTCCTCGCCACCTGCACTTTGAGGACCCCCGCGTCGACGCCGTGCGTGGGCAGGCAGATGCCCATGACCTCCGATGCGGAGCTCAATAAGAAGATCACTCAGTACAATCAGCTCATCGCTGCTTATCCCACAGCCGCCACGTTCATCCGCGATCCTTCGAGCCCGCTCTCCGTCGGAGGCTATCGACCTTTCACCAGCGCCTTGCTCCCCGCGGATGGCGGGGATGGCTACAACTTCCAGCCGGACAACTACCTGATCACGCCGGCGCAGCGCATCTCGCTCTTCTCGCTGGGCGACGCGAGGCTGGGCAGCGCGACCAGGGCCTACTTCGAGGCCTCCTACGTCAACCGGCAATCGCAGCAGAAGCTCGCTCCGGAGCCTCTGCTGACGGACGGCGCGGGCGTCACCGTCTCGGCGGCCAGCGTCTACAACCCGTTCGGGGTCGAACTGTCGGCCGTGCGCAGGCGACTGACCGAGTTCAGCAACCGAATCAGCACCCAAGACATCAGCACCTTGCGTGCGGTCGGCGGGGTGAACGGCTCGCTGCCCGACGAGGCCGGGCCTCTGCGCGGCTGGTACTGGGATCTCTCCCTCAACTACGGCCGCGCGGAAGGCACCCAGGTGAGAACGGGGAACCTGAGGACCACCGCGCTAGCTACCGCCCTCGGCCCCAGCTTCCAGGACCAGACGACCGGCGCCCTGCGCTGCGGCACCATCTCCGCGCCCATCGCCAACTGCGTACCGCTCAACCTGTTTGGCGGAGAGAACTCGATCACCCAGGATCAGATCACGGGGCTGACGTTCACCGGCACGTTGCGCGCCGTCAACCAGATGACCTCCGTGCTCTTCAACACCAGCGGCGAGCTCTTCAGGCTCTTCGCCGAGCGGCCGGTGGCCCTGGGCGCCGGCTACGAGTACAGGTTGCTGGTGGGCGAGAACGTCCCCGACCCCATCACGGTCGCCGGCGAGACCACGGGGAACGCGGCGCAAATCACCTCCGGTCACTACTACGTGAACGAGGGTTACGCCGAGCTCTCCGTTCCCGTCATCGGCAACCTCCCGTTCGCGGAGGACGTCGAGGCTACCGCGGCGATGCGCGTGTCCGACTACAACACCTTCGGCGGCCGCGTGACCTACAAGCTGGGCGCGCGCTGGCGCGTCATCCGCGACGTCACCTTCCGGGGTACGTACTCGACGGGCTTCCGCGCGCCCTCGATCTCCGACCTGTTCCTCGGCCAGGCGGACAGCTTTCCGAACGTCTCCGATCCCTGCCGGGGCAGAGGCGTCGCGGGCGGCGGCACGCCTCCCCCGAACTGCCTCGCTCAGGGTCTACCGGCGGTCGGGACCGGCGACGCACAGACGCAGTTGCGATCGAAGATCGGGGGCAATCCGGATCTCCAGCCGGAGAAGGCCCAGATCTTCACGGCCGGTGTCGTCCTCGAGCCGCGGATGGTGCGGAACCTGTCCATCACCGTCGACTACTACAACGTGAACGTCGACAACAACATCACCACCATCGGGGCTTCCACCATCCTCAACGGGTGCTATCCAATCGATGGGAGCACGCCCAGTTATTGCAATCTGGTCCAGCGCGACCCGATTACCGGGAAGATCTCGAACATCATCAACCTCAACACGAACGTAGGCAAAGACTACACCGACGGGATCGACCTGGCGATGCAGTACGCCGTCCCGACCGAGTTCGGCCGCTTCGGTTACGTCTTCGACGGCACCTGGCTGCACCGGTACAACCGCCGGCTAGCGGACGGAAGGCTCATCAAGGGCAGGGGAAACTTCGACCTCAACAACCAGGGCACCGGCGGCGTCTATCCGGCGTTCAAATTCCTCACGGGCGTGTCCTGGAGCCTTGCCGGCTTGGGCGCCGGCGTGAACATGCGCTACGTCAGCTCGTACAAGGAGTGCGGGACTGCCACGGGCAATTTCAATGGCAACGGCCAGTGCTTCGTCAACGATGACTTCCAGCGCAGGGTGGAGCACTTCGATCAGTGGGATGTCTTCCTGTCCTACGCTTTCAGACATCCCGCCGGGAAGACGACGCTGGCGGCGGGAGTCAACAACCTGTTCGATCGGGCGCCTTCGAAGATCTACAACGGGTTCACCGCCGCGTCGGACCCGACGGCCTACGACTTCATGGGGCGCTTCGTGTACGCCAGGGTAATGCACGCCTTCTAGGTTCCAGAGCTGCCTTCGGGCGGGCGGGAGGAAAAGCTCCCGCCCGCCTCGACATGGCTCGAACTGCGATTCTCTGGCGCCCGAGGGCCGGGGGCGCGCCGCCCCGCTGGGGATCGCAGCGCCGCGAGCAGCGCCAAGAAGCCCAGCGCTTCCCAGCCGCCGCCGTCGGACGAGCACCCGCAGACGCCTTTGTTGTCCACCCAGACCAGTACCTCGGTGGAATTGCCCTGCGTTCCGATGGCGTCGGTCGCGCGTACGGAGAGCTCGTGCGGGCCGTCCTCGAATGCGCGGGTATCCCAGTCGAGCACGACCGGCGAGTCGGGATCGGTGACGGTGTCCACTTTGCCGCCGTCGACGTAGAGCTCGAGACTGGCGAGGATGGTCCCCTGGCTGGCCGCGGCGGTGGCGACGATCGACGTCATTCCCTTCAGGTTCGTCAAACGCGGCGGCCAGGTGATCCGGGCGTTGGGCGCGGCCACCGTGCGCACGCGGGCTGCCAGGCGGTGCGATGCGGAGGCGCTTGCCGCGTTCACCTGCATGATCGTTTGACCTGGTCGGAGAACCTCCGATCCGCTCAGCCGCAGCGTCGACGAGCCGCCCGCGGCGACGCTCGCCGGCTCGAACGTCGCGGTCACGCCCGCCGGCAGCCGCGCCGCGGAGAATGTGACGGTCTCCGCCGTTCCGGCTACCAGGCTGGTGGCGACCTGGAGCGCGGTGGTACCCCCCGCGCCGATCACGGCGGCTGCTCTGTCGAGAGTGGCTGTGAAATCGTTGTCGATCACTGCGGCCGTGCCCGAAACCGTCTGGACGGTCCCCCTCTGCGCGGCTTGCACCGTGAAGGGCACGTCGCCCGCCGCCGCATCTGGTGCAGCAGAGAGCGTGAGCGTCGCGATCTGACCGGGCGTCACGGAGGCCGGGACGACGGACCCCGCGATGCCGGGCGGAAGGGGCGGGACGATGGAGAGGGCGAGCGTCTCGCCTGCCGCGGTCGGGCGTAGCGCCGCGGTGGAGATCGCGTAGCTGGCCGTCCGGCTGCGCGCCAGCGTCTGGCGGCCTGGCGAGACCCATACCGCGAAATCCGCCGCCGGCGGGGCGCACCCTGGAAGCCGGAAGGTGGCGATGCGGGTGCGCCAGTTGAACGCGCCGTCCGCGGGGATGTATTCGCCCGTGTACCAGAAGGTGCAGTCGTCGGAGGGGTCGATGGACAGATTGCTGTAGTCGCCCCAGCGCGCCGAACCGACCTGCGATCCGCCGCCGATCAAGGCCACGGTCTCCTGGGACATTACGCCCGGAGGATCGGAGACGGACCGGCCGGCATAGGCGATCCCGGGGTTCATGTCCGGACGGGAGATGCTGAAACCCAGCCCGATGTTCCCTGCCCGATCCATCGCGGCGCTGCCCATCCAGCGCCAGCTCGCGTCAGGCGCGTAAGTGCCCTGCTGGAAGACGAAGGGATCGCCGGCCGGATCGCGCACTTCGTACCAGCGGATGCCGCTCGAATCGCCTGCCTTCACGGTGTGGTTCGCGACCAGCGCCTCGACGCCGCCCAGGTTGCGGTAGGCGACCCGGAACATCATGCGATCGGAGAGCGCGTCGAGCGGAAACGCGCCGGTCGCCAGCTGCGGGACGCACGAGCCTGTGGGCGTCGAGGTGCAGGCCGGTGCGAAAGGAGCCACCGGGAGCTCGACCGAATCCACCGCGCTGTTCGCCGGGTCGGCCCAGTCCACCTGGAACGCGAAGAGAATGAGCGAGTTCTGGCTGAACCCCAACGCGAAGCCCGGCTCCCCGGGCGCGGGCGGGAGCGGGCCGTCGAGGTCGGCCGGGGTCACGCCGCTCACCCCTGGCGCGACGCGAGCGCACTGCTGTGCGGCCGATTCTCCGGCCAGCATCCGCGCGCGGCCGAGCGCGCAGAGCTGGACGCCCTGGAAGGAATCGGTATGGGAGTTGAGGTAGACGTTGTAGGTGGCGTAGTACGCGTCGGGCCATACGGCGAGCTTGGGGTAGTCGTTGAACATCGCATACGAGAACGCGTACCGGGCATAGGCGCCTGTAGGATCCGGCGTGCGCGAGACGGCGACGCACTCGAGGAACGGGCCGGCGGTGGGGTCGGCGATGGCGAGCTGGCTCACCAGCCAGCGATCGGCGAGCGGATCGTAAAGCACGATGCCGTCGCCGTCGTCGTTCGTCTCACACGGTCCGCCGAATCCGGAGAAGAGGGAGCGCGTCGGTACCGGGCCGAAGAGCAACGTGCCCTGCTTGGAGAAGACCGCCAGGCTGGCGTTGACCATCTGTACGTAGTGCGAGGGTCCCACGTCTCCCTGCGGATCCGGCGGGATGCCGATCACCTGGAACGTCTGCGCCGGCGGCACGCCGACGGTGCCCTGGCCAATGCCGTCGAAGCTGTTACCGGACTGCGCCGCGAGCACGAACGGAATGCTGTCCTGCAGGACCAGATCGCGCTCGGGCGCGGCCCAGGCAGGGAGAGGAACCGGACGCGGCTCGCGATCTTCGCGGGAGCGCCCCGGCCCGACCGGCCGGAGCAGCCAGAGCGGAGGGGATACGTCGTGGCGCGCCGCCTGAAGGAGCTCCGTCCGGCCGACCAGCGGCATTGCGTGGGCGGCGCTGGAAAGGGCCAACGCGAAGGCGGCGGGCCGCAGGAGCATCGATCCCACCCTAGCGCCACCTGTCCGCGTGACCTTCCCGTGGCGCACGGCTTGTTCCCTTTTGCAGCGTGGTCTTTTCCGCCACACCTGCCCGGGGGAGTCAAGACGCAGCGAACCGGCGCAGATCGGCGAGCAAGCTCGCGAGCCGGGCAGCGTCGTGACGCTGGAGCGTCAGCAAGTTTGCGCGAGCGATCTGCTGGGAGACGCTGAGCGCGGGCTGGAGCGAGCGAAGCTCCTCGGCGGAGAGCTTGGAGGGGTCGAGGTACACCGATCCGGCCGGGCGGCCGGAGCGGACGCGGTCCAGGGTCGTCACGCGCACGAGCTGGAGCGTCGGGTCCGGGCTGCGGCGCAGGAAGGAGACGGCGCGGTTCGCGTCGGAGAGGTCCATCGGCAGCGCTGGATGGAACGCCACGCAGTAGAAGAGCCGGAGCGCGCGGCGGACCTCGTCCCGGAACTCCTCGAATCGGCGCAGGTCGCCCGCGAACTCCGGGTAGATGAGCAGCGCCACCTCCACCTGCTCCTCCGCCGTCGCTTCCAGATCGCGCACCGCCGCCGCCGTGGCCTCGGCCGGCCGCCCGCCGCGCAGCACCCGCCGGGCGAGGCGGCCGCTCTCGCGGCACTTGCGCGCGAAGGGGCAAAGCTCGAGCGCCTCGACGAACTCGCGCAGGTAGCGGTCGTTGCGGGCGAGCGCCCCGGCTTCGATGGATTCCACGCGCCTCCCATGTTAGACGAGCAGCCCCAAGGATGCCGCGCCGCAAAGACCTGAAGTCCATCCTCCTGCTCGGCTCCGGTCCCATCGTCATCGGGCAGGCCTGCGAATTCGACTACTCGGGTGTGCAGGCCCTCAAGGCGCTCCGCGAGGAGGGCTACCGGACCATCCTGCTCAACTCCAATCCGGCCACCATCATGACCGATCCGGAGTGGGCGGATCGGACGTACATCGAGCCACTCACCGTCGAGGCGGCCGAGCGCATCCTGGCCGCCGAGCGGCCGGACGCGGTGCTGCCCACGCTGGGCGGCCAGACGGCGCTGAACCTGGCGGTGCAGCTCGCCCGGCAGGGAATCCTGGCGAAGTACGGCACCCAGCTCATCGGCGCGCAGCTCGATGCCATCGAGAAAGCCGAGGATCGCCAGCGGTTCAAGGACACGATGACCGCCGTCGGTCTGGACGTGCCGAAGTCCGGCGTGGCGCGCTCGCTGGACGAGGTCAACGCCGTCGGGCACGAGCTGGGTTTCCCGCTCATCCTGCGTCCCAGCTTCACCCTCGGCGGATTGGGCGGCGGCATCGCGTACAACCGCGAGGAGCTGGCCGAGATGGGCGCGCGCGCTCTCGCGTACAGCCCGGTGCACGAGGTCCTCATCGAGGAATCCGTGCTGGGCTGGAAGGAATTCGAGCTGGAGGTGATGCGCGACCACGCCGACAACGTGGTGATCATCTGCTCGATCGAGAACGTCGACCCCATGGGGGTGCACACCGGCGACTCGATCACCGTCGCTCCCGCGCAGACCCTGAGCGACGTCGAGTACCAGGACATGCGGGACATGGCGCGCAAGGTGATCCGCGCTATCGGCGTGGAGACCGGCGGGTCCAACATCCAGTTCGGCGTGGATCCGCGCACCGGGCGCATCGTGGTCATCGAGATGAACCCGCGGGTGTCGCGCAGCTCGGCGCTGGCCTCGAAGGCGACGGGGTTCCCCATCGCGCGCATCGCCGCCAAGCTCGCCGTCGGCTACTCGCTGGACGAGATCCAGAACGACATCACCAAGTCGACTCCCAGCTCCTTCGAGCCGGCCATCGACTACTGCGTGGTGAAGGTCCCGCGCTTCAACTTCGAGAAGTTCCCCCACGCCGACCAGACGCTCACCACCTCGATGAAGTCGGTGGGCGAGGTGATGTCCATCGGCCGCACCTTCAACCAGGCGCTGCAGAAGGCGCTGCGCAGCCTGGAGAACGGCACCACCGGTCTGCACAGCCCGCTCGGGCGCGACGTGCTGCCGGATATCGCGTACAGCCCGCAGGAGCTGGAGCGCATCCGATCCGAAGTAAAGACTCCCACGCCGCGGCGCCTGTTCTGGGTGGGCGAGGCGTACCGGGCGGGGATCCCTACCAGCGAGATTGCCCAGCTCTCGGCGATCGACCCCTGGTTCCTCCGCGAGATCGAGGAGCTGATCCGCGCCGAACGGGAGATCGCCTCCGGCGAGGCGGTCTCGCAGCTGCAGCGGTGGAAGCGGCTGGGGTTCTCGGACAAGCGGATCGCTCAGCTGGCGGGCAAGCCGGAGAAGGAGATCGCGCGGCAGCGCGAGGCGAGGGACCTGCATCCGGTGTTCAAGCGCGTCGACACCTGCGCGGCCGAGTTCGAGGCCAACACGCCGTATCTGTACTCCGCGTACGAGGACGAGGACGAGGTGCGTCCCGACGCGCGCAAGAAGGTGCTCATCCTCGGCTCGGGGCCCAACCGCATCGGCCAGGGAGTGGAGTTCGACTACTGCTGCGTGCAGGCGAGCTTCGCGCTGCGGGCGGCGGGGTTCGAGACCATCATGGTCAACTGCAATCCCGAGACCGTCTCCACCGACTACGACACCTCCGACCGCCTCTACTTCGAGCCGCTCACGCTCGAGGACGTCGTGGAGATCGCGCGGCGCGAGAAGCCGATCGGCGCCATCGTGCAGTTCGGCGGGCAGACGCCGCTGAAGCTCGCGCAGGGGTTGCTCGACGCCGGCATCCCCATCCTGGGCACCAGCGTGGACGCGATCGACGCCGCCGAAGACCGCGAGCGGTTCGCGCGAGTCGTGGAGGAGCTGAAGCTGCTCCAGCCGGAGAACGGCGTCGCGCGCAGCACGGAGGAGGCGCTGGCGATTGCCCGGCGCATCGGCTACCCGGTCATGGTGCGCCCCAGCTTCGTGCTGGGCGGCCGCGCGATGGAAGTGGTGCACGACGACGAGGGGATGGTGCACTACTCCACGGAGGCCGTGCGGGCATCCGAGGAGCGGCCCATCCTCATCGACCGTTTCCTCAAGGATGCCATCGAGGTCGACGTCGACTGCGTCGGCGACGGGGAGCGCTACGTCGTCTGCGGCGTAATGGAGCACATCGAGGAGGCGGGCATCCACTCGGGCGATTCGGCCTGCGCGCTGCCTCCGTTCAGCCTGTCGCCGAAGATCGTCGAGGAGATCTCCCGGCAGGCGGTCGCGCTGGCGCGCCACTTGCGGGTGGTGGGCCTCATGAACGTGCAGTTCGCCGTGCGCGAGGGGCGCATCTACATCCTGGAGGCGAACCCGCGCGCGTCCCGCACCGTCCCGTTCGTGGGCAAGGCCACCGGCATTCCGTGGGCCCGCGTGGCCGCGCTGTGCACGGTGGGCAAGACGCTGGCCGAACAGGGAATCACGAAGTCGGTCGTGCCGGCGTACCTGAGCGTGAAGGAAGCCGTGTTCCCGTTCCACCGGTTCTCCAGGGCGGACACCATCCTGGGCCCCGAGATGCGCTCCACCGGCGAGGTGATGGGGCTCGACGACTCGTTCGCGCGCGCCTTCGCCAAGGCGCAGATCGCCGCGGGCAACGGCCTGCCGCTCTCGGGGCGCGTGTTCATCTCCGTGCGCGACGAGGACAAGGAGGGCAGCGTCGACCTGGCGCGGCGGATGGTGGCCGGTGGATTCGAGGTCGTCGCCACCCAGGGCACGGCGCGCTACTTCCGCGAGCGAGGCGTCCCCGCCACCCCGGTGCTCAAGGTCGCGGAGGGCCGGCCGCACATCGTCGACAAGATCATCGACGGCGAGATCGCGCTCGTCTTCAACACCACTTCGGGCAAGCAGGCCATCGCGGACAGCTACAGCATCCGGCGCGAGACGCTGATGCACGGCATCCCGTACTTCACCGCGCTCACCTCTTGCCGCGCGGCGGTGTCCGCCATCGAGGCGCTCCAGCAGGGGCCGCTCAGCGTCAAGGCGCTGCAGGATTACCAGAAGCAGCGCTGATCAGCTCCATCGCGCTCGCGGGCGGCGCCTCGGCGGAGGCGACCGGCTTCCGCAGCCGGTCGGAGAGCCAGTCCGTGACCGACACCAAGAGATAGATGAGAAGGACCAGCGTCGCGGCGCGCGGGTAGAAGCCGAGCTGCACGTTGTTGTAGAGCGCGAGCCCGAGGCCGCCACCGCCCACCAGGCCGACCACGGTCGAGACGCGCAGGTTCGTCTCCCAGCGCAGCAGCGTGTACCCGAGCAGCATCTCGCGCGCCTGGGGCCACATCGCCCACAAGAGCCGCTGCGGCCGCGTTGCGCCGGCGGCGCGCAGCTCCTCGACGGGGCCGTCCGGCACCTCCTCCAACGTCTCGGCGTAGAGCTTCCCGAGCACGCCCGCCGTGTGCAGGCCCAGCGCGAGCGCGCCCGCGAAAGGCCCGAGCCCCACGGCCAGGATGCAGAGCAGGACCCAGACCAGCTCGGGGATCGATCGAAGCAGCGCGAGCACCAGCCGCGAGGCCGAGTAGGCCAACAGGCGCGCGGCGCGCCCGACCGGCCCCGGCACGTCGCGCGGGTCGAGGAGGAGCGTGGCCGTCGCGGGCAGCGCCAGCGCGCCGCCCAGCGCGATCCCGATCGCGGTGCCCACCACCGAGATGGAGACGGTCTGCCAGAGCGGCTCGACGAGGCTGGCGAGGAAAGCGGTCGACAGGTCAGGCGGGAACAGCTGGCGGGCGAACCGTCCGAAATGCCCGAGCAGGCCCGGCGCCGCGATCCCGAGGAAGCCGGCCTGCTGGAAGGCGAGAGCGGCCACCACAAGCCAGAGCAGGGCGGGGGTCCGCCGGGCAACGCCGCCTTCGACCGCGCCACGCAGCAGGCCGCTTCCGTGTACCGCATTGCGCTGGAAGCGGCCGCGCAGGCGCCGGCTCGCGGTATCGGTGAGCAGGACCACGACGACGAAGGCGAGGAGCAGCGTCAGCACCTGGCCGTATTCGAACAGCCGCATGGAGAGGTTGATCTCTCCCCCGATGCCTCCCGCGCCGACGAACCCCAGCACGGCCGCGGCGCGGACGCAGCACTCGAAGGAGTAGAGCGTGTAGGCGGCCACCGAGGGCGCCGCCTGGGGCCAGACGGCCGCCGCGAACACCTGCATCCGCGAGGCGCCGGCCGCGTGCAGGGCGACGACCGGCGCGGGCGGCACGCCTTCGAACAGATCCGCGTAGACACGCCCGAGGATGCCGGCCGAGCTCACTCCCAGCGCAAGCGCTCCGGGCAGCGGACCGAGCCCGAATCCCACCACGAACAAGAGCGCCCACACCAGGTCGGGGACCGCGCGCAGGAAACGGAGGAGGGCGCGCGCGGCGAGGCTCGTGCCCGCAAGCAGCGCGCTCAGCGGGCCGGGACGCTCGCCCGCGAGGAGCGGCCCGCGCCGGAAGAGCGACGGCGTGGCCAGGATCCCCAGCGGCAGCCCACCGAGCACCGAGAGGGCCGTGCCTGCCACCGCGATGCCGAGGGTCCGCGCGACCGCGAGCCCGACCACCTGCAAGAACGGCGGTGAGAAGTCCGGCGGAAAGATACCGCGCACGAACACCCCGAGCGCCCGCGCATCGAAAGCGGGATGCACGCCCGCGCCGACCACGCAGAGCGCCAGGGCGGCGCAGGCCGCGCCGGCGAGGACGGCGCGCTTCACCCGGCCCGCCTCGCCTCGCGGGCATACAGTTGCTGGAGGAGCTCCGGCGAGA
>Ga0066701_10000350_pt1 | contig 12746 bp, 8 predicted proteins | sample GraSoiAngelo_150_FD_66453 | JGI IMG/M metagenome (GOLD analysis project Ga0066701, IMG submission 66453) | Grasslands soil microbial communities from the Angelo Coastal Reserve, California, USA - 14_1009_09_40cm | ecosystem: Environmental > Terrestrial > Soil > Grasslands | place: USA... | reverse complement strand
GAGTCTCCGTTTCACGTGGCCGTGGGTGATATCAATGGCGATGGCAAGCCAGACGTGGCGATCTCGTATATCGCCAGCGCCGACGTAGGTGTGTTGTTCGGCAACGGGGACGGCACGTTTCGTCCGCCCGCTTTCAATTACGTTGCGGGCAAACAGAGTATAGGTCTGAGTGGAGCTCTGGCGGTGGGTGATTTCAACCGCGACGGCAAGCCCGACATTGCGGTATTGGACGCCGGCAACTCCTCCCTGGTTCTGCTGCAACAGACCATCAACGCCACCTTTCTCGCGGCGCGAGACTTTCCCTCGAATACGTTTCCGGAAGGTATCGTAGTAGCGGACCTGAATGGTGACGGGAAGCGGGACGTCGTGAGCTTCGGAATTACAACCTCCGAAGCTGCAGTATCAGTTTTTCTTGGCACTGGTGCTGATACCTTCAAAAATCATGTGGACTACCGGCCTGGAGGCCACCCGCCTGTTGGACGGAACATCGCGGTGGCAGATTTAAACCAGGACGGCATCCTTGACATCGTCACCGTTAACCTAAACCCCAATGGGATCAGTGTGTTTCTGGGCAAAGGTGATGGCACGTTTCAGCCGGCAATGACTTTCTCGACGACGGTGAGTTTAGCGTCAGTTGCGGTTGCTGACTTTAACGGTGATGGTAAACCAGACCTGGCCCTGACCGGCGGGTCAACTTCCCCCACGCCCCTTTTGGTCATGCTCGGAAATGGTGATGGTACATTCCAAGCGCCTACTAGTAACCCGGGCGGTAGTAGTTTTGTTGTTGCCGGGGACTTCAACGGCGATGGCAGAGTGGATCTGGCAACGAGCGCTGCGGTGCTCCTGGGCAATGGAGATGGCACATTCCAAGCCCCCGTATTTTATCCCAACGCTGTCAACGGAGACATAGTCGCCGCAGATTTCAACGGCGATGGTAAGCTCGACCTGGCCGGTGTGGGTGGGGGCGAAGGGCTTCAGGTGTGGCTGGGAAACGGGGATGGCACTATGCAAAACCCCGTAGCATTCTCCATTTCTTCGCAATCAATACCTTGGCTCGCCGTGGCCGACTTCAATGGTGACGGCAAGCTCGACATCACTGTTCGTGTAGCGGGGATCGTCGCATTATTTCAGGGCAATGGAGATGGGACATTTAGTCGTACGGCAAACTTCCTTGCGGGATCACGGGATGGATTTTCTTTGGCGGTGGGCGACTTCAATGGTGATGGAGCGCCCGACCTCGCTGTTCCGGGTTTTGCCAACGCCTTTTCCGTGCTCCTGAACACGGGTGGAACTACTGTCAAACTGACCAGTTCTACCAATCCCTCCACCTCCGGCCAGCCAGTGACGTTTAGCGCAACCGTCAAGGCATCGGTACCAGGTTCGGGTCTAGCTGGCGGGACGGTAACATTCAAGGACGGTAGCAGCACGCTGGGAACAGTCACACTGGGCAATGGGGTAGCTAGTCTGACGACGTCGAGTTTGGGCGTCGGCAAGCACACAATCAAAGCAAATTACTCGGGCAACAACGTATTTTTGCCCAAAGCCTCACCGCCGCTCCAGCAGACCGTCAACCCATGACAAAAAATGCAGAATTTAAATGGGATGACCTCAAGGAAGTCAGTTTGACCCCGAGCCCATCTGCAATCCTACGATCGCAAAAAGACCGGGCAACATAGGATTGGGATAGTGGCCGAAGAGGCCGCGAACGTAATCCCCAAGGTAGTCTCCACCGATCCTAGGACGCAGGAGCCAGGTTAGTTTCTCTTTATCCGTGCCGCGTCCTGATCTCTTCATAGAGATCCGGCAGCCGGCATGCGTCTGCGGCAGAGCCACCAAAACGGGCCGATTCGTAATGGCGGGTAAACATCGATACCTTCTCGCGCAATTTCCCATCTTCAATCCTGCTCACGAACTCGACTGGAGTTTGCGTCGGCAACTTCCTCAGCCCTCGGCGAGCTAGAGAGCGTGTCATCTGCTCGTACCAGATGCTGGCGGCGAATCGGGGTGAGCGTTCCGGATGCTTGCGCAATCCTCGGCTTCGGATTAGCGTTGTCAGCCGCCGCAAATTGACCAGCACCACCAGCATCACGGTAAACAGGACGCCAGCCACGCTCCACTGGGTGGGTGATTGCATAACGCGACGCTGCGCCTGGCTGGCGGCATTCAGCATGGCCGCGTACTGTTGTCGCGCCTTTTCACGGAGGCTCTCCAGCAGCCGCCGGCTCCCGCGCGCAGTCTCCTGAGCCAGCGTGTTCTGGTGCGCCGCGTCATAATCAATCACCCACTCCCGCCAGAACGACGCCATTGCGTCCGCGTACAGCATTACGCGATTCCATCCGCCATGAGCCTGCGGTGGACCCGGTGGGGTGGGATCGAAGCTTACCCAGCCATAGCCAGGAAAATACGCTTCCACCCAGGAATGCGCGTTGCTGGCGCGCACCACGTACTGAGACGTCAGATCATTAAACTCACCGGTGCGGAAGCCGTTTACAACGCGTGATGGGATGTGCAGCGTACGCAGCATCACCGCCATTGCGGACGCGAAATATTCGCAGTGTCCTTGCTTGCGCTGGAAGAGAAAATTTGCCAGTGGATCGGCAGGGCGGACGCGAGGCAGTTCAAGCGTGTAGCCGTACTTCAACATCAGATAGCGCTCGATCTGGACTGCTTTTTCGTAATCGCTGGTGGCGGACCCGGTAATTTGTTCAGCCAGTCGCGGAATGCGCGCATCCAGTGCTGGCAACTGCAGGTAATTGAGCGACACGCTCGCGGGAGGACTTCCCGATGCATTGCGAAGCTCCTCGACCGTCGGGCTGGCGATGTTGGAGTTCGCTTCGTAACGGCCTACCGGATGTCCAAGATCGAGATCGTAAACCGCCCCGGCTCGATCAACCGCGACCAGGCGATAGTCGCCCTCCAATGTGGCGGGCTTGGGAGCAAGAAAGAAGACGTTCGTCCCCACCGGTTCCATTACCACGCGATAATGAATGGAGCGCATAGCTGCCGGAGTTGGCTCCTCGCTCTCGAGTTGCCGGCGCGCCCTCGCCGGCAGTACTGAATAGCGTCCGTCGGGCAAACGCACTGCCAGTGCCTGCTCGAGAGGATTGGACCAATTCCGGCCGTCAAATAGACCGAGCGCGACTCCGCGCCATTTCAGGTCATAACCGCCGCTCGTGTCGCCGTCAATTTTGATATGCATGACCACATAAGTGGACTGCTGGATTTGTCCTATCTGGCCGAGTTGCACTCTGTCGCTAAAACCGACACTGAGGTCATTGGTGGGGGAATAAGCGCTCAGATAACGAGAGGAAACACGTGGCAGGCTGAAGAAGATAACGAACGCCCCCGCCATGATCAACGTGACCAGCAGGGGGGAAGCCCCAGCCAGAGAAAGAGCCATCCGGCGGTAAGCTCTTTGATCGCCAGATTCTTTCGCGATGATGGAGGCCCGCCATGATGCATGCCGCATCTCCATCAATACGAAAGTGACGACCGCAATCACCATGAAGGCTGCCAGCGAGAACAGGAAAATGCTGTCCACCGTCAGTACGGCAGCCGCCAATACCATCACGAACGAGAGGATTGCCAGCAAGTAGTGGTCTCGCTCGCGTTGCGCCGAGAATAGCCTCACCACCATCCCGAACAGCACCAGATGGACGGCTGACGTGAGAAAGCTGCCGGAAAGTAGAAAATAATCCACCAGGTAGAAAGCGACGTAGGCCAGCGTGAGGTAGTTGGTCCAGCGTTCAGGAATATTGAACTCGCGGCGAGTGGCCAAAAGATAGCCACGGAACAACAGCGCCATTCCGACGAGCACAACCGTAGGAAGATCCAGGCCACCCGTGCTGGCAAGTGTCCCGAAACCCGTCAGCACCAGCAGATACAGGGATACTTCAAAGTAGCGCTGGATGGCTACGGGCAGAGGAATGGTATCCGGCTTGGCAGTGTCGGCGGGGTGCATGGCGTTGGTCCATTGTTAGCTAAATTTCTGCGGAAGGGAAGATCACCGGGGATACTGCCCGAGTTGACGCCGGGATTGCGAGATGCAAGACAATTCTAACCTGAACTGCAAGTGCTGAATGCTGAGTGCCAAACTGCGGAAGGCAGTTTGCGTGGATGTTAAAATCAACTCGTCAGGCATCGGTCCCGCGCGACGCGTTCCCGCCAACCCCGCCAGGTCCGGAAGGAAGCAACGGTAACGGGCTCTCGCGTGTGCAGTGGGTCTCCGGTGCCTGGCTTTTCAGCGGCCGGCACACGGCATATCAAGGCTGCCGGAATCCCCCTTCTCACTGCTTCGAGTTGGACATTAAAGGTGCTGTGCCTCAAAATAATCAGTCTTCATTCTTTACCGGAGAAATCCACTAGTGAGCCAACTCGTGCGCGCCAAGATCAGCGCCCTCGGTACCTATGTCCCGCCTCGCCTGTTGACGAACGCCGACCTCGAAAAAATGGTCGAAACCTTGAATGACTGGATTGTTGACCGCACCGGCATCCGCCAGCGCCACATCGTCGACAAGGGCGTAGCCACCAGCGATCTTTCGGTAGAAGCGGCCAAACGGGCTCTTGCGGAACGGGGGATTGGCGCATCCGATCTCGACGCCATTATCGTGGCCACTGTCACTCCCGACATGTTGTTTCCCTCTACGGCTTGCGTTGTCCAGCACAAACTCGGCGCAAAAGGCGTTTGGGGTTTCGACCTTTCGGCAGCGTGTTCTGCTTTCGTCTACGCATTGCAGGTCGGAGCTCAGTTCATCGCTACCGGAGCCCACAAGAAAGTAATGGTGATTGGCGCCGACGTGATGTCCTCCATCATCGACTACACCGATCGCGCCACTTGCGTGATCTTCGGCGACGGCGCGGGCGCGGTCATTCTTGAGCCGGCAGAGGACGATTCAGTCGGCATGATTGACTTCATGCACGAAATCGATGGCGCTGGTGGATGTTCCCTCTACATGCCGGGCGGAGGAAGTTTGCATCCCGCGACCCACGAGACGGTCGATAAAAAAATGCACTTCGTTCACCAGGATGGTCAGGCTGTATTCAAATTTGCGGTACGCAAGCAGGCCGAAATCTGCGAAAAGCTGCTGGCGCGGAATAACTTGAAAGGCAGCGACATTAAGACTTTCATCCCCCACCAGGCAAATAAGCGCATTATCACAGCCACGGCAGACCGCCTCGGAATGCCGCCGGAGAGCATCGTCATCAACATCGATTGTTTCGGCAACACGACCGCGGGGACGATTCCCTTAGCCATGGAAACCGCCCGCCAGCAAGGCAAGTTGAAGAAAGGTGACCTGGTGCTGCTGGCATCGGTAGGCGCAGGATTCACTATCGGTGCAGCTTTATTGCGGTGGGCTTACTAGAGAGTTCGTGCCAGGCAAGTGCGCGAATCGTACTGCTAGCTTTTCCCCTTGATCTCTTCTCTCTTCTTTGCCGATTCCAGCGGCCGCACCGGCTCGGTCATCCGGACTGGATCAAGGATCTCGTTAATCTCCTTCTCGCTGAGCAACTTCTTCTCGCGCGCGATGTCAATGATTGAGCGCCCGCTGGCCACCGCTTCTTTCGCAATCTCCGCAGCTTTGGCGTAGCCGATATAGGGGTTCAAAGCGGTCGCCAAGGAAACTGTAGCCTGCACGTAAAACTCGCAACGGCTCTTGTTGACGGTGATGCCGTCTATACATTTCGTAGTGAACTGGCGCAGCATGTTGGTCAGAATGGTGATCGACTGCAACACGCTGTAGGACATGGTCGGCATCATCACGTTCAATTCGAGCTGCCCGGCTTGCACCGCCATAGCAACCGCAACGTCATTGCCGATCACTTGAAACGAAACCATGGCAGCCAGTTCGGGAATGACGGGATTGATCTTGCCCGGCATGATGGACGAGCCCGGCTGCAACGCAGGCAAATTAATCTCCGCCAACCCGGTATTGGGCCCCGAGGCGAGCAAGCGCAGATCATTTGAGATGCGGATAACTTCCAGGGCCAGGTTGCGCAGCGCGGATGATACGTTCGCCATGGGGAAATTGGATTGCATGGCGTAACGCATGTCATCAACTGCGACGAGCTTCTGTCCCGAAATGCGGGCAAGGTTCTTGATCGCCTTCTCGCGATAATCCGGGTGAGTATTAATGCCAGTGCCGACCGCCGAGCCGCCTAGTCCCAGCTCACGCAGAGAATCGGACGCGGTGCGAATCGCGTCCTCGGCACGGCGAATGGCCCCCGCATAAGCGGCAAACTCCTGACCCAGCCGCATCGGTACCGCATCCTGCATATGGGTACGGCCGGATTTCAAAACCTCATGGAACTCTTTGCCTTTTTTCTCCAGCGCAGCGATTAACGAATCCAGGACGGGGTACAGCTTCTCGAGTTCGAGCAGGGTGGCAAGCCGCATCCCGGTAGGGAAGACGTCGTTGGTGGACTGGCCGTAGTTCACATGATCATTGGGATGAACCATGGAATAGTCGCCCAAAGTGCCGCCAAGAATCTCAATGGCACGATTGGCGATCACTTCGTTGCTGTTCATATGGAAGCTGACGCCGGCCCCAGCCTGGAAGACGTCAACCACAAATTCCTTGTCCCACTTGCCCTGATAAACCTCTTTCGCCGCCTGGATGATCGCGTTTGCGAGTTTTTCATCTAGTAAACCGAGTTCTTTGTTGGCCTCAGCGGCCGCCTGCTTGACCATGCCGAAAGCGCGGATCAGTGTCGGATGCGCCCGCATTCCTGAGATCGGGAAGTTGTCAACCGCCCGCGCCGTCTGTATGCCGTAGTAGACATTCGCTGGAATTTCTTTGGTTCCCAGTGAATCCTTTTCGGTGCGCGTTAGCTGCTCGGTCGCGGTCGCCATGACGTGCTCCTCACCAGTGCTGTTTCAGATGACTTGCGGGGGTAGGCGCACTGGAGCCCGCTCACCGCGAGAGGAACTGGAAATTATAACAAGCATGATGGTTAGTAACCGTTTCCTCGCCGTCTCAGAGGCACAACAAAGCTGCATGCTACAATCAAAACTTTTCATGCGGCGTGTGTTGTGTGATCCGTGGATGATCACTCAAGTAAACTAAGCTGATACCGGCAGGACCACATTGGCAACTGAACAGATTCCCGCCACTCTCCCCCGGACCCAGGCACGTTCCCGCCCAGATGCCTGGACGGACGTGCTCATCGTGGGCGCCGGTCCCACGGGTATGGCTTGCGCCATCGAAAGCCAGAAACTCGGCCTCAAAGCTCTGATCCTGGACAAGGGCTGCCTGGTCAACTCGATTTACAACTACCCGGCGAATATGGTGTTTTTCACGACGCCGGAATTGCTGGAGGTCGGCGATATTCCTTTCAGCACTGCGCATCAGAAACCCACCCGCCAGGAAGCGCTCGAGTACTACCGTAAAGTTGCCGAGCATTACCGGTTGCAAGTCTGCCAGTACCAATGGGTCAAGACAATCACCGGGAAAGACGGAGATTTCCACATAACCGCCACCGATCGCTCCGGGAAAATTTACGACTACCGCTCGCGAAAGATCGTCGTCGCCACCGGTTACTACGATATGCCGAACATGCTGGGGATTCCGGGCGAAGCGCTTCCCAAAGTATTTCATTACTATCGCGAACCACACTCTTTCTATGATCACGATGTGCTGGTGATTGGCGGGAAGAATTCCGCGGCGGAAGCAGCGCTCGACCTATGGCGCCACGGTGCGCGAGTAACCCTGGTGCACCGTCGTGAAGGAATGCATAATCACCTCAAGTATTGGGTGAAGCCTGACATTGAGAACCGCATCAGCAACGGCGAGATCCCCGCCTATTTCAAAAGCACTGTGAAGGAAATTGGAGTGGATTTTGTGCTGATCAACACTCCCCAAGGCCCTGTCAGGCTGGACAATGACTTCGTTTTCGCTCTGACCGGATACCATCCCGACTTCGATTTCTTAAGCAGCATCGGCATCGAAGTGGTGGAGGAATATTGCCGTCCGGTTTGCGACCCCGAAACTTTGGAAAGTAACGTTCCCGGTGTTTACGTGGGCGGAGTCATCGTGGCAGGCTCGAGGACCAACGAAATCTTCATCGAAAACGGACGATTTCACGGCAAGCAGATCGCCGCCGACCTGCAGCAAAAGCTGGGACGGGAACGGAAGATAAATTGATCGTGGACGCTCCTAGGCAGAAGAAAAACCCTGGGCCGGAGGTGAAGTAGGAGACGAAGTTCAGGATAGAAGATACTTCAGTTGCTGAAATGGCGCCGGACGAGTGTAGCAAGTCCAATTAGTCCCGTGCCAAGCAAGGCCAAGGTTCCGGATTCCGGTTTAACCGACGCCCGGGCTGCGGTCGTCGCCAAGGCAGATCCCGACATCAGAGCACTGATAATAAGAAGAAATCCAACCTGCTTAATACTGCGGTACGGCATCTGAGGGTCTTTCCTCCTGCCATGCACTAGTGCAACTGTACTTCCATGTGTCTAATTCGCAAAAACGTGGCGTTCCTTGGAAAGCCTTGCTGGATCAGCTATTTGGCGTATTCGTCCTAGTGGATTTCCACCGCGCCCTGGGAGCAGGTGCACTTTCTTTCACACTTGCACCTTCGGATTGCGTAAATCTCGGCCCGACGCCCCCAAGTCTGGGGCCGAACCAGCCTGGTACTTTACAGGATTCTGCGAGCAGGATTTTGCCAGGACCAGTGTCGCGCCAGGAAGAACCAATCAGGTATCTTGGATCGGGATCGCGCGAAAGCGCACTCCCAGCTCACCATGGAACCCGCGCCGGAACTGGAAATCAGTTCGATCTCCGTATCCTCGTATCTGAGGCTGCTTCGGCAGAATCGGAACTTCCGCCGTTTATGGGCTGCGCAGATCGTCAGCGAGATTGGCGACTGGTTCTACACCCTCGCCATTTACAGCCTGCTACTGCAATTGACCGGTCGCGCAGGGTCGGTCGCCTTGGCGCTTGTGTTACAGGTGCTGCCGCAGACATTCGTCGGCCCTCTCTCCGGTGTGGTCAACGATCGCATTCGCCGCAAGCACGTGATGATCGCCGCCGACCTGGCACGAATGCTGATCGTACTGGCCATGCTCTTGGTGCGTTCCTCTTCAATGGTCTGGGTCGTGTATCCGCTGCTCTTGCTGGAAACTGTGATGGCCGCCTTCTTCGAGCCGGCGCGCAACTCCGTCATTCCTAACATAACCACGCGTGAAGATCTCATACTCGCCAACACGCTCTCCTCGACCACCTGGTCCATGAACCTGTTGCTGGGAGCCACTTTGGGTGGCCTGGTCGCGGCCCTGCTGGGCCGTGACGCAGTTTTCGTGCTAAATGCGCTTTCTTTCCTGGCCTCGGCTTGGCTGATCCGCGGAATGGGTTTCGAAGAGCCGCACGCGGATTCATCCAGGCCATTGCGGGTGCGCGACTTAGTGGACTATTCGCCAGTGATCGAAGGCATCCGTTACGTGCGGTGCGATGTCCGGCTGCTGGCGACGGTTTTCGTGAAAGCCGGACTACTGGTGATTGGCCCGGGGTGGATAGTCTTTACCGTCATGGGGCACCGTGATTTTCCCGTCCATTGGCATGGCCTGGATCCGCAACGCGGCGCCATGCTGGGAATGAGTTTGCTACTCGGAGCCCGCGGTTTCGGCGCCTTGGTTGGTCCTCTGGTGTCTGCGCCTTGGGCGGGTAATGCGGATAAGCGCCTCCGTTTGGGCATCCTGTTTGGATTTCTGACGCAAGCATGTGGTTACGCGGCTCTCGGCATCGCCCACACCTTGTGGCTCGCCTGTCTCTGCGTAGCCCTTGCTCATTGCGGAGGCTCGACTGTCTGGGTGTTTTCCACAACTCTGCTGCACCTTAACACCGAAGATCGTTTTCGGGGCCGTGTTTTCGCCGCCGACCTGGGATTTTCCATGCTTACCATCGCCAGCGGCGCCTTTCTCGCTGGTTGCTTCCTGGATCGCGGCTTTTCCACTCGAGCCGTCGCCAGCACCGCCGGTTTGATGATGCTGCTACCCGCCTCGCTGTGGGCATGGGCGATGAGGCTGTGGAAACCGAGGGACAGCCCAATCTCCGCGCAGGTTCAGCGCTAACGTAGGCGATAAAACAGCCGTAACCGGATGGCTGTAAAAACCAGCCAAATCGGGTAAAGTATCAAGAACAACAACCACTCAGATTTTGAGACGACGTTCGCAGAGGGGGCGATTGGTCTTGCGCCATGGACCCTGCCCTCAAGGCGATCCGTTTTTCTTCATACCTCCGGCTTATTCAGCAAAACTCTAACTTCCGCCGCCTGTGGGCCGCCCAGATTGTCAGCGAGATTGGCGACTGTTTTTATTCTTTGGCGGTTTACAGCCTGTTCCTGGAGTCAACAGGTCAGGCGGGGTCGGTCGCATTCGCGCTCGTGTTACAAGTGTTGCCGCAGACCTTCATTGGTCCCACGGCGGGTATGGTCAATGACCGCGTCCGGCGTAAGCACGTCATGATGGCCGCTGATCTGGGACGCATGCTGGTCGTCCTGGTAATGCTGCTGGCGCAATTTCGTTCCATGATTTGGCTGGTCTGTCCCTTGCTTCTAACAGAAACGACAATGGCTGCTTTTTTTGAACCGGCGCGCAGCTCGGTCATTCCGAACATCACTCCTCCGGAAGATCTGGTTCTCGCCAACACCCTCTCTACGACTACCTGGTCGGTCAATGTAGTGCTGGGAGCAATGCTCGGGGGCCTGATAGCGGCCGTTCTCGGACGCAATGCCGTGTTCGTGCTGAATGCATTCTCTTTTCTTGCTTCGGCTCTCTTGATAGGCGGGATGAGATTTGAGGAACGGCACGCGAAATCTGCTCCACCCCTTCGACTGCGTGATCTGTTGGATTATTCACCGATGGTAGAGGGAGTCAGCTACGTGCGCCGCGATTTCCGTCTGATGGGCACTGTCTTCGTCAAAGCCGGATTATTGGTCATGGGACCGAGTTGGGTAGTGTTCACAGTCATGGCAAATCGGCATTTCGCCGTGCCTTGGCATGGCTTAGATCCACAACGCGGCGGCATGGTCGGAATGAGCTTATTACTTGGCGCCCGCGGACTGGGGGCGCTCCTTGGGGCCTCTCTTCTCTGCTAGATGGGCAGGCCATACCGACAGTCGCCTGCGATTGGGTATCCTCGTCGCATTTGCAGCACAAGCCGTAGGTTACGCCGCCCTGGGAAACTCCGACGTCTTATGGCTGGCATGCCTATGCATCGCGCTGGCCCATTCCGGGGACTCCACCGCCTGGGTATTTTCCACCACTCTGCTGCAACTGAATACCGAAGTCGAGATGCGCGGACGGGTCTTTGCCACGGACCTGGGATTTTCAAGCATTACGATTGCCCTGGGAACCTATTTGGCAGGTCTGTTTCTCGACCGGGGCGTCTCGGCGCATGCTGTAGCCGGCGCTACTGGTCTGCTGATGTTGATTCCGACTGTCGCTTGGGGATGTGCGATGAAATTCTTGAAACCGAGACCGTGCCTTGCGGCAGCGTAAGGCAGGTCGCAAGTGCTTGCTCTTAACTAAACCCCGCCGTGCACACCGGAAAATGGATGGCGGCGAAATTCAAAGAACCAGGTCCTAAGCGCCATAGAGCTTGTCAATCTTAGCCGCCATGATGAAGTCGCTCTCCGTCAGGCCGTCCACTTTGTGCGTCCAGAGCGTAATTTCGGCCTTACCCCAGGTCAGCAGAATGTCGGGATGATGACCTTGTTCCTCCGCCACTTCTCCCACACGATTCACAAAGTCCAGCGCCTTGCGGAAGTCAGGGAAAGAGAAAGCGCGGGTAATATGGTGTTCGTTCACGACCTTCCAGTGCGCCCACTCCGGCAGTTGCCGGTGAAGGTCCGCAAGCTCTTTGCCTTTGAGGGGAGGCACCCCGCCACGGCAGGGAACGCAAGTCTTGCTGGCTAGCTCGGCTGGCATGATTTTCTCCAACCTTCATTTTGCAGCTAATACACCAGGCGACGCAATCTCACGTCGCATGCTTGTCATTCCGAACCGACACACCCCCTCGCCCTTGTCATTCCGAATCGGCACACCCCTCGCCCTTGTCATTCCGAATCGGCGTCAGCCGGTGAGGAATCTGCCCTGTTCTTGCCGAAGCCCTGAGCGGAGTCGAGGGGGAAGTCGAAGGGAATCTGCTGTCTTGTGCGGTGCCACGGACGTTGCCCCGACAATCGCTGCGACGGTTACTTCCCACGAGCCAGATGTGTCACAAGGCGTCACTGATCATTAGGAAATTCTTAAGAAATTAGAAAATCTTGAGGTAATCAGATTGCACGCCAAATCCGTGGAGAACTATAAACACCCTTGAAGCTCGCCAGCTTCTATCCTCGTTCCGTTTTCTGTGCCTGGAGCGTCTCCACCGGATTGGTGGATACGCTTACGCGTATGGGCCACGAGACCCTCGCCCTTCCCATAGATGCGACGTCAGTTTCCATCAATCACGAGTGTTATCCCAGCGCTGAAAAACTTCGCAGCCTTGACGGAATCGTGATCTCCGGTCCGGAACACATTCGCACTCAGATCTTGGCGCTCTACCCCGGCTGGCGAAAGATCGCCATCCCAAAAGTTGGCTGGCTGCACGAAACCATTACTCGCGAAGACTATGGCACCCTGCCGGTGGACGAGATACGGCAGTTGGCGGATACGACCTTTTGTCCCGCCTGGCAGGACGAAAAGTTTGGCCTTCGCTGGCTTCCCTTCGGCGTCGATACAGAAGTTTTCAAACCCGATTGGGATCAGC
>Ga0066701_10000349_pt1 | contig 12749 bp, 8 predicted proteins | sample GraSoiAngelo_150_FD_66453 | JGI IMG/M metagenome (GOLD analysis project Ga0066701, IMG submission 66453) | Grasslands soil microbial communities from the Angelo Coastal Reserve, California, USA - 14_1009_09_40cm | ecosystem: Environmental > Terrestrial > Soil > Grasslands | place: USA... | reverse complement strand
GCGAACGAAACGATTGTAACCCCACATTCACTGCAGTGCTTGACTCGAAGCTGAAGCCGCCCGTGAACCGATGTTATAGCGTTTGAGCTTGCGATAGAGGGTGGCGCGGCTGATACCTAGCATTTTGCCGGCCAGAACTTTGTCTCCCTTCACCTGCTCGAAGACGCGCTGAATCGTGGCTCGTTCGATGTCCTCCAGATCGGTCGAGGTAAGCCCGCTGGATGATTCAGCGAATAACTCCGCCACCGGGGAGGCGGAAGCGATGGCGGGTGGCAGGTCGTTTACGTCAATGGTCTGATGGTCGCCCAAAGCGACGGCGCGTTCGATGCAGTTTTCCAGTTCGCGCACGTTCCCCGGCCAATCGTATTGCAACAACGACTTCATGGCTGAGTTAGTAACTTGAATGGCATGGTCTGGGGCATAGCGATCGAGAAACCAGTGCACCAGCATAGGAATGTCTGAGCGACGTTCCCTCAGTGCTGGCACGTGAAGCGTCACCACGTTCAAGCGGAAATAGAGATCTTTGCGAAATGTCCCGTTGCGATATTCCGACTCGAGGTCGCGATTGCTGGCGGCGATGACACGCACGTCCACCTTAAGCTTCTGATTGCTGCCTACCGGGCGTATTTCTTTTTCCTGCAATACGCGCAACAGTTTGGCCTGCATCTCCAGCGGCAGTTCGCCGATCTCATCGAGGAAGATGGTGCCCCCATCCGCCGTCTGAAAGAGCCCTGATTTCGACTTGAGGGCGCCCGTAAAGGCTCCTTTTTCGTAGCCAAACAATTCGCTCTCGATGAGCGTAGGCACTAACGATCCGCAGTCGACGGCTACGAATGGGCGAGTGGCAAAGGTTCCGCGAAAGTGAATGGCGCGAGCCACAAGTTCTTTACCCGTCCCGCTCTCGCCGGTAATGAGGACGGGCGTACGGGTGTCTTTCAATCGCGAGATGAGACGCAGTACATCTTGAATTTTGGCCGACGAACCCACAATGCCATGCAGTTTGGTTTCGGTGTCCATGCGTTCGCGAAGAAAGCGATTCTCATCCACCAGGCGGACTTTTTCCGCCATCCGCCGTAGAAACAGGCGCAACTCCTCGAGCGGCGAAAAGGGTTTGGTGATGTAGTCGTAGGCCCCCAGCTTCATGGCTTGTACGGCAGTTTCAATCGAACCATGTCCTGTCATCACCGCCACTTCGGTACGCGGTAATAGTTTCTTGACCTTCTCCAGAAAATCCAATCCCGACATGTGAGGCATCACCATATCGGTGAGAATCATATGGGCGGGCTGGTCCTCCAGCAGGGACAGAGCGGACTCGCCATTGTCAGCTTCCAGGCAGGCGAAGCCGAGTGATTCGCCGACGGTTACGCAGAGCTTGCGGATGCTCTGCTCATCATCCACGATTAAGAGTCGGATTCGAAGATCGTCGCTGCTCACAAAGCCTTCCCCATGGTTTTCTCGACAACCGAGATAAACTGGCGCACCCGAAATGGCTTTTCCACGCAGGGGGCGCCGGTCTTGCGCAGGGTCTCCACCGTCTCTTCGTTGGCGATATCCCCAGTGATGAAAACGATGCGCGATACCAATTCCGGGCGGTTCTTGGCAATCCAGGTATGAACATCCACGCCATTCACGCCTCCTGGGGTACGCATGTCGGAGACGACACCGAGAAAATCGTCGCCAGCTTCGAGCAGTTCGAGCGCTTTGATGCCCGACTCAGCGCAGACGACGGGATAACCGCTGCGCTCCAAAGTGGCGAGAACATAGGCCATTACGCCGGGTTCGTCTTCAATCAAGAGGACCGGAAGAGGCATGGGTTTTGCGGCAGGTTGACTCATCGTTGTATCACTCCGGCGGCGGCCCCCAGAGAGGCCGTTTCAGCGAGGGCAGGCAGGCGGACAATAAAAGTCGCGCCCTCTCCCCCGACGTTGTTGTGGCATAGAATCTCGCCGCCATGTTCGCGGACGATTCCGTAGCAGATGCTGAGACCCAGGCCAGTTCCCTTCCCTACTTCTTTGGTAGTGAAGAATGGATCAAAGATGCGGTCAGGAGTGGCAATCCCCTCGCCGTTATCGCGGAACGAGACCTCGACGAAATCCCCCAGGTTTGCGGTCATGATTTCAATACGGGCCAAGCGGCCGGTTTCGCGCACCGCGTCATAGGCATTGTTAAGAATGTTGAGAAAGACCTGCTGCAATTGATGGGAATCGCCGATCACATAAGGCAAATTCTGATCGAATAGCTCCACCACATCGATGCCATGGCTGGTGAAATCATAAGAGCGCAATTGCACGGTGCGGATGAGAATGGTGTTGAGTTGAACAGGTTTGCGCTGTGGCGGGTTCTGGCGCGCGAAGCTGAGCAGGTTTTGCACGATTTGCTTGGTGCGCTGGGCTTCTTGAAGAATCACTCGCAGATCCTTACGGGCGCTTTCCGGGACCTCGGCATTTTCCATGAGCAGATCGGCAAATCCAAGAATGGCCGTGAGTGGATTGTTAACCTCGTGGGCGACGCCCGAAACCAGTTGGCCTACCGCTGCCATCTTCTCGGCGTGCATGAGTTTGGATTGCAACATGGCCGCGTCGGTGATGTCGGTCATTACCACCACGATGCTGGTGACGGACCCTTGCTCATCACGCATGGGGCTGAGATTGACGGAAAACTGGCCCAACCGGCCGTCGCCACGGTAGATTTGCAGGTCAAGATTGTCTACTTGATGACCGGCCACGGTGGCATTGAGAGCATCGCTTAGGACCTGGCGGCGAGCCGGCGCCGCAAGTTCAAGCAGAGGCCGTCCTAGAATTTGTTTTTGTTCATAACCGGCGTCATACCAGCGGCGATTGCCATAGCTGATCAGCCCGGCGGTATCCACGACCAGGATGAGACTCTGGGTGTGATTCAGGATCTTGCTGGAAAAATCACGTTCGCGCTGCAGTTCAGACTGAAAATTCTTCAGCCCCGTGATATCGAGCATCAGGCCGCGGTACTGGACGACTCGGCCCTGCGCGTCCAGCACGGCGAATGCGTTGATGAGCACGTGCACAGCGGAACCGTCTTTGCGTCGAAGCGTCTCCTCGTGATTGCGCAACACCCCATGTTGCTGCATGAATTGCGCCAGCCGCTCCCGCACCTCGGGGGACGAATAGATTACGGCGTTGATATCCACTTGCAACAGCTCCTGCCGGCTGCCATAACCCAGCATGCGGACCAGCGCATCGTTCACTTCAATAAAGCGTCCTTCCGGCGTCGAGAAGAAAAGGCCCTCCTGAATGTTGTCAAACAGTTCTCGATAGCGACGCTCCGCTTCGCGGCGATCGGTGATGTCTTTGAGAACGTGAATGGTCTGAAGCCTCTCATTGTTTGCCCCATGAATACGCGAGGTCGAGACCAGATAAGTGCGCTCCAGCACGGGATGAACAAATTCATCGGTGCCATCACCAGTTCGACAGAATGGACAAGAGTGAGGGGGAGCTTCGGTGGCCAAGGCCAGGAGCGCCCGCATATTAAGTCCCACCAGTTGAACCGGCTCGACCCCGATAAATTCCGCCAGCGAACGATTCACACGCAACACATTGTGGGCCTCGTCATGGACCACGATGTAGTCGGAGATGGCATCGAAGATTTCCATCCAGTGCCGGTTGGCTTGATCCATGCGAGTGAAAAGGCGGGCGTTTTCCAACGCCATCGAGGCGTGGCTGGCGATGGCGTGAAGTAATTGCTGATCTTCCTGGCCGAAAGGCTGATCACGATCGGCGAGGCAAAGCACCCCGCCGAGATCTCCCGATGAACTGGGTATGCGGACCAGCGTGCAATCCGTCCAGCCCAGGGCCGAAGTAAATTCGGAACCGAGCAACTCGGTCGCGCTGGCCCGCACGATGTCTTCGCTGCGCTCCAGCAACAGCTTAGTAAGTGCCTGGCTGAAGCGGCGCAACAAGGAGCGGTCATGGCAAACCACCCGGGTCGGACCCTGCAGAACAATCGTTTCGAGCACGCCGTCCTGCGACAGCGCGAGAGCCACACCCCGCGCGCCAGTGATGTCCGCGGCGCGCGCTGCAAAGCTTTTGGCGAAGTCAGGTAGATGGAGTAGCTTGCCCACTTCGAGGGCCAAACCCATGAGAGCTTCCGCTCCCTGGCGGTGCTGCTCAGAAAGGTCCAAGTTGCGAGTCAACTCCAGGGCGATCGCAACTTGACCCGCCAGCACGCGCGCCCGGCGGATGTCTTCCTCGGAAATGCCTTTCCGATCGAGGCGATCCAATACGCCGAACATGCCTAAGATCTGGCCGTCAGAACCCAGCAGGGGCACGGCCACTATCTGCCGAATGGGGAGTTTGGCAATAAATTCCAGGTCTGCACCCACAATCTTGCTGGCCTCATCGGCCCAGAACACTTCTTTGGCAGCCAGGGTACGGGTGGCAACTCCCTCCGGCAAAATGTGATCCACGCGGCTGGGTTTCCCTTTGACGGTAGCCCAGCGAACATGGAAGGCGCTACGCTGCATCAAGCCAACGAAGGAAAATTCAAATCCGAGGAAGTCAGCAGCTCGCACTACGATGGCTTGCATGAATTGATCCAGCTTGCCGATGGAACCCAGCTCTGAGGAAATCTCCAGCAACTGATGCAGTTCCTGGGCGTGCGCCCGGGCAGTGCCGTAGAGTTCCGCGTTGGCGATCGCCACGGCGCCGAAGCCGGCAATCACCGAGACCAGCGACTTCTCTTCGGAGCTGAAGGTTCCCTCCTGCCGCGGATAAATCAGAATCGCACCCTGGGTTCGTGAAGTGCGGAAAGGGGCGGCAATCAGCATTCCCGAGGGCACTATGTCCCCGAATGCATGCGACTCGGGATCGATAGAGACGGTGATAGGTTCGCCTGCCGCCACCGCCCGCCCAGCCAGATCAGCCGAGAAACGCAGAGCCCGACGATCATGCCGGGCACGAATGGAATTGGCGAACTGAGGCGTCTCAGCGGCCACAGCACGCAACTGGAAAGGACCTTCCTGACGCAACAGAACGCATACCAGCCGGGTGCGCAGCAGAACCCGAATCCGATCCGCCAGCGCTTCGATGACCGCCGAGACATCCGGCGTGCCGTGCAGCGCGTGTGCCACCTCGGCGAGAATCTCGACCCGCCGATGTTCTTCGCGGGAGGCTTGGGTCAAGCGCGTGGCTTCGAGAAGGCTTCCTAGTTGCCCCGCGAGGATAGTGGCTTTAGCTGCTAGGTCTTCATTGAAGAAATTGGCGTCGGCGTCATGCAGAAACGCGGCGGCACCGATAACCTCATTAGAAACTACCAATGGAGCAGCCATCATCGAGCGGGCCTGAAATGCGGCCGCCATGGGGTAGCGGTGCGGATCCACGTCATTGACGAACACCGTGCGGCGGCTGCGAACCGCTTCCATGGCGACGGCACTTTCGTCAGCCTTGAGCCGGGCTCCGCGGAACCTTTCGGCCAGCAAGCCATCCGCTTCCGCGCCAACTAGTTCGTCGGGAGAAGCAACTTGCCAGAAATAGACCCCATTGACCTGAAAAAAATCGCGCGTGGCACGACAGAACAGTTGAATGAGAGAGTCGGCAGAAGTGCCCCGAGCGGCGGCATCGGAAATGCGCAAGAGCAACTTTTGAAAAGAGTCGCTGGACGGGGGACCAAACTCCGGAGTTATCGTCGTGTTCCCGGGCTGCATGGTCAGAAGAACACCGCCTGCTCACCTCGCTCAAACTCACAAGTGCTTGAATATAAGGGAAAAGTATCGTGCGATCTCATTTTGAGTCAAGCAAAATAGGGGCGGGGTGTCTAACTGTGAATCTTAAGCGCTAGCTGTGAGGTGTCTCAAGATGAGAGATAAAGCAAGTCAGGAACGCTTCAATGAGACGTTTCTCATGACTGGAGAGCCTCATTCTAGCTGTCTTTACTGGCTTAAGTAGTCATCGTCACAGCTAGTTAACTCACGTAACCAATCGCAGGTCGAGGCTGGCATCGGCATTGCTCATAAAGGGTCACTACTTTTGTCCGAGGAGGAACTGTGTCTTCAGCAAGGGCGCTGTGCTGGCAGACGGCAGGGGTCTTAACGATATTAGCGGGCATGACATGTGCGATACCGCTGGCAACCGCCGCGGAAAAATCGGTTGAACTGACTCGTAAGGCCAAGACAAAAGTGGCGGCCGTCTATCCCGCTCTGGCCAAGCGAATGAACATTACCGGCACGGTGAAAATTGAGGTTCTGGTGGCAGCGAATGGAACTGTCAAAACCGCCAAGGTATTGGGCGGACATCCCCTGCTGGCGAATGCTGCCGTAGATGCGGTCAGGAAGTGGCGTTTCGAAGCCGCATCCGAGGAAACGTCAGGGGTAGTCGAATTCAAGTTCGCCTCCGACCAGCAGTGATGCAGATTTACCAATGGAGGAGTCCCGAAAGCGAGACTGAGATACAAGTGCGATCTGCGAAAAGGTACTTGATGGAGGAACAGCAATGACAATCGGCAAGAAACTCTACCTTAACTTCGGAGCCGTCCTTGCGATGGTCGTGGTGCTGTTTCTGGTGAACCTCACGGCGGTGCAGCGGGAGCATTCGGCCAAAGCGGCGGCGAGCGCTTCGATCGAGTTGGCCGATGCCACCGACGCGGTCAAGTTTCAGATGATGCAGAACCGTCTATACCTGAGTAATTACCTGTTGAGCGGGGACACCCGCGAAGTAGAGCGGATGAATGAAGGCATCCGCTTCTTGAACGAGAAATTACTCAAGGCGGAAGGCTTTTCGAATTCAGACCAGCAGAAATCGGCGCTTGAGAAGGTCCGGCAGCAGGAACAGAATTGGCTAAAAGAATTCGCCACCCCGCTGGTAGAAAAACGCAAAGATGTGGATGCCGGCAATGGTACTGTGGCTGAGCTGCAGATCTTTTATTTGCAGAAAGATGCTTCCGCCTGGGTGAAAACCTCCACCGAGTACCTGGACATGGCGGACCAAGAAAGCAAAAAGATTTTGGAGGAACGCCGCAAGTCGGACGAGACCGCCGCCACCGCAACCGTACTGGTCGCTCTATTCAGCACTCTGCTGGCACTTGGTCTGGGAATCGCAATCGCCTATCGGAGTTCCAAGACCATCACCGAACCCCTCACCAATCTGATGATGGTGGCCAGGCAGATCGGAAATACTGGTGACCTCGACCACACCATCGACATAGAGCGCCAGGATGAAATCGGCGAACTGGCCCGGACCTTTGGCAATATGGTGATTTATCTGAAAGAGATGGCTGCGGTTTCCGAAGCGATCGCCGGCGGCGACCTGACCGTGCAGGTGCAGCCGCGCTCCAAGCATGACACTTTGGGCAATGCGTTCTTCCGCATGGTGGAGGGACTGCGAAGCCTGGTACGCAACGTGCGAGACGCGTCCTCGCAAGTGGCCAGCGCTTCCAACCAGGTTGCAGGCGCCTCCGACGAGTCCGCCAAGATCAGCCTGCAGGCCTCCTCCGCCATTGATGAAGTCACCAGCACCATGCACGAGATGAGTGTGAACGTGCAGAACATGGTGAAGAGCACGCAGACGCAAGCCTCGAGCGTAAGTGAAACCTCGGCTTCGATTGACCAGATGGTGGCCTCGATCCAGCGCGTGGCAGATACCGCCAAGGTATTGCTGGACATTTCCAATCGCTCGCGCGAGGAAGTGCACAGCGGCATCACCACTATGGAGAAGGCCACCGATGGCCTTAACAAGATCAACAACACCATTCACTCCTCGGGTGAAATCATTGACGCGCTGGGACAGCGTGCTGATGACATTGGAAAAATCATCGAGGTCATCGACGATCTCGCAGAACAGACCAACCTACTGGCGCTGAATGCTGCCATTGAAGCCGCCCGCGCCGGCGAGCACGGACTGGGTTTCGCGGTGGTGGCCGACGAAGTGAGAAAGCTGGCGGAAAAATCAGCGCAATCCACCAAGGAGATTTCCGAACTTATCCAGAGTATTCAGAAGGAAGCGCGCAAGGCCGTCGAGAACATGGACAAAAGCACCAACATTGTGAACGAAGGCTTGAACCTGGGTCAGGAGCTGAATGCGGCGCTGCGCAAGATTTCCAACGTAGTCACCGAAGTTTACAAGTTCGCCCAGGAAATCGGGGCGGCCACCAACGAGCAGTCGCACGGTTCTTCGCAGATCGCCAGGGCCACCACCCGTTTGAACGAGATCACCCACGAAATCAATTCGGCGGTGGAGGAACAGGCGTCGGGGGCACAGGCAGTCGTAAAAGCCATGGAGCGCATGCGGGAACTGACGCAGCAATCCACCTCAGGCTCGACCGAACTCGCGGCCTCGGCCGAACAGATGTCCAAGATGTCGCGCGGACTTCTGGAATCGATGGATCGTTTCGCCTTGCGCGACGCCGACAGCGGACATGTTGCACACCGCGAAGAAAAACCGGCGGCCAAAACCGTGGCCCGTTATGCCACTGCAGGACAGAACTAGCGCGAGAGCATGACCCGGGAACTCCATATCGTCGGATTCAAAGTGGGCCGGGAGACTTACGGCGTGCCCATTACGTCGCTGCATGAGATCGTGCGGGTACCGGAGATCACGGCAGTGCCGGACGCGCCCGAGTACATGGAGGGCGTAATTAATCTACGGGGCAAGATTGTATCGGTGATTGATTTGCGCAAGAAATTCGGCGAGAAGCAACTGGCGGTAAACCGGCGAAACCGCATTCTGGTCGTGGAATGGAACGGTCGCCTTTCCGGATTGATTGTCGATTCAGCCTCGGAAGTGTTGAAGATTCCAGCCGGCGATGTGGAACCGGCCCCGGCGGTACTGCAAGAGGGCGGGCTGAACTGTGTGACCGGGCTGGGCAAATTCGGCGGCCGCCTGATCGTGCTGCTGGATATGAACAAGCTGCTCGAACATAGCGCCGTACGGCAAAGGAATGCCGCCGGCGAGGCCAAGAACATTGGGACGGGCAAAGCAGAGGCGCGGGGCGCCGGCGTGAAATAGGTAGATCCAGGCAGGATTGGACAATCCATGAGCACGTCAATGGCAGCCCTGACCGACGCGGAACTGAAACTACTGCAAGCGCTCGTCTACCAGGAATGCGGCATGCATTTCGACGAGCGCCGGATACACTTCCTGCAAGACCGTTTGCAGCGCCGTTTGAAAGAGTGCCAGGTCGACTCGTTCTATAGCTATTACCGCCTGCTCATCAGTCAGGAGGGCAAGGACGAACTGGCGCGCCTACTGGAAAACCTGACCGTCAACGAAACCAGTTTCTTCCGCAATAAGGCCCAACTGGAATTGTTCCACAAGTATGTGCTGGAAGATCTTCTGCGCCGCAAGCACGAGAGCCGCGATTATTCCCTGCGCATCTGGAGCGCGGGCTGTTCCACCGGTCAGGAACCGTACACGCTGGCCATGCTGGTGGCGGACGCCCTGGCTTATTACTATCTGCGTAACCCTTTGCCCTATGAAATGCCCCTGCCCAAACCGCTGATTCCTGGCCCGTGGCGGATCGAGATCACAGCTAGTGACATTAGTTATTCGGTACTGCGGGTGGCTCAGCAGGGCGCCTACAACGAAAACCAGATGTCCACCGTGGATTACAGCTACCGCCTGCGTTATTTCGATAAGGTGGGCGACCACTACGCGGTCAAAAAGGCGCTCAAGGAACAGGTTCACTTCGATTTCCACAATTTGAAGACGGAATATTTGCCGCAACGCAATGATGTGATCTTCTGCCGCAACGTCATGATGTATTTCGACGAAGCTGAACAGAAACGGCTGATCGACAAGTTCTACCGCTGCCTGAACCCGGAGGGCTACGTGTTCGTGGGACATGCCGAGAGTCTGCTGGGGCTGACCGACAAATTTCAAATGGTGCACCGCAACAGTGGTACCGCATATCAGCGCGTGGAGATCAAATCGTGAGTACCGGTCGCGATGAACGGATGGCAGAACTCCGCGAGATCTTCTTCGAGAGCGCCCAGGAACTGTTGCAGGCGCTGAACGATGAAGCCTTGAAACTGGAGAAGGAACCAGGTGACGCGGAGATTGTACGCACCATCCGGCGGATTGTGCACACTCTGAAAGGCGATGCTGCGGCCTGCGGTTATCGCGAACTGAGCGAACTGGCGCACGATATGGAAGACGTCCTGGCGCTGCAAACTGCTTCCGCGCACACTTCCCTGCCCCAGGTCGCCTTCACGGCCGTAGACGTGTTTGGCGCCATCCTGACGGCTTACCGCCGCCGGGTCAAAGTGCCTTCTACCGAGCCTTTGCGGAAAATGATTCACGCTATGGCAGAGTATGCGGGGAACGTCCCGGCCCCTAAAAAGAAGCTGGCGGGAAACAAGACATCCCGCTCGAAGACGCCCGCGACACGGGATAGCGCCGGGAACCGCCGCGAGGAATCGCGGGTGCCCGCCCGAGCTCGATTGGCAGCATGGAACGAGTACGAAAAGCTGGCTATCCAGAAGGCTCTGCGTCAGGGTAAGGAAGTATATCACGTTCTGGCAGACATCGATCTCGATTGCGGCATGCCGATTGCCGGGCGTCAACTGGTGCAAGTCGCGCTGAGCGCGATCGGCGAAATCCTGGCGATTCGACCGGAGGCAGGGGCATCGCAGGCGGAACGGCTGGTGGAATTCGCTGTGGCGAGCGACAAAACTGCGGAGCAGATCGCCGCCAAATGCCAGGTTCCGACGGTGATTTCGAAGGTCACAGTCGGGCTCATTGCAGATGCAACGGGAGCCAAAGATCCGAATTTTGCGATCCCCCACCCCATCGCGACGTTTACGAGCGAGTCGGCGGCGAAGCTAGAGCATTCTCCGGCGAGCCAGCCACTCTCAGAATCCGAAGACGATCAGCAACCAACCACGCCGTCGCACATGGCCTCGCTGGCCGACAATATATTGCGAGTAGACGCGGAGCGCATCGACAACGTGCTCAACCTGGTGGGCGAGTTGATCATCGGCAAATCCATGCTGCAGCAGACGCTGAATGATTTCGCCAAGCGCTTTCCTAAGGACCATATGCGCGGCAAATTTGCCGATGCCATGGCCTTACAGGGACGAGTACTGAATGATCTGCAGCGTTCGGTGATGAAGATCCGCATGGTGCCGGTGGAGCAACTGTTCCGCCGCTTTCCCCGCTTAATACGAGATGTAGGACGGCAATGTGGGAAACAAGTGGAGCTGGTCATAAGCGGTCAACACACAGATTTGGACAAAAGCATCCTAGATGCGATTGCGGAACCAATTACCCATCTAATTCGCAATGCGGTCAGCCACGGTATCGAGAGCGCCGAGGAACGGCAGCGGGCGGGCAAATCCCCGAATGGCACAATACGGCTTCAGGCCTACCATCAAGCCAATCAGGTGGTTGTGGAAGTCAGAGACGATGGCCAGGGCATTAATGCCGAGCGGGTAAAAACCAGAGCCGTCGAACAGGGAATGATTACTGCGGAGGCAGCCGCCCAGCTGAGCGAATCGGAAATTCTGGACTTGATCTTCCAGCCAGGGCTCAGCACTGCCGAACAAATCACTGAGGTTTCCGGGCGGGGTGTGGGTATGGATGTCGTGCAGAGTGTGTTGCGCCGCCTGAAAGGCACAGTGGAGGTAGAGACCAACCCGGGCCGCGGCACCGCCTTCCGGCTGAAACTGCCGCTGACTCTGGCAATTATCAAAGCCTTGTTGTTCCGCGTAGAACACCGGCTGTATGCCATCGCGCTCAGCAGCGTCGCGGAAATTGCGCGAACTATCGAATCAGAAATTCACCAGGTGGACAACCGCGAGATTTTGCAGCTACGTAACCAGGTATTACCGATGGTAAGGCTGGGAAGGCTCCCCGTTGGTGCGGATCATGGATCGCACAAAATATTCGTACTGGTGATCACATCGGGTGATAAGAAGTTTGGGCTCATCGTAGACCAACTGGAAGGCGAGCAAGAATTAGTCATCAAGGCACTGGATGACCATGCCATCTCCACCGACTTGGTGAGCGGGGCCTCCATTATGGGCGACGGCCGGGTGGTCATGATTCTGAATCTTTCGGCGGTGGTGGAACATTTCTCTCGTTCCCGCTTTAAGTCCTCCGGAGTGCTGGGATCCGGAATGCTGCTTTCTCACGAGGAGCGCTCTCCTCTGGGGCCAATTGACAGAGGAGCGCAGGCATGAACGATCCGACCCGAGTGCTGGTGGTGGATGATTCCGCACTGATGAGGAAACTCATTCCCCAGATCCTCGCGAGTGATGACTCCATCAAAGTGGTGGGCACCGCCATGGACGGCACATTTGGATTAAAGAAGATTGCTGAGCTCAAGCCGCAGGTGGTCACGTTAGACCTCGAAATGCCGGGCTTGAGCGGCATCGACACTTTGAAGGAAATCATGCGGCGCTACCGGGTGCCAGTTATCGTGGTCAGTTCGCATAGCACGCAAGGCGCCTCGATTACGCTTCAGGCCCTGGGACTGGGTGCATTTGATTTCGTAGCCAAACCGCAAGACGTGTCGGCGCGCATGCCTGAGATCGCAACGCAACTGATCACGAAAATCAAGGCCGCCGCTGAATGCAATGGCTCCCGAATGAAGCCGCTGCCGGAAGATGGGCGCCGCGCGGAGAAGCCTTCGTCGGTTTCTACCAATGCTCCGACCCGCGTGGTGGCAGTCGGGATCTCGACCGGCGGTCCGAACGCCTTGCAGTACATGTTGTCGCAATTGCCTGGTGATTTCCCGGGAAGCATCGTGGTGGTGCAACACATGCCCGATGGCTTTACCGACATGTT
>Ga0066701_10000336_pt1 | contig 12921 bp, 12 predicted proteins | sample GraSoiAngelo_150_FD_66453 | JGI IMG/M metagenome (GOLD analysis project Ga0066701, IMG submission 66453) | Grasslands soil microbial communities from the Angelo Coastal Reserve, California, USA - 14_1009_09_40cm | ecosystem: Environmental > Terrestrial > Soil > Grasslands | place: USA... | reverse complement strand
CTCGACCATCAGCACCACCGTGACCAGCGGGAACGCGCAGACGCTGACGCTGAGCGCAAGCGGACTGCCCGCGGGAGCGACGGCGTCCTTCAACCCCAGCACGGTCACGGCCGGAGGCAGCTCGACGCTGACGATCAGCACGTCTGCTTCAACTCCCGGCGGGACTTACACCGTGACCGTGACCGGGACGGGCGCCTCGGCCACGCACAGCACATCGGTCGCACTCACGGTGAGCGCGCCGTCGTCGGGCCCGCGTTTTGTCCAGATGGCTGCCGCCGGCGAGTCCGTAAGCTCGACCACGCTCACCGCCACCTTTACGACTCCGACCGGCGCTGGGCACCTGCTGGTGCTCGCGGCCAGCGTCTACACGGGCGCGACGAACCAGATCACCAGGGTCACCGATTCGGCGAGCAACACATGGACCAAGATCGGCGCGTACTGCTCCGCCGGCCACTACTCGGATGGTGAGATGTGGTACGCGGCCAACGCCAACAGCGTGACGAGCGTGACCGTAAGCGTCGCCACCGCAACCGTGGTGGCGATTGAGGTGAATGAGTTCTCCGGGGTGGCCGCCACGAATCCGCTCGACGTCTCCGGAGGTGCATCAAGCACCGGCACAACTGCAGACTCGGGCGCGAGCACCCCGGCGACCTCGACGGAGCTGGTAGTCGGCTTCCTCGCGGGCCATGGGTCGGTCCAGACGATGACCGTCACCGCCGCCGGGTACACAGCACAAGCTCAGCAGACAAGCACCAACGGCACCTCGACCCCGGTGAGCGTGGTCAGCGCCTATCGGGTCCTCAGCTCAGCCGGTGCTCAGGACCTGACCGGCAGCTTTGCGGCCCCGATGTACTGGGCTGCCGGAATCGCGCTGTTCAAGTCCGCCTGACGCCGACGGGCCGCTACCTGAGCAGGTGCCGCCGGTCGTTCAGCCTCCGCCGGACCTCGGCCCGGCGCTCCAAGAACCTCCGGCCGCCGACCCTTCGCTCGACTTCGATCGGCACCACGGCCACCCGCCGGTCCGTGGTCGACCGCCGCTCGCCGGCGCGGCGATCCGCAGCACCGCGCCGTGACTGTGCTCGCCGTTCCCCTGATTTGACCGCCATGCCCACCACTCCTCTCGTGATCGTTCGGCTAGTGTGCCGACTCGACCGATTCGTAAAACAACGATTGCATCTCAACCGGGATCTCGAGTCCGAGATCGTGCAGCCGGTCGAGAACACGTGGACGGATCGAAGACGCCGTGAAGCGTCCGACGACCCGGCCCTGGTCGTCGAGGCCGCCGCGGACGAATCGGAAGACGTCTTGCATGGTGATCACGTCTTCCTCCATCCCGGTGACCTCGCTGATCTGGACGACCTTCCGGCTGCCGTCGCGCATCCGCTGGAGGTGCACGATCACGTCGATGGCGCTCGAGATCTGGGCGCGAATGGCGCGCAGCGGAAGGTCGTACCCCGCCATGAGGACGAGGGTCTCGATCCTGGCCAGCGCGTCCCGCGGTTTGTTGGCGTGCAGCGAGGTCATGGACCCGTCATGCCCCGTGTTCATCGCCTGCAGCATGTCCAGCGCTTCGGCGCCGCGGACCTCACCGACGACCAGACGGTCCGGCCTCATGCGCAGCGACGAGATGACGAGGTCGCGGATGGTGACCTCTTTGCCGGTCAATCCGGCGGGGCGAGCTTCGAGGCGGGCTACGTGGCGCTGTCGCAGCTGCAGCTCCGCTGCATCCTCGATCGTGACGATGCGTTCGTCGTCGGGCAGGTATCCAGAAAGCACGTTGAGCAGCGTGGTCTTGCCGCTGCCCGTCCCGCCGCTGACGACGATGTTGGCACGGGCAATCACGCAAGCTTTCAAGAAGCCGAAAGCTGTCTCGCTGCAGCTGCCGAGCCGCACCAGGTCCGCCATGTCCAGCGGACCTCTCACGAACTTGCGGATGTTGAGCAGCGGCCCGTCGATGGCGACGGGAGGAATCGCGACGTGGACGCGGGATCCATCGGCCAGGCGGGCATCGCTCAGCGGCGACTCGACGTCGACTCGCCTTCCGACCGATTCGACGATGTACCGGATCACGTCCATCAGCTCGTCTTCGGTGGAGAAGTTGATCGGCGTCAGCAGGACCTTGCCGTCGACCTCGATGTAGACGTCGTGCACGCCCATGACCATGATCTCTGTCACACGGGGATTTGCCATCAGCGGACCGATCGGTCCCAGGCGTGAGTATTGGGAGGCGGCGTCCGGCATGGGTTGTAGGCGGACGTTCATTGGGTCAAATGCACGGCCGAAGGCCATGTCCGGAGCGTCGGGTCGGCCATGATCGAGACACCTCCATTTCCTTTGACGGTTGCGGCCCAGGCGATGACGCCGCCCGCGATGGTCGCGAGATAGCTGCTGCTCCCGATGATCGTCACCGAGGCCGCGGGCACGTAGAAGATGCCGATCAGGCTTGTAATCCCATGACCGGCGACGTTGTTGAGGCATGTGTTCGCCGGCGGCGGCTGTTCAGGCCCCGGCTCATAGATCAGGATCCGCTGGTACTGATAGCCGCTGTAGACGTATATGTCGCCTCCGCCCTGCAGGTTGAGGCATGTGGAGTTGTTGCCGCCCCCCGGGATGAAGAACTGCACGGCGCCCACGGTCCAGGCCGATGGGCACGCCACGTTGGTGCCGGTGGTCGGATCCACGCAGTGCGTCGCGTTCGCGAGGTCTCCCCGGGGCGGGGTGCCAGGCGCCGGGTCCGCGTTCGGCAAGCCGGCTGCAACCGGCAGACTCTCCTGGTCAGGCGGTGAAGGCTGGCCGGTAGGGCACGTGTTGATGGTGACGGTCGAGTTGCCGTTGCCCGTGTCGGTGCAGTACGTCAACCCGCTGCAGTTCGCATTGGCTGCGATATATATGTTGAAGTCAGTTGCGCCCGGGTCCGCCGTCACGTCGACCTTCACGTTGCCACTCGTCGCGACGGTGAGTGTCTTGCACATCGACGGCGCGGACTCGCGCATGTAGCAGGTAGGAGAGGCGGGGCCGCTGCAGCTCGAGACGCCGTTGGCCTGCCATCGGACGGCAGTCACCTCAACCGAGTAGGTGCCTGCCAAGAGGCTTCCAGAGCCTGGCGATGACAGCGTGAACGAGCTGCCGCAGCCAACCCCGTTGGAGTCCCAGAACTGCGGATAGGCCCGTACCGTGAGCAGCGATCCGCTGGGGATCGTCCCGACCACGTCCTGCCGGCTGATGCTGATCGAAGTGGCCCCGGCGGCCACGTCAGCCGAAACCGTAAACGCCTGGCTGCCGACGATCACGATCGAGTTGTTCGGTATCGCTCCAGGCAGCGCGTTGACCGCGATCGAGGTTTGCCTGGTCCCCGTCAGGGCCGCACGGAGGGTGGTCATGTTGGGGTTGCCGGCGGAGGCCATGTTCGGCTCGTCGGGTGGCCTGAGGACGTTGCTCACAAAGCCGCCGTTGTCCGTGAATCCTTGCGAGAAGTCGTAGATGCCGCCGCTCAGAAAGTAGCAGCCGGCACTTCCGCTAAGGCCCGGGTCGCGGTTGTACGTCCCGGGCAGTTCGGTGCTTCCGCTGGTCGAGTTCCACGTCCTCGACGTCGAGTTGAGCGTCTGCTGCGGAAAACCCGGGTCGGGGATGTTGAAGCCGTTGGCCATCGAACCGGTGACGCTGAAGTTCGGGAGCATGGAGGGCGGATAGACGGGGCAGATGTCGATGACGTTTCCGTTCACCGAGCCCCGGGCAGACCCGTTGTCACCGATGCTGCCGTCTGACCAGACGTCACCGGTGATGTTCGTGGTCGAGGTGCCTGTGAAGACCAGCGACGGCCCGGAACCGTTGCAGGTGCCCGGGCTCAGGGTCTGGATCGCGGCCCCGTTCTGGCCCTGAGGCCGGGCCACCGCGGTCGCCGTCGACCCGACCCGCATGGTCGAGCCCGCTCCCAGGACCTGCATGACAGTGATCCCGATCCGATGGGTGACCGTGACCGTGAAGCTGACGCCCGCGATCGAGTGGTCGACGGCCGTCAGGGTCAGCGCCTGGCTGGTGGGGTCACCGAACGTGCACGACACCGACAGGCTGCCGTACCCGGCGCAGGTCGGCGTCGCATAAAGCTGCTGGTTGTTGGCGTACTCGGTCACGGCGGCGACCTCCGCCAGTGCGTAGTCGTGATTGTTCATGTAGTTGTATGCGGCGGCGAGGGCGGCGGCGTCGGCTGAAGCCTGCATGTGCCGGCGGTCCAGGTAGCCGCGGCCCCCGTCGATGGCCAGGCCGAGGAACCCGAACAGGACGGTGAGGACCAGGACGACGAGGACGATGGCCTGGCCGGATTGCCGGCGGCGTCTTGCTGACATCTCAGTACTCCGTCTGGTAGGTGGCCGCCGCGCTGATGACGATGTGGTTCACCGTCAGCTGCTGGATCAGCGGAGTGATGGGGACGAAGTTGTAGTGGATCGTTACCTGCAGCGGTGAATGCTTGAACGCCGGGAGCGTTGCGCTGCATGTCCCATTTGTTTCGGCCCACATCTGTCCACCAGGGGCGTTTCCAGCGCCGACCTGGACTTGCGCCACGCTCTGGAGATCCGCGAGCGACTCAACCGTTGACGCATTTGGCTCCGTGATGTAGATCCATCCCCGATTCGCCGGCGGGACGGCCGAGGTGACCGGGCCGTTCGGGCACGGGTTCGCCAGCGAGACGTCCACCGCATGCTGGCGGACGGCTGTCTGCACGTCGACATTCGTCGGCAGCAACGGCGAATCGCGGATCGCCATCCGGGCTCCCTCGTTGACCGCCTGGTTGAGGGTGGCGTACGTGTAGATGAGGCGCCCGAAATCAACGATGCCGAAGAGCAGGATGATGAGGATCGGCGCGATCAGCGAGAACTCCACGATCGCTTGCGACCGCTGCGAGTTCCCGCGCCATTGCCTCAACAGGCGCGTCATCTCAGTAACCGCCCACCGTCATGTGCGTGCTCGCGACGATGTGGATCGAGTTGCCGAGGATGCCCGACAGCATGCCGGAGGCAAAGCCGAAGCTCATGACCAAGATCACGTTCACGTCCGTGCCCCTGTAGCTGGAATCCGCCGGCGCGGAGGTGAGGTCGAGCCCCGGCGTGTTGGAGTAGCAGATGTAAAGCGACGGTGTGTTGATGCTTGTGGGATATACGGAGCCGTCGTAGGGCGGGTTGAACGCCGTGTTGCCGTCGCTCGTGCTCGGACACGTGGCGCCTGGGTTCTGAAGCACCGAGTACGGCGGGTTGAAGCCGGATTTGGCGAGGACCCGGTCGACCGAAGCCTTGATCAAGGAGTCACAGAGGTAGGGGTTCGGGCTCGCGCCGCAGCCTTGATCGGGGTTGGTCTGATCGAACCAGCTCGCCTGACGCGCGCCCTCGCGGACGGCGCCCTGGAGGCCGACGTCGTAGTAGAAAACCCGTCCCAGGTCGATGAGGCCGAACAGGAGCAGGACGAGGACGAGGGCCGAGGCCCCGAATTCGACCGTCGACTGACCGCGCCGAGCTGCCGGGTCTCGCGCCAAGGCTATGGACCTCCCCGCAGGAAATGCATCGCCAGCAGGGCGGCGGGCCCGAGCAGGATGACCCAAAGTGTCGGGAAGATGCATCCCAGCATCGGGAGGAGCATCTTCAACGAGGCCTTTGCCCCTCGCTCCTGCGCGGTCACCAACCGCCGCAGGCGCATCTCGTCCGACTGGATGCGCAGGATCCGGCTGATGCCCGACCCCAGCTGCTCGGCCTGGATGATCGCCTGGACGAAGTTGTTCAGGTCCTCGACTCCGGTGCGGCGGCCCATGTCGTTCAGCGCATCGAGCCGGGGGCGGCCGAGCCGGACCTCCTGAATCGCGCGTCCGAACTCTGAGGCGAGCGCGTGGTCGTATTTCTCGACCACCTTTTCCATGGCTGCCTCGAACGTCAGGCCGGCTTCGACGCAGACGACGAGCACGTCGATCACGTCGGGCAGGTCGATCTCGATCTCGAACCGGCGCTTGTTGCGCCGCTGCCGCAGCCAGAGCATCGGCGCATAAAGCCCGACGACCGCGCCCACCGCCGCACCGACTGCAAGCAGGATCCGGTTCTGGGTCAGGGCGCCGAGGCCGATGCCGATGGTGCAGAGGACTCCGGTCAGCACGTACCGGACGGCGATGAAGTCCGCCGCGCCCATCCCGCCCGGTCGCCCGGCGACCTGCAGGGCGGCCTGGATCTGCTGGCGTGCCTTGTCGGGCATCGTCTGCTCGATAAAGCCCCCGATCCGCTTGAGCGCCGGCCGGATCACGCGATCCATGAAGGGCTGGCGCAGCTCTATGTCGGCGAGCGTGAGCTGTTGGCCGGTCTCGTAGATCCGCAGCCGGCCCTCGACGACGTCTGCGTTGCTGGGCCGCCTCGGCACGAAGCTCCACACGCTGGTGAACACGCCGATCGCGGCGATCGCTCCCAACAGCATGGCGACGTAGACAACTTGCACGGGCTACACCCTGAAGTTCGTGATCCGGCGGACGAAGAAGTTGCCGAGCGCGATTGACACGCCCGCCAGCACCAGCAGCACGCGGCCGAGTGGTTCGGTGAACATCACGCCGAAGTAGCTCGGCGTGATCAGGTTGAGGATGCCGGCCACGATGAATGGGAGCAGCGTGATGATCCAACCCGACGCCCGCATCTGGGCCGTCATGGCGCCGATCTGTGACTTGATCTGAACCCGCTGCCGGATCGTGTGCGAGATGCCGTCCAGGATCCGCGCCAGGTTGCCGCCGATCGACGCCTGGATCGCGATCGCCGTGACTATGAGGTCCAGGTCTTCGCTGCCGACACGGCGCACCATGTTTGCAAGCGCGGCCGGCGTCGCGGTCCCAAGTTTGGTCTCGCGGATCACCCTCGTCAGCTCGTCGCCGATTGGCGGCGGCGTGTTCTGCGACACCGATTCAATCGCCTGGGGCAGCGACAAGCCCGCCTTCATCGCGTTCGCCAGCAGGCTCAACGTGTCCGGAAGGCGCGAGTTGAACGCTTTGAGCCGTCTTCCCTCGCGCCACTTGACGTAGCGCATCGGTATCAGGTAACCGACGACCCCCGCGATCACGAACTGGGGTGCGAAACCGAACCGCCACAGCGCAAGCAGCGCGGCCAGGACCATAAGGCCGATCTGAACCATCACAAACTCGGACGTCCTGAGCTTGAGGTCGGCGCGAGCAAGGTGCTCGGCGAGCGTCAGCCCGCCGTTGAGACGATGCTGGCGGTTGGATCGGTCGGCCAGGGCTTGAAACGGCTGGTTGATCCGGTCCCGCAGCGACACGCTCTGAGGCGCCAGCGGGCTCTCCCACCGTGGCACGTTCTCCTGCCCCGCCCGGGACGCCCCCGGGATGGCAATTGCAATCCCCGCCGTCAGGACGCCAAGGGCCGCGATCGCCGAGACCACCAGGATGCCGGTCATCTCACGCTCCTGCCCCCGCGAGCGGAGCGGGCTCGAAGATGGTGGGCTGGAGCGTTTCGCCGCGCTCCGCGAAGTGATCGAGATGGACCGATCGGTTACCGGTCGCGGTGTGGTAACCGGTGGCGTTTCCTTCGGCGTCGACTCCTGTCTGGCGGAAGAGGAAAAGCTCCTGGAACTGCGTCTCGCCGTTCACAAGGCCCGTGACCTCCGCGATGCTGACGATCTTTCGCGCGCCTCCGCGCACACGCTCTGCTTGCACTACCACGTCGATCGCGGAAGCGATCTGTTTCTGGATCGCCCGTGCCGGCAGGTCGGCGCCACCCATCAGCACCATCGTCTCCAGACGGCCGAATGCGTCGTATGGAGAGTTGGCGTGGACGGTGCTCATCGACCCTTCGTGACCGGTGTTCATGGCCTGCAGCATGTCGAGGGCCTCGCCGCCGCGACACTCGCCGACGATGATCCGGTCAGGCCGCATGCGCAGCGCGTTGCGCACCAGGTCGCGAATCTCGATCGAACCTTTGCCCTCCACGTTGGGCGGACGCGACTCCAACCTGATGACGTGCTGCTGCCGGAGCTGCAGCTCCGCGGAGTCCTCGACGGTCACGATCCGCTCGTCTGAAGGTATGAAGCTGGACAGGATGTTGAGCAGCGTCGTCTTGCCAGACGACGTGCCGCCCGAGACGAGTATGCTCAACCGGCTGCGTACCGCGGCTCGGAGGAACTCCATCATGCTCGGGCTCGAGCTTCCGATCGTAAGCAGGTCGGCAGGGCGGAGCTTGTCGCGCGAAAACTTTCGGATCGTCATGCATGGGCCGTCGATCGCGAGAGGCGGAAGGACAACGTTGACGCGAGAGCCGTCGCGAAGCCTCGCATCGCACATCGGTGAGCTCTCGTCGACTCGCCGCCCGACGGTGCTGACGATGCGGTCGATGACCTTCCGAAGCTGACCGGCGCTTTCGAAGACCACCGGGCTCAGGGTCACGCGCCCACCACGCTCGACAAAGATCTGATGTGGGTGGTTGATCATGATCTCGGTGGTCGCTGGGTCCTCGAGGAGCGCCTGCAGAGGCCCGAGCCCCAATACCTCATCGAGCAGGCCGTCCAGGAGGTGCCCGTAGTCGAGCCGGTTGAGCGTGATGCCGGCCGTCTTTGTGTACTCCTCGGTGAGGCTGGTGATCCGCGACCTCACGCCGGCGCGATCGGTGATGTCGATCTCGTCGGCGTGCCTTTCGACCAGCATCGCGTGGATCGCCGCCTTGGCCGTCGCCACCGCGCTTGTCGGCCGAGGCGCCTTGGGGGCTGACTCGCCCTGGCCGGCCGCCGGCTCGGGTGCCGGGGGCGGTGTCGGCCGGGCACCCTCGATGACGGTCAGTGAGCCGCTGCCCGGTGTCAAATCAGCGCCTTCGGGATGCCGCCTCGCCTCAAGCCTGTCCTTAAGAGCCACCCGCGCCTCCTCCCTGCTCGCTGATTGCGTCGATCTGGCGCAGGGCGTTCTGCGCCGCCTTGCGCACTCGCGGATTCCGGTCGGCGGACAGACAACGGAGCTCGTAGCTCGACTCCTGGGCGCGCAGCATTCCCAGCGCCTTCGCCGCCGACATTCTCAACTTCCAGTCGCGGTCCAACAGCGCCTCGGTGATCACGGGAATCGCAATGGCTGCCCCGATCCAGCCGAGCGCCCGGCAGCTGATCACTCGCTCGCGGCGGCTGCCGCGCTGCACGAGGATCATCAGCTGGCTGGTCGCCGTGCGCCGCCGCCGCAGGCCGGCCGCCAGCGCGAGCGCCGGTCGCACGCCCGGCTTTTGTCGCTCGCTCATGGCGACCTCGAGGAAAAGGTCGGGGGCTGAGCGGGCCAGCTCGGCGACGAGCCGCCGATTGAGACCTCGACGCTGGATGGCCAACAGCAGCGCGGTTGCGCTGCGCGTCCCTCCGATCCGGCCGAGCGCGCGCGCGGCGGCGTCAGCGACCGGACGTTCCCGCGATGCCAGCAGGGGCGCCACGCTGGGCACGGCCTCATACATGCGCAGGGCACCGATCGCGCGAGCACTGGCCGCCCGGTGGTGAACGCCCTTGGTCTCGAGCCGCTCGACCAGCCGGTCGACGGTGCCCGAGTTCTTGAGGGTCGCGACGAGCCGCTCGATGCGGATGCTGTCCGGCTGCAGCCCGACGGTGAGCTCCTCCAGGACTCCGGCCATATCGACTCCCAGCTCGTCAAAGTTGAAGGAGGCATCGGCCGTCTTGCCCGACGCGACGGACTCAAGCCGGCGGCGAACCGCGGCGCGGCGCACGCCGTCTCGGGCTCTCTGGATGGCGACCACAGGGGCGATCGCTGCTCGGATCACGCCGGTGCTCCGACGGGGACCTCGGCCGTTTCGTGAACCGGCACCGAGTCATCCGTGCCTCGGGGTCGTGCGTGCTTGCCGTCGAGCAGCGCCGTCAAGGCCTCTGCGCCCTTGGCCATCTCACTCTTGGGGTTGGTGAGGCTCAGGATGACGCCCTCTACAGCGGCTTGCTCGGGCCGGGTGCCGTCGAACTCGATCTCGAGGTCGACCTCACGTTTGAGCGCACGCTCGACTGCCGACTTGCTGACCGCGGGCTTGATGGAGCGATGGTTGAGCAGGACCGTAAGCCGGTCGTGCGGAGTGCCGAGCTGTTTGAGGATGTCGACGGCGTCGGCGGCGCTTTTGACTGCCGAGAGCTCCGGCGCCGCGACGAGCACGATGTGCTGCGTGAGGTCGAACAGCGCCAGCGTCGAATCGGTGATGGTGACACCGAGGTCGACGACGATGTAGCGGAACGTTTTCCGAAGACTGGCGATCGCCCTGGTCACGAGCTCCGGGGTCACCTCGTCCGCCTCCTCCGGGCGGAGCGCGCCGGGCAGGATCATCGGCCCTCGCGCGTCCCACAGCACGGCGCTCAGCAGTACGTCTTCGAACGACTCGGGCGGCACCGAGGACAGCCGTGCGAGGCAGCTTGACGGCACCAGGCCCGCGAGCAGCGCCGAATGCGAGTACGGGAAGTCGAGGTCGAGGAGCAAAACCTCACCCGGGTAGCGACGCGAAAGCGCGCCCACCAGGTTGAGGGAGATGCACGTCCCGCCAGAACCGCCCTTCGGCGAGTAGACGCCCACGACGGTGGCTTCGTGCAGCAGCTGTCCCCACGTGGCCTGGACGCTGATGTCGGCAAAGAGGTTGAAGCGCTGCTCAGATAGGCGTCGCAGCTCGTCCATCCCTTCGCCGTCGCGGCCCGACATGACCGTGTGCAGGCTCTGCCTGTCGAGTGCGAGTAGCCAGCACTCTGTCTGCGCATAAACGGAGGCCTGCTGCGGCCTGCCGAGCACGCAGGCGGCTTCGCCGAAGAAGTCCCCGTCCGAGAGCACGGCCACGGTGACGATGCTCGGCGGCTTTTCGATGACCACCCGGCAGCGTCCGCGCTCGATGAAGAAGATCGAGTCCCCGACCTCTCCCTGGGACAGGATCGTCTCGCCGGCCGGGATCTTCATCCGCCTCACGCGCTTCGCGATGGCGCGCAGAGCTCCTTCCGGCAGCGCGTAGAACACGGGCGCGCGCTCCAGCGCGCTGACGCGCGATGTCATATCGTGGAAGGAAAGCCGGGGCGCATCCGGTCGTTTCTGCGTGGACGCCTCGAACGGCACCAACGCGGGCCGCCCAGGACCCACTCCTTGCCAGCCGTCGCCGCGAAGCCTGGCTCTCATCACATCGACCTCCTCTCGGACACCCCTAGCCCCTCGTCAAGTGCCAGCGCGCGTCCACCTCGGCTGCGCCGACCTGGACCGGCTCCGACGTCGACGGGCACGCTGGATCGGCCTTGGGCAAAGAAGGCTGATAGTCCTTATAAGCGAGCAGCGCGTACTTGAGCGTGGCGTTTGGAATCAGCCAGGCCATGAACTGCGCGTCGCAAAGCGACATGACGACGGTGATGCTGCTTGTCAGGCCTTGAGCAGGCTTCGCGACAGGCGATTCAGGCCCCACCCTCAGGACGTAGACGTTCGTGAACACGGTGTGGGTGACCGTTCCGTGTTTCGATGGCGAGACCTGACCCATGTCGAGCGTGGCGATGACGTTGATGTAGTCGCCCTGGGCGATGTAGCCCGCGACGCCCTGCTGCTCGCCGGTAGGTAGGGTGATCGCTACGAACCCTTGGGGGATGGGGAGGTATGGTGACTGGCCGCTTGTCAACTGGTCGGGGTTCGACGACACCAGGTTGTCGGAGATTGGCACGCCCTTGTAAATCGTGACCACGGCAGACATGCCTTTGAGATCGGCGACGTGCAGATACGAGTGGGCGGGCACCGCACTGGCGGGGATCGAGCTCAACGTGAGCATGTCCGGGGTGATCGGCGTCCTAGCGTCGATGTTCGCCTTGGCGACGACCACCGGGACGGTGCCGGTGGGCAGCGAGCGATTCACGAAGACGATGCCGAACGCGAACATCACGAGAAATGCGACGAGCGCCAGCGCCACCCCGAAGATGAACAGCGGCGTGCGCATTTTGCTCTGCGGCGCCGGCGCTGGAAACGCTGCCCTGGTCTGTCCAATCGCGGCCATGCTTATGACTCCTCCAATGGCGGCGCGGAGGCCACCCAACCCGCGCCGTCCCAGTGATCGCCTGGCTCGACTGGCGCATCCGGTCCGATGACGAAGTAGTGAACCTTCCTCAGCACGAGCGTCCCCGCCAGCAGGTCGTGCAGCGCCTGCTTGCGCGGCGTGAACCCGGCCATCACCCAGCCGGCGAGGAGGATCAGGGTCGAAAAGATCTTGAAAGCGTTGCGGAACGATGCCCGCCGAAAGGTGATCGGGTCACCGTGGACGTCCGCGACGTACAGGCCCAGTGCGAGCTTGCCAAGCGTCCCCTGCGCCGGGGAGCTCTCCATCACCACGAAGTAGGCCCACCACAGTGCTGAAGAAACCGGGATGACGTTCGCCAGTGACTGAAAGTCGGTCGGCGCCAGGACCGCGATCGACGACGCCATCGCAATCTCGACCCCGGCTAACAACGTAGCGTCGATCAGGTACGCGAGCGAGCGCCGCCAGAAGCCTGCGAAGGCGATTTCCGTTTTGGCCACGTATCGGGGCATGACCGACGAAGACTGGACAATCAACTTTGTCGCGACCTCACTCAGGAATCCAAACCGCCAATGAGCGGGAGGGGGCCAAGAGCAAAGCTCGCGGACCGATACGGTTGCAGATCGCGACAGCACTTGCCGGCGTGCGATCACCTCCCACCCACTCCGACGCGGGTTACGGGGACACGTTAGTAACCAACGGCGGGGACAACAAGGGGACATTTGACCCATCCATTAGTCATGGGCGGGGATGGGACGAAAGGCCCATTGAGCGGAGGGGGACTTGCGGTTTACGGTGCCAAATTGGGCGTTCGCGGCAAGTCGGGCGTCGGATCGGCCGAAACCATTCGGCCCGGGGAGGGGGGTTCGCCTTGCCGGAGGCGGGCCCCTCCCTTCCTTATATAACGCGT
>Ga0066701_10000335_pt1 | contig 12922 bp, 13 predicted proteins | sample GraSoiAngelo_150_FD_66453 | JGI IMG/M metagenome (GOLD analysis project Ga0066701, IMG submission 66453) | Grasslands soil microbial communities from the Angelo Coastal Reserve, California, USA - 14_1009_09_40cm | ecosystem: Environmental > Terrestrial > Soil > Grasslands | place: USA... | reverse complement strand
AAGGCGCCGCGCCCATCGTCACTGGGAGCCCGGTGCCCAACCCGAAAACCGTCGCCTCCGCGATCCGAATCGGCAATCCAGCCTCTTGGGAGGGCGCGACCTCAGCCCGGGACGAGTCGGGGGGGATGATCGCGGCGGTCACGGATACCGAGATCCTTTCGGCGCAGATCCGGCTCGCGGGCAGCGAGGGACTTTTCGCCGAACCCGCCTCAGCGGCCCCGCTGGCGCTTTTGTTCCGCCTCGTCCGCGAGCGCAAGATCGACAAGGACGCCACTACCGTCGTGGTTCTGACCGGCTCGGGACTCAAAGACCCTGACGCCGCGCTGAAGAATGTCGAACCGCCCATCGAGCTCGACGGAGACGCGCGCACACTCGCTAAGGTCTTGAAGCTGTGATGAGCGTCGCCACGTGCGCATAAAGGTCCCTGCCTCGATCGCCAACATCGGTCCCGGCTTCGACTGCATGGCGATGGCCATCGACCTCTGGCTGGAGGTCGAGGCCAACGAGGCCCAGAGGCCGGCCTGGGACTACGAGGGCGAAGGCGCCGACTATCTGTACGCGCACGAGAACCCGTTCACCCGGCTGCACATGAAAGGCAGGGTCCGAAGTGAGATCCCGCTGGGGGTCGGTCTCGGCAGCAGCGCCGCCGCGCGGCTAGCTGCCTCCGCGCTCAGCAGCCCATGGGACGTGAAGAGCCACGTGATCGACGCGGGCGCAGACGAAGGGCACTACGACAACGTCGCCGCGTCCGCAGCGGGTGGCATTCGCATCGTGTCCGAAAAGGTCGATGAAAAATTGCCAAACCCCGGTTGGGGAATCGCGCTCTTCATCGCGCACCAGCCGCTGCCAACAGAAAAAGCTCGGTCCGTGCTGCCAGACGAGGTGCCTCTGGGCGACGCATCCTTCAACGCGTCCCGGACCGCGCTGCTCGTGCGTGCGATCGTCTCCAAACGCTCATCGCTGCTCGGAGAAGCCATGCGCGACCGGCTGCATCAGCCCCATCGCCTCCACCTTTATCCCTGGGTCGAAGAGATCATCCACGTCGCCGAGGCGGCGGGCGCCTATGGCGCGGCGATCTGCGGCGCCGGCCCCAGCGTCTTTGCTTTTTGCGCGGCTTCGCAGGCCAACCGCATCGCCAAAGCGATGGAGGAGGCGCACCCGCTTCGCGGTCGCGCGCTGGTCACCAAGATCACCGACAAGGGCATGTTCCGGACGTTGTGATCGTCCAGAAATACGGCGGTACCTCGGTCAGCTCCGCCGCGCGCATCCATCGCGTGAGCCGCCGCATCGCCGAAACCGTCAGGCAAGGGCAGCAGGTCGTCGCAGTCGTTTCCGCTATGGGCCACACCACCGATCGCTTGATCGCGCTTGCCAACAGTGTCAACCCGGAGCCCCCGGCGCGCGAGCTCGACATGCTGGTGGCGAACGGCGAAACGATCACCGCGCCTCTGGTCGCCATGTGTCTCCAGGGCATGGGCGTGCCGGCGGTCTCTCTTTCCGGGGCCCAGGCCGGCGTGCGCACCAGCGAGCACCACTCGCGGGCGCGGATCCGCGACATCAAGCCCGACCGGATCGTCGAGGCCCTGCGTAAGCGGCAGGTGCCTGTCGTCGCCGGATTCCAGGGCGTGACCGAGGAGCTGGAGATCACAACCCTCGGGCGCGGTGGTTCCGACACGACCGCGGTCGCGCTCGCGGCCTCGCTGGGAGCCGACTCGTGCGAGATCTACACGGACGTGGACGGGATCTTCACCGCCGATCCCCGGGTGGTGAAATCAGCTCGCAAGCTCAGCCACATCCAGTACGACGAGATGCTCGAGCTGGCGGCGGTGGGAGCGCGTGTCATGCATCCGCGGGCGGTGGAGATCGGCGAGCTGTACGGAGTGCCCATCCATGTGCGGTCGAGCTTCCGCGATCGCATCGGTACGATGATCGTCGCCCACGTCCCAATGGAAGACCGCCAGCGAGTGCGCGGCATCGCGCAAGAGACGAACGTCGCGAAGATCACCGTGATCGGCGTCCGGGACAGGCCCGGCGTTGCGGCCGCCATCTTCGAGCCGCTTGGCGCCGCCGGCATCTCCGTCGACGTCATCGTCCAGAACATCGGCCGCTCCGGCCACACCGACCTCACGTTCTCGGTCGCCGAGTCCGACCTGAAGGCGGCGGAGAAGCTTGTCAAGACCGCGGCCAAGGAGGTCGGCGCAAGACGCGTCTCGTCCGCCGGCGGCATAGCCAAGCTTTCGGTCGTCGGCACCGGCATGCTCGGCACGCCCGGCATCGCGGCCCGCATGTTCCGCGCCCTCGCCGACGGTGGGATCAACATCGAGATGATCAGCACGTCGGAGATCCGCATCACCTGTCTGGTCGCGCGCGCCCAGGTCGAAAAAGGCGTGCGGATCCTGCACAAAGCCTTCGAGCTGGACCAGGAACTGGTTTAAGACGTGCCGGTCAACGTTGCGATCGTCGGCCCGGCCGGGGCCGGCAAGACGACGCTGTTCAATGCTCTGACAGCCGGCCGCGGCGCCGATGGCGTCGGCATGGTCGATGTCCCGGACGCACGTCTGACGCGGCTCGCGGGGGCGGTCAAGCCCGCAAAGACGACGCCGGCGCAGGTGCGGGTCGAGGACACGCCGCCTGGGAGTCGCGCCCAGCGCGTGGCGTTTGCGCGCCAGGCCGACGTGCTGGTCAAGGTCGCACGCTGCTTCGGCCCCGAGCCCCAGCCTGTAGCCGAGCTGGAGGAGTTTGCCCTCGACCTCGTCCTCGCCGACCTCGGTTCGGTCGAAAAGCGCCTCGACGTCGTGGGCAAGGAGGCGCGCGCGGGGAAGAAGGACGCCATCGACGAGGCCGAGGTGCTGACTGTGGCCAAACAGCATCTCGACGCGGGACAGCAACTCCGAACGATGACGTTCGAGCCTGAGCAGCGCGCGATGCTCTTGGGCATCTTCCCGGTCACCCTCAAGCCGGCGGTGTACGTCGCCAACGCGGCCGAGGAGCTGCTGCCGGCGGGCGGCGAGCCGGCGGCGAAGGTGGCAATGCTGGCGATGGCGGAGGGCGCGCCTTCGATCGCACTTTCCGCGCGGCTTGAGGCAGAGCTTGCGGAGCTCGCACCAGAGGAGCAGGCCGAGATGCGTGCAGGCTATGCGATCGACGAGTCCGGGCTCGGCCGCATCGCCCGCGCGGTGTGGGACGCGGGCGGCTTGATCACCTATTTCACGGCAGGCGAGCCCGAGGTGCGGGCCTGGCCGTGCGAACGCGACGCGCCGGCCCCCATCGCCGCCTCGAAGATCCACACCGACTTCGAGAAGCATTTCATCCGCGCCGAGGTGACCTCCGTCGACGAGCTGGTCGCCGCTGGTTCGATGGAAGCGCTGCGTGCGGCCGGAAAGCTGCGAATCGAGGGACGCGACTATCGCGTCAAGGACGGCGACGTCATCTTCTTCCGCATCGGTCGCTAAAGAGCTTGCGCTGGCCGCCCGCAGTTTCCAGAATTTCCGCATGGCCCAGTTGACCAACCCCCTCCTTTTCAGTGGCACTCATGTGTGGGTGAGGGTCGAGGGATCGGAGGCTGTGCTCGGACTCAGCGACTTCCTGCAGGACCAGATGGGGGAGATCACCGCGCTCGAGCTGCCCGATATCGGCGACGTCATTCGCGCCGCGCGCAGGATGGGAAAAATCGAGTCCGAAGACGCATCGTCGCCCATCGAGGCGCCGATCACGGGCGAGGTCGTAGAGGTCAACGTCGAAGCGCTCGAGAATCCGGACCTGGTAAACAGCGATCCCTACGCCGGTGGTTGGCTCCTGCGGGTGAAGATCGATGACCCGGGGGAGCTCGAAGAGCTGATCAGCGAAGAGGAGTATGCAGAGCTCACGACCGAGGTCTAACCGGAGCTAGGGGATCCCATAGGCGGCGCGCGTTCTACGCCGGAGCAGGAAAACAAGCACCGGAATCCCCACCACCACGAGCGACCACGCCGCCGAGACGATCATCGCCGCGATCCAGCCCCAGGCGCGGAATTTTCTCAGACCGTAGTACGCCGCGCCATGAAGTACGGCCGCTGAGGCCTCGAGGAAAACCACGATCACGGACTCGACGATCAGCATGGCCGACGCGTTGCGGCCGAACCCCGCCCCCGCCAGCGTCTGGACCAGCTGCTCACGGCCGGCCGGCGCCGCCAGGACAGCGGCGAACTGGGTGAGCTCGATCAACCAGAAGACCGCGCCCGCGGCGAAGAGGTAGGGCAGCAAGCGCAACCCGTGGCTAGGCGACGATTTGGCCAAAGCTCTTGACAGCACCTACATTCGGGGTTATAACTGCAGCCGGGACACAACATATCGTAGCCAACGTCTCAACTCGTTGAGTCCCACGGCCCAACGACAGGCAGGCGGAACCCTTCCCAAGTCGCACCCCACGACGCAGAAACAGCTCCCCTAACCGCCTGCCTGTTCTCACCTTTCTGTGCACCGATTTCAAGCCCCTCTAGACTTGCAGATCTATGGCGCGCAAGGGCAAGAAGCGCGGAAAGGGCAAGTACCGCCAGCCGATGCGGCCGCCTGGGCCGCTCAAACCGGTCGGCACCTCCCCAGCCGGCGCCCAGACGGCCGCAAGCCAGAAGAGCGTCTCGCAGGCACGCGTCGGCGGCGACCAGGCGCTCGTGCGCGCCGTGGAGATGTCGCTGGGGGCCCGCAACCAGATCGTCAAAGGCCGCGGCGGGCGGTACCTGGTCGAGTCGGCCGACCCCTCGATCCCGCTCGACCGGGTTCCTTACTTCACCAAGGACCTGATCCGTCTTCTGGTCGTGGCCCTGGCGATGATCGTGGTGCTTGGGGTCGGGTCGCTCACGATCCCTCAACTGGTCAAGTAACCGCGAAGAGCGCAGAGCGGGGGGAAATCGACCGACCGTAGACTTCCCCCGTGCGGGTTGTCTTGTTCACGGGTAAAGGTGGTGTCGGCAAGACATCAGTTGCCGCCGCGACCGCCGTCAGGTGCGCATCCGCCGGCTATCGGACCGTGGTGATGAGCACCGACCCCGCGCATTCTCTGGGCGACTCGTTCGACATCCAGCTCGGCACCGACGCAGCGCAGGTCGGCAAGAACCTGTGGGCGCACGAAGTTTCATCTCTACACGAGATGCAGCGGCACTGGGCAAAGCTGCACGAGTACGCGGTCGAGGTCTTCTCGACGCAGGGGCTGGATGAAGTTCTGGCCGACGAGGTCGCCAACCCACCGGGCATGGACGAGGTCGCTTCGCTGATGTGGATCAAGCACTACGCGCAGCGGGCCGAGCACGACGTGCTGATCGTCGACTGCGCCCCGACTGGCGAAACGCTGCAGCTCTTGACATTCCCCGACGCCGCCAAATGGTGGCTCGACAAGATCTACCCCTGGTCGCGCCGCGCCATGCGAGTGGCCCGTCCGGTGCTGCAGCCGATGATGGGCATGCCTCTGCCTTCGGATGAGGTCTATGCGTCGCTGAAAGACCTGCTGCTCGACCTGGACGGCATGCGACGAGTGCTGACGGATCCGGAGATCACGACTGTTCGCATCGTCCTGAACCTGGAGAAGATGGTCGTCAAGGAGGCAAAGCGCGCCTACACGTACTTGAGCCTTTTCGGCTACGTGACGGACGCGGTGATCGTCAATCGACTGCTGCCCGGCGACCTGCACGACGAGCTGTTTCAGAAATGGCAGCGCATCCACAAGCGCTACCAGGTCGAGGTCGAGGAGTCGTTCGCGGGGATTCCGATCTTTAATGTTCCACTGTTCGACCGCGAGGTGGTTGGGGAGGAGATGCTTGGACGCATGGCCGAGGCGATATACGGCGAGGACGATCCGTCGCGCCGCTTCGCGACCTCCAATCCGCAGCGCATAGATAAGGACGGGGCCGACTACGTGCTCGCGCTCAAGGTGCCGTTCGTCGACAAGGCGGCGGTCGACCTGAGCCGGCACAACGGCGACCTCTACGTCACGGTGGGCAACTACCGGCGCGAGATCACGCTGCCGCGTGTGCTGGAGCGACGGGAAACGGTTGGGGCGTCCATCCAGAACGGGGAGCTCCGCGTCCGCTTCGCGCCCAAGCCGGGGAAGACGACGGGCGTGAAGAGATGAGTCGCGACGGCGAGCGTGTGATCGAGCTGGTCAACGAGCTCGGAGCTCGCGTCGGGCATCTGCTGTCCGACATGGTTCCACCCGCCGCCCAGGTCCACCTGCTCAACGCCCAGCGCGAGCTCATCACGGCGCTGATGCTGATCTACGAAAACCGCGTCGCCCCGGAGCCGGCCGCCCGGCGAGCGAGGCGAGCCCGAGCCATTCGCCGAACGACCAAGCGCGATACCAAAATCACGATTAAGTGAGCCCGTTCTTCGGGCTGCTCCTTGGCGTACTCCTCCTGGTCCCGGCGATTGTGATCGCGATCCCGGTGCACGAGATGGGCCACGCCGCGGCGGCGTACTTCCTCGGCGATCGCTCTGTGCGCTACTACGGCTATTTGTCGCCGGATCCACGCCGCTTCCTCGAACCGATCGGTGTGATCGCGGTCGTCGTCGCGCTGGTCGGTTGGGGAAGGCGGGTGCCGGTGCAGTCGAACCGGATCAACACCACGCGGCAGAGAGTCCTGTTCGAGCTGGGCGGTCCGGCGGCCAACCTCATCGTTGCGATCGGACTCGGGTTCTTGCTGCGTGCACTCGTCCGCGCCGGCCTGCCCTACTCATTCGACGTCGGCCCGGGCCTCGTCCTGGCGGCCATCTACGTGATCGTCTTCCTGAACCTTTCGATCTTCGCCTTCCAGCTCCTGCCGATACCAGGACTGGACGGCTGGAACATCATCGAGGCGCTGTTTCGGAGTCGCAACCCACGTTTCTTCTACGACGTCAGCCTCCGCCGTCGCGAGATCTGGGCCGGGGCGGTCATCGTCCTCATCGCGTTCCAGTTCCTGGCTCGAGTGAACATCCTCTGGTACGTGATGGCGCCCTTCTATGAGCCGGCGAGCCTAATCTCAATAGGCAGATGCGACGGATACGCGATTCCCAACCTGACCGCCCTGTTTCCCTGCCTGCTGTAGGGACTCTGGTCAACGAGCCGGCCTTCGCCGAGCTCGTCCGGGAGCACGGACGAGCGCGCGTGGTCGAGGCAATTCGCGCCCAGATCGCGGCAGAGCGGGACGATGGCGCCGACGGCTCGGCGCGGTATGCCGCGGTTGCGGCCAGGCTGCAGGCCGGCGTGACCCCGAAGCTGCGGCGGGTCATCAACGCAAGCGGGGTCGTCCTTCACACCAACCTCGGACGTGCGCCGCTGTCGAAAAGCGCGATTGATGCGCTCAGCGTGGCGGCAGGCTACAGCAACCTCGAGCTCGACCTCGAGACCGGCAAACGAGGAGAGCGGTCATCGCTCGCCGCAGGTCTGCTGACGGCGCTGTTCGGATGCGAGGCAGCGTCCGTGGTCAACAACAATGCGGCGGCGGTGCTCCTAGCTTTGACCGCCCTGTGCAAGGGAAAAGAGGTCATCGTCTCGCGGGGTCAGCTCGTCGAGATCGGTGGTGCGTTTCGGATGCCGGACGTGATGAGGCTGTCAGGCGCGCGCATGGTCGAGGTCGGGACCACCAATCGAACCCGAGCCGCCGACTACGAGGACGCGATCACTTCACGCACTGCTGCCCTGCTGCGCGTGCACACTTCCAACTTCCGTGTCACCGGGTTCACTGAATCTGCGACCCTCGGACAGCTGGCCGAGGTGGCGAAGCGGCACGGCGTCCTTCTGATCGACGACCTGGGAAGCGGAGCCACCGAGGCGATCGGTGACGAGCCCACCGTCGCCGAATCACTTCAGCACTGCGACGTGGTCACCTTCTCCGGAGACAAGCTGCTCGGGGGCCCGCAGGCAGGAATCGTGCTTGGCCACAGCGAGGCAATCACCAAGATGTCGCGCCATCCGCTCGCGCGCGCAGTGCGAGTCGACAAGCTCACGCTCGCCGCACTCGAGGCCACGCTGAGCCAGCGTTTGACCGGGCATGCAGACGACATCCCCATCGAGCGCATGCTGCACGCGCCGGTCGAGGATGTCCGGCGCCGGGCCGCGATGTGGTCGGTCAAGCTCGCCGAGCGCGGAGTGGAAACCAGGCTGGTCGAAAGCTCGTCGGCCGTCGGAGGCGGCTCGCTGCCCGAGCATGCTTTGCCAACGGTGCTACTGGCCGTCATTGGCCCGGCCTCGCGCCTGGTCGCAGCGCTGCGCCGCGGCGCGCCACCGGTGATCGCCCGCGTCGAGAACGATCAGTGCTGCGTCGACCCGCGGACGGTGCTCAAAGGCGAGGATGAGACTCTGATCGACGTGGTTGAGGTGGCGGCCGCCTCAATTCGGCGATGAACTACGTCGTCGGCACCGCGGGACACATCGATCACGGCAAGTCCACCTTGATCACGGCGCTGACCGGAATCGACCCCGATCGCCTCGCGGAGGAGAAGCGCCGGGGCATGACGATCGACCTCGGGTTCTCCCACCTCACTCTGCCGAGTGGGCGGGAGACAGGCATCGTCGACGTGCCCGGGCACGCGCGGTTCATGCGCAACATGCTGGCCGGCGCGCACGGGCTCGACGCGGCGCTTCTTGTCGTCGCGGCCGACGAAGGCGTGATGCCGCAGACGCGCGAGCACCTTGACGTGCTCGATCTCCTCCAGGTGCAGCGCGGGCTGGTGGCCCTGACCAAGATCGACCTCGTCGAGCCCGATTGGCTCGAGCTCGTCCGGCAAGAGGCCATTACAGCGCTCAAAGGCACGTCGCTCGACGGCGCCCCCGTGGTCCCCGTTTCCGCGGTCACCGGCGAAGGCTTGAAGGAGCTGGTCGGCGCGCTCGACGCGCTGCTCGAAGGCGGCGAACAGCGGCCAGACGCTGGACGCCCCCGGTTGCCCATAGATCGCGTCTTCACGATGAGCGGGTTTGGCACAGTGGTCACCGGGACGCTGGTCGACGGATCGCTGCGTGCCGGCGACGAGATGGAAATCATGCCCGGCGGACGACCGGTCCGGATCCGCGGCCTGCAGCGTCACAACGAGAGAGTTGAGCGAGTAGGGCCCGGCAGCCGCGTGGCCGCAAACCTCAGCGGCGTGGAAAAGAACGAGCTTTCACGGGGCGACGTGCTCGCTGCTCCCGGCTCGCTGCCCGCCACACGCCGCGTCGACGCCATGCTCCGGGTGCTCGCTTCAGCGCCGTATTCAGTGCGTCACGGGGCGCAGCTTCTGCTCCATACAGGGACCACCGAAGTCGCATGCCGCGTCGTGGTGCTCGAAGGGGACCAGATCACACCAGGAGGACAGGGCTGGGTGCAGCTCTACCTCGAGCGCCCGATCGCAGCCGCCGATCACGATCGGTTCGTGCTGCGAGTCCCAAGCCCGGCGATCACGATCGCCGGAGGCAGCTTCGTCGACGTCGCGCCGCGAAAGCATCCGCGCCATGACTCCGCGGTGCGGGAGTCGCTGACGCGTCGCGCCGCGGGCAACGTTCTTCAGGAGGAGCTGCGCAAGTACCGGCGAGGAGTCACCGTGGCCGCGCTCCTGAAGGCCACGATCGCGTCGAACGCCGACCTCGAGAGGCTGCAGGCCCGCAGGTTCGGCGACTGGATCTTCAGCGACGACGCATGGAAGTCGATCGCGGCGCGCGCGACTGACGAGCTGAGCGCCTATCACACCGCGTATCCGTTTCGGGCGGGGATGGCCCGCGAAGAGCTGCGCAGTCGCCTGGGCGTTTCGGCGCCATCGTTTCCGGCGGTGATGCAGGGATTGGCCGAAGACGGACGCGTGGTGGAACGCAACGGGTCGATCGCCACGCCCGCGCACCAGGTCACGATCGCGACTGACGGCGGCCCAGCAGCAGATGTGCTGCGGCTGCTCGCTGCGGAGCCGTTCGCGCCGCCCTCGATGGCGGAGGTGACGAAAGAGTCCGGCGCAAGTGACGAGCTGATCCGTGCCATGGTGGAGCGGGGTGTGATCGTCCGGGTTAGCGACGATGTCGCGTTCACCAAAGACGCTTACGAATCAGCGGTCGCGTTGGTGAAGGAGCTGATCTCCGCCAATGGTTCCGTGACGGTCGCGCAGGTGCGCGATCGGATGGGTGCGAGCCGGCGCCCGGTGTTGGCGCTGTTGGAGCATCTTGATTCGCAGCGCGTGACGCGCCGCGTCGGGGACAGCCGCACCCTGAGGTAAAAACATGAGAGGAAACCTGCCGGTTTCCTCTCGTCCCGCCGTCGGCAAAGCCGACCCGGCCTGCGGCCGGGCAAGCGCCGGTCCTCTCCTTCGGAAAGGTTTTGCTTGATAAAGTCCGCACCATGCGGATCGCGGACATGCTCGCGCGCAGCCGGCCGACCGTGTCGTTCGAGTTCATGGCGCCGCGCGACGAGAGCGAGGTCGACGTACTCGAACGCACGGTCGCCACGCTCGCCGGCCACGGGCCCGACTGGGTCTCGGTGACGTATCGAGTCCGCACAGGCGAGAAGACCCTCGATCTGGTGACGCGCATCAAGCGGCACTATCACATCGAGGCGATGGCTCACCTCACATGCGCCAACACCGCCGACCGAACCCGACAGATCCTCAACTGGATGGAACGTGAAGGCGTCGCCAACGTTCTCGCGCTGCGCGGCGACGCGCCGGTGTCGGGCGAACCGTTCACTCCGGCCGACCCGCAGCTGACGCACGCGAGCGACCTCATCACGCTTGTCCGGCGCAGCGGTTACCGGTTTGGAATCGGTGCCGCGTGCAGCGCTGAAAAGCACCCGGAGAGCCCCGACCTCGAGCACGAGTTTCGTTACCTGCATCTGAAGGTGGAGTCAGGCGCGGATTTTCTGATCACGCAGCTCTTCTTCGACAACAAGTTTTATTTCGACCTGGTCACCCGGGTGAGGGCAGCCGGCATCACCTTGCCCATCGTGCCCGGCTTGATGCCGATACCCAGCCGGCGCTCGCTTGGAGTGATGACATCGATGTCGGGCGCCAGCGTCCCCGCTGCCCTGCAATCGGCCATCGACGAGGCGCCGGACGACGAAGCGATTCGCGCCCTGGGCGTGCAGCACTGCATCACGCAGTGCGCCGAGCTGCTCGAGACGGGGGTGCCCGGCTTGCACTTCTACACGTTCAACCGCGCGCGTGCGCCGATCCAGATCCTGGCCGCGCTGCGTGGTCAGCAGCTGCTCGCCTCATAGCAAGGCCCGATCAGCCACACGGTTACCCTAGTCCCGCCATGCTCGCCGGAATCGATCTAGGCGGAACCCAGGTTCGGGTCGCGCTTGCGCGCTCCGACGGCCGGTTGGTCGCGAGCATCAAGACCCGGACCCACCTCCTTCCGACAGCCCAGGCGATGGTCGACTGGGCCGCCGCAGAGATCGACCGTCACCGGGGTCGGGAAAAGGTCCGCAGCATAACGATCGCCGCACCGGGCCCGATCGACGTCCAGCGCGGCGTGCTGGTGAACCCCCCCAACCTCCCGTGGCAGAACGTGCCTCTGGCCGCCATCATGGCCCGGGCAACGGGCGCCAAGGTCCACCTGGCGAACGACGCCGACATGGCGGGCCTGGGCGAGTTCCATCACGGGGCCGGCCGCGGCACTCGCAACATGGTCTACATCACGTGGTCGACGGGCGTAGGGGGCGGCCTGATCATCGACGGCAAGCTCCACCGCGGCGCGCACGGCACCGCGGGTGAGATCGGGCACACGATCATCGACCCCAACGGCCCTCTAGACAACTGCGGCCAGCGCGGCTGCCTCGAGGCGTTCGTCAGCGGCACCGCCCTGGCCCGCGAGACCGGACGCCCGGCCGCGGAGCTGTTCGCAACCGCCGCGCGCGGTGACCGGGCCGCGCGTGAGGTCGTCGAACGGGCGGCGCAGTACATGGGTATCGCGTTGATCAGCCTCACCAACGCCCTCGACCCCGAGATGTTCGTCATCGGCGGCGGCGTCTCCCGCTCGTGGGCGCTCGTCCAGCCGACGATGCTGGCAACCCTCCGCTCGTCGCCCTTCATCAAGCCCGCCCGGCGGCCCCGCCTGCGCCGCGCCCGACTGGGTGACCGCGCCGGGCAGGTGGGAGCTGTGGAATGGGCGCGAATCAACCAATAGAGGAAAGACAGCTCCTCAGCATCCTCAAACGTGCGGCTTCGGACCTGGGCGTCCATGCGTGGATCGTCGGCGGATACGTTCGTGATCGGCTGCTGGGGCGCCCGCACCTCGACCTTGACCTCGTGGTCGAGGTCGGCGACGCTTTGTCCCTCGCCCGGCGATTCGCGGAGCTCGCTGGCGCGCCGCCGCCGGTGACCTTCGAGCGCTTCGGCACCGCCCAGGTCACGCTGCCCGGCCGTCTGGTGGAGTTTGTCACGGCGCGCGCCGAGTCGTACGCGCCCGACTCGCGCAAGCCGGACGTCCGGCATGCATCTCTGGAGGAGGACCTCAGACGCCGCGACTTCACCATCAATACCCTCCTGATGGACCTGGAAGGTGACTTCAGGGACCCACTGGGGGGTAGGAAGGACCTGGAGGCGAAGATCCTTCGCACCCCAAACGATCCCCTTCGCACCTTCGCCGACGACCCCCTGCGCATGCTGCGAGGCATCCGCTTCGCGGCGGAGCTGGGCTTCGAGCTCGCCCCCGATCTGGTGCCTGCGATGCGGCGGCTCAAATCCCGGCTGGCACCCCCGGTCATCTCGGTGGAGCGGATCGCCGAAGAGCTGCGCAAGATGCTGGAATCCCCACGCCCCAAGCTCGCGCTCGAGCTCCTGGACGAAGCCGACCTGCTCGAGGTGGTCCTCCCCGAGATCGCCGCCTGCAAAGGCGTCGCCCAGACCGGCTATCACACCCACGACGTCTTCGGCCACACGCTTTTGACCGTGGAAGCCACTCCGCCCGACCTCCTATCGCGCACCGCAGCGCTCTTGCACGACGTGGGCAAGCCGA
>Ga0066701_10000333_pt1 | contig 12941 bp, 5 predicted proteins | sample GraSoiAngelo_150_FD_66453 | JGI IMG/M metagenome (GOLD analysis project Ga0066701, IMG submission 66453) | Grasslands soil microbial communities from the Angelo Coastal Reserve, California, USA - 14_1009_09_40cm | ecosystem: Environmental > Terrestrial > Soil > Grasslands | place: USA... | reverse complement strand
CCGATCAGGACCCCGGACGGCGGCGCCGTGGTGAGGTTGGTCGGTGCTCTGCTCGATATCACCGAGCGCAAACAGTCCGAAGACAGCCTGGCCCGACTCAACCGAACGCTGCAGACTCTCTACCAGTGCAATCAGGCCCTGGTGCACGCCAGCGACGAATACGAACTTTTGCAGACCGTCTGCCGCATTCTCGTTGAGGTCGGCAGAGTCCGGATGGCGTGGGTCGGTTACCGCGAGCTTGATCGAGAAAAGTCGATTCGCCCCGTCGCGCAAGCAGGATACGACGATGGGTACGTAGAAAACGTCAAAGCCATTTGGGCGGACGCGGAAAGAGGTCATGGGCCGACCGGTACCGCGATTCGAACCGGCAAACCTTCGTGGACCCAAAATATTCAAACCGATTCGAGTATCGCTCCTTGGCGCACCGAGGCGCTTAAGCGCGGCTATGGTTCGAACATCTCACTACCGTTGATGTCCGATAGCGCAACGTTTGGCGCCCTCACTCTTTACGATCAACAGCCCAATGCTTTCAACGAACGTACGGTCGAGCAATTCACAGAGCTGGCGGATAATTTGGCGTATGGTGTGATCGCGCTGCGCACGCGCGCGGAACGCAGCCGCGCGGAACACGCCCTGCGCGAGGCACAGGCAGAGCTGGCGCACGTAACTCGGGTCATGACCATGGGAGAACTCGCGGCCTCGATCGCTCACGAAATTAATCAACCACTCGCAGCCGTGGTAACCAATGCCAACGCCTGTCTGCGCTGGCTCACGGGCCCCATTCCAAACCTGGATGAGGGACGGGCGGCGGTAGCGCGCATTGCCAGGGACGGAAATCGAGCCAGTGATGTGATCGGGCGGATTCGCGCCCTGGTCAAGAAAAGTGCTACCGAGCAGGCTCATCTAGACATTAATGAAGTCATTCAAGAGGTTCTTGGTTTGATACAAACTGAGATACGAAAAAACGAAGTCGTGCTGCGGAGGAAACTGGCTCCTGATCTTCCGCGCATTTTGGGCGATCGGGTGCAGTTGCAACAAGTGATCCTGAATCTGATGATGAACGGCATCGAAGCTATGAGCGCAGTTACGGATCGATCGCGAGACTTACTCATTCGGTCCTGTCGATATGAATCCGACAAAGTGCTCATCGCAGTGCAAGACTCCGGGACCGGGCTGGAGACCGAAAGCCTCGATCATCTTTTCACGGCCTTCTTTACGACCAAGCCGAAAGGAATGGGCATGGGACTGGCGATCAGCCGCTCGATTATCGAGGCGCACGGCGGAAAGCTCTGGGCCTCGCCGAACGATGGCCCGGGCGCAACATTTCAATTCACGCTGCATGTTGGTAGCAAAGAAGAAGAGGCGCGATAGCTCGCGGTGGTGTCACCCGTGGCGGCGTGCTCCGCCGGCGGCGACGATGCGGCCAAATAACCACTTCCGTCCAGGGGAGTCTCACGACCCCGTAAGTTCTAGGTCGGCCCCTATCCTCTACTATCTACTATGGAGGTGAGATATGGAAACCAATGACCGTTTGGTGCAGTTTGCCGGAGGCACTCTCGGGCGTGACCGTCACATCTGCGCTTTCTTCAACAGCATCGGCGAGCAGCACCGGGTGCTTCGCTCGTTCATCAAAGAAGGCTTTGACCGGGGGGAGAAAGCCCTCCACTTCGTGGACCCCAAGCTACGGGAAGAACATCTGAAGCGGCTCGCGGAAGCAGGTATCGATGTGGAGCGGGCAATGGGTTCGGGCCAGCTGGAGGTGCGCTTGTGGCAGGACGCTCAGCTCCGCGGAGATCGATTCGACCAGGACGCCTGGCTGGCCTCAATCGAAGAAGTGCTCCAGTCGGGTAGAGCAGCAGGCTACCCGCTCACGAGGTTTCTGGCGCATATGGAATGGGCGCTGCAGGACAAACCAGGCCTCGATTACCTGAGCTTTGTCGAATTCGAGACACGTGTCAACTACGTGTCTCCCAAGTACGACGATCCACTGATCTGTGCGTACGATCTGTCGAAATTTAGCTCTAGTATGATAATCGACATCATGCGGACGCACCCGGTCGTCATTATCGGCGGGGTGCTGCAGGAGAACCCGTTCTTCGTTCCTCCTGACCAGTTCCTCCTTGAGATCCGGGAGCGACGGCCGGAACGCAAGAGCGCAACCATGGGCGACTAAATGGCCATAGATCCCCATGCTGAGATCCCCCGGCTGCGAACAGCACTTAGGGACCTCGTGGCACTTTCGACGATCCCGGCGGCGTGGGTTGGGAGAGAACCGCCTGCCGTCGCCGCCGGGCTTGCCGACGTGCTGGTCGGATCGTTGCACCTCGATTTCGCTTTTGTGCGCTTGTGCGATCCCGACGGGGGTGCCGCAGTCGAAGTGACGCGGGGGAACGCATGGAAAGCATTTCCGGAATGGCTGCAACGTCACCTCGCTGCCGTCAGCCAAGGTTCGCGCAAGGAAATCATCCCGGACGTCGGCGGCGGTATGGAGCGGTGCCGCGGTTTCCTCGTTCCCATCGGTGTCAATGCCGAGGGTGGTCTAGTTGCTGTCGCGTGTGATCGCACCGACTTTCCCACCGAGACTGACCAGCTGCTCCTCTCCGTGGCTGCGAATCACGCCGCGACGGCATTCCAGAGTGCGCGCCTCATCCATGAGCGCCGCCGCGCGGAGGAAGAGCTCCGCCAAGCCCGCGACGAACTCGAGATGAAGGTGGCGGAGCGGACCGCCGAATTGCGGCGGAGCGAGGCCTATTCGGCTGAAGCACAGAGGCTGAGCCACACGGGCAGTTTCGGTTGGAAGGTGTCCAGCGGAGAAATCTACTGGTCAGAGGAAACCTTTCGAATCTTTCAATACGACCGAACGACGAAACCGACCATTGAACTTGTTCTCCAGCGGGTTCATCCGAAAGACGCGGCCTTCGTGAAACAGACAATCGAGCACGCGTCGCAGGATGGGAAGGATTTTGATTTTGAATATCGGTTGCTGATGCCGGATGGTTCCGTCACATATGTCCATGTTGTGGCTCATGCCTTGAGCGATGAATCGGGCAACCTGGAGTACGTTGGGTCTGCGATGGACATTACCGAGCAGCACCTGGCTAGAGCTGCCTTGGAGAAGGCATTGGCCGAGATCAAGAAATCGGAAGATCAACTTCGAATTATCATCGACACGATCCCTACGCTGGCGTGGTGCACTCTGCCAGACGGCTCCGCCGAATTCCTCAATCAACGCTGGCTTGACTATACGGGGCTCTCTACGGAGGAGGCAAAGAATTGGGGCTGGACGGTCGCACTTCATGCCGAAGACTCTACGAAGTTAATGGACAAGTGGCGCGCGGCTGTGGCGACCGGAGAACCGTTCGAGGCTAAAGCACGCTTTCGCCGGGCTGACGGAAAGTATCGTTGGTGTCTCGCCCGCGCGGTGCCGCTGCGAGACGAGCTGGGAAATATTGTTCAATGGTACGGAACCAATACTGATATCGAAGACCTCAAGCAGGCGGAGGCATTGCTCGCCGGAGAGAAACGGCTTCTCGAGATGATAGCCAAAGGCAATTCGCTCGTTCTGATCCTCGATGCCTTGTGCCGGCTTGTCGAAGAGCTGTCCGAAGGTTCTTTGGTTTCGATTCTGTTGCTGGATCCGGATGGCAATCGCCTTTGGCACGGCGCAGCGCCAAGCCTTCCAAAGAGCTATACCGACGCGATCGACGGTGCCTTTATCGGTCCTGCTGCGGGATCGTGCGGAACGGCCGCTTACCGCAAAGAGCCGGTGATCGTCTCCGACATCGCGACGGATCCACTGTGGACCAATTATCGAGATCTGGCCTTACCACACGGGCTCCGAGCCTGCTGGTCCACTCCAATACTATCCTCAGATGGTCGGGTATTCGGGACCTTCGCGATATACTCTCGCGAACCAGGAAGTCCTACTCAGCAACAGCAGAATATCATCGAACAGATCACCGATCTTGCGAGCATCGCGATCGAGCGCAAGCGAGCAGATGAGGACCGCCAGGCCCATCTCTGGTTCCTGGAGAGCATGGATCAGGTTAACCGGGCCATCCAGGGAACGAATGACCTCGAGCAGATGATGAGCGATGTGCTTGACGCGGTGCTGTCTATTTTCAATTGCGACCGGGCCTGGCTGGTTTATCCCTGTGATCCGGAGGCCGCATCGTGGAAAGTGCCGATGGAGCATGTCCGGCCGGAATTCCCGGGGGCGTTCGTGCTCGGGCGTGATCTGCCGGTGAACCCGGATATCGCGAAAGTGTTTCAAACCGTCAGAGCTTCCAGCAGTCCTGTGCGATTTGGTCCGGGGTCGGAACATCCTCTGCCCGAAGAGACGGCGAAGCATTTCGGCATACAGTCTGTAATTGCGCTGGCGGTCTATCCCAAAGCGGATAAGCCCTACATGTTCGGACTGCACCAGTGCTCTTACCCGCGAGTCTGGACGGCGCAAGAAGAGCGGCTTTTCCAGGAGATCGGCTGGCGGCTGGAAGATGCCCTGACGAGCTTGTTGATGTTTCGCAACCTGGGGGAAAGCGAGCGCAAGCTGGAAGAGGCCCAGCGCCTCACGCACGTCGGTTACTGGGAGCGTGATCCTGATACCGATCTCATCACCTGGTCGGACGAAACCTACCGCATCTTTGGGCTGCCGCCACAGGAACGAATTCTAAATCTGGCCCAATTACGCGAACTGATCCATCCCGAAGATCGGCAGATGATGCTTCAAGCAGCGGCGGATGCGCTTCGCGACGGCAGCCGGCGTTACGAAGTGGAGTACCGAGTGGTGCGGCCCAACGGCGAGGTGCGTCTCGTCCACAATCAGGCCGATATAACAAGGGACGAGTCGGGCCGACCGCGCCGGATGTTCGGTTCGGTGCAAGACATCACGGAGCGCAAGCGGGCCGAGCAGCGCCTCATGGCGCAACACACCGTCACGCAGATACTGGCACAGGCGGCTACTCTCCAAGAAGCCACTGCAAAAATTCTTCAAGCCGTGTGTGAGTGCCTGGTATGGGACGTGGGGGTGCTATGGAGCCTAGACAAAGAGGCGGGCGTACTGCGCTGCGTCGAGGTTTGGCATAAAGAATCCATAGAGGTCCCGGAATTTGAGGCCACCAGCCGCGAGACCACTTTTATCCCCGGGATCGGGCTGCCGGGCCGAGTCTGGTTCAGCCGTGAGCCGCTATACATTCCCGATGTCGTTCGTGATGCTAATTTTCCGCGCGCGGCCATCGCCGCGCGCGAAGTGCTGCACGCGGCCTTCGGTTTTCCCATCCTGCTCGGCAGCGAAGTTTTGGGGGTCATGGAGTTCTTCAGCTACGAAATCAGACAGCCCGATCAGGACCTGCTCGACATGATGGCTACCATCGGCAGCCAGATAGGCCAGTTTATCGAGCGCAAACGAGCCGAAGATGCGTTGCACCGTGCACAGATGGAGCTGGCCCACGTTACACGGGTGGCGACTCTGGGCGAGATGACGGCCTCCATTGCTCATGAAGTCAATCAGCCGCTCACCGCCGTGATCGCAAACGCCAATGCCTCTCTGCGCTGGCTTGCGGCGGCGACCCCAAACCTCGATGAAGCGCGGGACGCCGTGAGTCGCATTCTCCGCGATGGCAATCGCGCGGGTGAGGTGATCGCGCGCATTCGAGCTCTCATACAAAAAACCGATACAGAGAAAGTGCGGCTCGACATTAACCCAACCGTTCAAGAGGTCGTCATTCTGATACAAAACGAAGCAGGGCGAAAAGGAGTGGCGCTACGAATGGACTTGGCCGCCGATGTCCCGCCCGTGTTGGGGGATCGGGTGCAGTTGCAACAGGTCATTCTCAACCTGGTTATGAACGGTGTCGAAGCTATGGCATCGGTGGCCGATCGGCCGCGAGAGTTACTCATCCGTTCTCGTCAACACGAATCGGACAAAGTGCTCGTCGCCGTCCAAGACCGCGGTATTGGGATCGATTCACAGAATCTCGAAAAGATCTTCGATACTTTCTTCACTACCAAGTCGCAGGGCATGGGCATGGGGCTGGCGATCAGCCGCTCCATTGTTGAGAATCACGGCGGGCAGCTATGGGCCAGACCGAATGACGGTCCCGGTGTGACGTTTCAATTTACCCTCTTGAAGTACGCCCAGACCCGCGCATAAGCGGACTCAGCGCGAGCTGAATACCGAACGGATATGATCAGATTTTCTCCCCTTCTAGATTGGCGCTTGGTTACATCGCGCTCAGCGTGCTCGCGCTCGCCTTGTTTGCAATTCCGCTCTGGTAGGGCTGGCGCGTGAGCATCTCGATCTTCATGGCATATGTTCTATAGAATGGCAGCAGCCATGGCTGACGGTACTCATCGCTTCCTCGCGAAGCTGGAAGAATCCACGGCCTTGCGGTATGCGCTGGCCCCTGTTTGTGTCGCAGTCGCTGTGTTGCTCCACATTTCGGTCATCGGACCTTTTCTTCATCCAACCGGGCTGTTCCTGGCTGGCGTGGTCGCCGCAGCATGGTTCGGCGGTCCCGGGCCGGGGTTCCTCGCCGCGCTGCTCGCCACGTTCGTACTGCCTCAGCTGATAGCCATGAACTATCCGTTGATCGCGGATTTCTTCGACCTGCCCCGCTTTCTGGCGTTCGGAATGACAGGAGTGGCTGTTGGCTGGGGCACCACTTTCCGGAGGCGAGCCGAGGCAGCCTTGCGCCAGAGCGAACTAGAGCTTCGCAAGGCCCGCAACGAGCTTGAAATGAAAGTGGTGGAGCGGACCGCCGAATTGCGACGCAGCGAAGCTCTCTTGGCGGAAGCGCAGAAATTAAGCCACACTGGCAGTTTCGGGTGGAATGTTTCCACCGGAGAACTTTTCTGGTCGGAGGAAACATTTCGAGTTGCTGGATATGATCTGGCGACTAAGCCAACACTCGAACTGGTGTTCCAACGGGTTCATCCGGAAGACATCGCACGCGTGCAAGAGACTCTCGATCGCGCATCCCACTGTGGAACAGACCTGGATTTTGAACATCGATTCCTCATGCCCGATGGTTCCGTTAAATATGTCCATGTTTTGGCTCATGCCGTGCAGGATCAATTGGGCAACATCGAATACGTTGGCGCTGCGATGGATATTACTGCAGAGCGGCGAGCGGAGGACGAACTACGTAAAAGCGAAGAGAAGTATCGAGATCTCGTCGATCTTTCCCCTGATGCGATTTACGTGGTGGACAAAGAGGGCAATTTAGTCTCCGCGAATCCCGCTGGTCTCGAACTATTGCGATGCACAGCGCAAGAAGTTGCCGGCATGCCGATCGCTCAAACCTATCTGCCGGAAGAGCTAGGCGTGTACCGGGCGCGGCTCGAGCAACTGAACGCAAGGGTCTGCCTGCGGTTCGAGCGAATCTTCGTGCGCAAGGACGGCACCCAAGTGCCCGTCGAAGTTCTAACATCTTCGATGCGCCATGGCTATTTCCAGGTTGTAGTAAGAGATATTAGTGAGCGAAAACGCGCCGAGACGAATTTGCGACGTAGCGAGGCATATTTAGCTGAAGCGCAGAAGCTGAGCCGTACCGGCAGTTGGGCCGGCACTGCGGATCTTCTGAAGTCGACTTACTGGTCGGCAGAGATGTTTCGGATAATGGGACTTCCCAGACGAGACAATCCCCCTACAACAGAAGAGATGAGCAAGCACATTGCTCCAGAGGCGTGGGCGGGAATATTGGAGCTTTTCGAAACTGCACGCCGGAAAAAAACCGCGTGCGACGGCGAATTCCCTATGGTCTTACCGGACGGATCAAACCGAGTGATTCGCATCGTGGGGCATCCTGTGCTCGATGCGGCGGGCGATATCGTCGAATTCGTCGGTACAACGATAGATATTACGGAGCAACGCCAGGCGAGAGCTGCCTTGGAGAAGGCATTGGCCGAGATCAAGAAATCGCAAGATCGACTTCGAGTCATTGTCGACACGATCCCTGCGCTAGCGTGGAGCACTCTACCGGATGGCTCTGCCGAATTTCTTAATCAACGCTGGCTTGACTATACCGGTCTCTCGGCGCAGGAAGCGCAAGGCTGGGGCTGGACGGTCGCAATTCATCCCGAAGACTCGACAAAGTTAGTCGAGACGTGGCGCGCAATACTGGCTTCCGGGACGCCGGGGGAATTGGAAGCGCGCATGCGCCGCTTCGACGGAGAATATCGCTGGTTCCTGTTCCGCGCCGTGCCGCTGCGCGACGATCTGGGAAACATCGTTAAATGGTATGGAACGAATACCGATATCGAACATCGGAAGCAGGCGGAGGAAATCCGAACCGCGCAGGCACGTCAGGCGGGTGTTCGCGCTGACGTGAGCGCCGCTCTTTCCAAGCCAGTCGACTCGGGCGAGATCTTGCGCGGATGCGCAGAGGCGATCGTTCGGCACCTCGACGCGGCCTTCGCTCGAATCTGGACCCTGAACAAAGAGAAAAACATGTTGGAACTGCAGGCCAGTGCCGGGATGTACACGCATCTCGATGGTCCACACAGCCGCATCCAGGTCGGCAAACTGAAGATTGGCCTGATTGCTGAAGAGAAGAAACCGCATTTGACCAATGACGTCGTAAACGATCCACGGGTTAGTGACAAGGTCTGGGCACAAAATCAGGGAATGGTTTCGTTCGCCGGCTATCCGCTCATTGTCCAGGATCGCGTGGTTGGAGTGATGGCGATGTTCGCTCGCCAGCGGCTTTCAGCGGCCACACTCGACACACTCGCATCGGTCGCCGACTCTATCGCGCAGGGCATCGAGCGCAAGCGGACCGAAGAGGCCTTGCGGAAGGCGCAGGGAGAGCTGGCTCATGTCACACGGGTAATGACCATGGGAGAATTGACGGCCTCCATTGCCCACGAAGTCAACCAACCGCTCTCGGGCGTTGTGACCAACGCCAGTGCCTGCCGACGCTGGCTTGCGGCGGCGACCCCAAACCTCGATGAAGCACGGGACGCCGTGGACCGTATTCTCAGAGATGGGAATCGCGCGAGCGACGTCATTAGCCGCATTCGCGCGCTCGTCCGAAAAGCCGATGAAGAGAAGGAGCGACTGGACATTAACCACGCCATTCAAGAAGTTGCTGCGCTCACCCAAGGTGAAGTGGGAAGGAACAGGGTAGCGTTACGAATGGACTTGGCCACCGATATCCCGCCCCTGTTGGGGGATCGGGTGCAGTTGCAACAGGTCATTCTCAACCTGGTTATGAACGGTGTCGAAGCTATGGCATCGGTGGCCGATCGGCCGCGAGAGTTGCTCATCCGTTCTCGTCAACATGAATCGGACAAAGTACTCGTAGCCGTACGGGACTCCGGTATTGGGATCGACCGGCAGAATATCGAAGAGATCTTCAACGCTTTCTACACCACCAAGTCGCAGGGAATGGGGATGGGACTGGCGATCAGCCGCTCCATTATTGAGAATCACGGCGGGCGGCTATGGGCCGTAGCGAATGACGGTTCTGGTGTGACATTCGAGTTCGCGCTGCCTGTTGAGACCATAGGCGCGACATCAAACCAGCCGGCCGGAGGCTTCCCGGAATGAGAGTGACGCCTGGTTGGAAAGGGAGCTCGGTCTTTTAAAAAAGGAGAATCCTATGGATCCAACCAATGAGAATGCCAAGTTTCTTGGGCAAGCATCGAGTGAGAGCAACCAACCAATTCGGTTTGCCGGCTCAGTGCTTGGCGCGCAACGTCATGTCTGCGCCTTCTTTCACAGCCCTGACGAGGAGTATCGGGTGCTGCTGCCGTTCATCAAGGAGGGATTCGAGTGTGGCCAGAAGGCCTTTCATATCGTCGATCCCAAGCTACGTGAGCGCCACGTACAGCGGTTAGCCTCCGCCGGCATCGATGTGGCCGCAGCAGAACAGAGCGGGCAGTTCGAGCTGCGCAACTGGGCTGATGCATATCTGCGCGATGGCCACTTCGATCAGGACAGGATGCTTGCTTTGATCCAAGAAGTCCTTGAGGGCGGTAGGCAGCAGGGCTTCCCGCTGACTCGTCTGGTCGCCCATATGGAATGGGCTCTGGAAGACCGACCCGGTGTCGATGACCTGGTGGAGTATGAGACAAGGCTGAACTATATTTTACCCCGGTATAAAGACCCGGTCATATGAATATACGATCTCGCCAAGTTTGGCGGGGGTATCGTCGTTGACATCATGCGCACCCATCCGATGATCATCATCAGTGGAATACTCCAGGAGAACCCGTTCTTTGTTCCGCCGGATGAGTTCTTACGGGAGCTGCGCGAACGCCGCGGTATGCAGAATGATAAGCTAGGGCCCTAAGCTCTCCGACGATGAAAGTGGAGATGGAACATACGGACGGTGAGATTAAGCGTCTCAAGGCGTGTATCAATGATCTGATCAGCGTTCTAGCCCTTCCCGCCATCTGGAGTGGCCAGGAGCCATCCCAGATTGTTAAGACTCTGCTCGACGTGCTGCTAGGTATGCTGCGCCTGAACTTCGCCTATGCTCGGTTGAGCGACTCGATTAGCGGCGGCACGCCAATCGCGATGGTCCGGTCGGCTCAGTCCCTAACTTTGAATGCCCAGCTGCAGGAGATTGGCCAAATACTCAACCCGTGGCTGACAGGTGATCCACATACATCGCCTTTAGTGATACCGAATCCGACCGGAGAAGGTAAAGTATCGATCGCAACCTTGCGGCTGGGATTTCAGGATGAATTCGGGGTCTTAGTAGTCGGGTCTCAGCGGGCCGATTTTCCGACGGACATCGAAATGCTGCTACTACGAGTAGCAGCGAATCAAGCGGGGATTGGGTTGCAAGAGGCTCATCTCTCGAGCGAGCAAAGGCGAACCGCAGAGAAACTCGATCAACGGGTCGTTCGACGGACCAGACAACTGATAGCCGTCAACGAAGAGCTGAGAAAGGAAATTATCGAGCACAAGCGCGCCGACGCGGAACTGCGCGAGAGTGAGCAAAGATATAGGCATATCTTCCAGACGGCAGGAGTGTCTATTTGGGAAGAAGATTTTTCTCAAGTCACAGCTGCCATTGATGATCTGAAAGCCCAGGGAGTCAGGGACTTCAGCCAGTATATCGCCGCGCACCCGGAATTTATCCAGCAAGCCATTTCAATGGTGAAGATCATTGATGTGAACGACGCAACCGTCAAGCTGTTCGAAGCTCGGAGCAAGGATGAGCTTCTGGTCTCGCTGCATAAGATATTCCTGCCGAAGACTGAGGAAGTGTTTGCGGGGGAACTGATCGCCATCGCTGAAGGGCGAACCAATTTTGAATCGGAAACCGTTCTTCAGACCCTGAAGGGAGACAAACTAGCCGTATTGTTTACCATTGCGTTCCCGCGGCAGCCCGCCAAGCTTAACAGCGTGCTGGTGAGCATCATGGATATCACCGAGCGCAAGCGGGCCGATGAAGCGCTGCACAAGACGCAGGCGGAGCTCGCGCACGTCACGCGCGTGGCGACTCTGGGAGAGCTGACTGCCTCGATTGCCCATGAAGTCAACCAGCCCCTCGCGGCCATCGTGACCAACGGCAATGCCTGCCTGCGCTGGCTGGCCGGCGATTCACCCAACCTCGACGAAGCGCGGGAAACTGCCCGGCGCATTATCCGCGATGGAAATCGGGCGGGTGACGTGATCGGGCGGATTCGGACCCTCTTGAGGAAAACTGGCACAGAGAAGGAATTGCTGGACATGAACCAGGCCGTTCGAGAGGTTGTTGCGCTTGCGGAAGGTGAAGTGCGAAGGAACGGGGTGGCACTACGGACGGAACTCACGGGTGATCTTCCGCCCATACTGGGAGATCGAGTTGAGCTAGAGCAGGTGGTGCTTAATCTGATCATGAATGCGATCGAAGCCATGAGCGCGATTGGAGACCGACCGCGAGAGCTGGTCGTCAGAACGCAAAGCGGTGAGGTCGATCAGGTGTGTGTTACAGTGCAAGACTCAGGCATTGGCCTGGACCCGCAGAGCATGGGACGGATCTTTGATGCTTTCTACACTACCAAGTCGCAGGGAATGGGTATGGGACTGGCGATCAGTCGCTCCATTGTTGAGAATCACGGCGGGCAGCTTTGGGCCGTACCGAATGAGGGCCCGGGCGCGACATTTCAATTCACGTTGCAGGCTTGTAGTAAGCAAGAATAGGCTTTGTCGCAAGAGAGAATAGGCTGTTGAATACGCTGAGATGCGCGACCACATCAATCGGCTAAAATTTGGTGGGATGTTATCTCCCGCCACACTCCGTGAGATGGTGAGGCCGTCCTTAAACGAAGAGGTTTTGACTAAAAGAAGGAGCCTTTATGAGTCTGGCAGCACAGAGAACTCCGCTCATCGCCGCACTCGAACAACTCGGTCCACACGACCATCTCTGCTCGATATACGAAAGCCCTCAAGAGCATTACGCAGTCGCTGTTCCATTCATACGGATCGGGCTCGATCGTGGCGAAAAATGCATTTACATAGCCGACGATGGAACGGTTGGCGACGTTCGCCAAGCCATGCAGTCGGAAGGCATTGACGTAGAGCGTGCGACCGCATCCAAGGCCCTCGTTCTGGCGACCAAAGAGCAGGCATACCTGAAGCATGGATCCTTTCATCCCGATTGGATGTTCACCTTCTGGAAGAAAGCCACGCAGTTGGCCATGAGCGAAGGGTTTTCTGCGGTCCGAGCCACCGGCGAAACAGAATGGGTTCTGAGAGGGGGCCGTGGGCTTGAGCGTTGGATGGAATACGAAAGCCGATTGACTCACACGCTCTCGGAAAGTAACTGTTCCGCGCTTTGCCAATACAACCGACGCCTTTTTCCACCGGAACTCCTTCTCGACGTCATCCGCACGCATCCCATGGTCGTTTACGGCGGCACGGTCTGCCGAAATCTATACCATGTGCCACCGGACGAATTTCTGGGAACTAACCAAACGGCGCGTGAGGTGGAGCGGCTGTTGAC
>Ga0066701_10000327_pt1 | contig 13051 bp, 12 predicted proteins | sample GraSoiAngelo_150_FD_66453 | JGI IMG/M metagenome (GOLD analysis project Ga0066701, IMG submission 66453) | Grasslands soil microbial communities from the Angelo Coastal Reserve, California, USA - 14_1009_09_40cm | ecosystem: Environmental > Terrestrial > Soil > Grasslands | place: USA... | reverse complement strand
CCGTGAACGAGGCGTGGCCCAGCGTCGTCAGGTTCGTCGCCGGTCTCTTCTGGCTTTACTTCGCGAGCCAGAAATGGCAGGGCGTGGGTTGGATGAAGGGACTGATCGAGAGCACCGCGCGCGCAAACCCGATTCCCGGCCTGCATGAGTTTCTCGTTTCCGTGGTCGTGCCCTACTGGTTCCCATTCGCGCTCGCGCAGGCGGCGGGAGAGACCGTCGCCGCGGTGCTGCTGATCCTCGGCTTCGCCACGCGTTGGGCGGGGATTCTGGGTTTGCTTCTCGCGGGGAATCTAGCGCTGACCGTGGCCTTCGGGGTCAGCGACGATGGATTCCGCTGGCTCTACTACCTGGCCGTCGTCGTCAACGCGCAGGTCATCGTTTCCGGGCCGGGACCATTCGCTCTGGGCCGCTTCGGCTGGGTGCCGGCCTGGCTGCGCTAGCCTACTCATCGTGAGCGTCGACGCCGAGGGTTACGGCTTTCCGGAGCATCAGCGCACCCTCGCGCGCCTGATGGACGACATCCGAGTGCTCTCGCCGGCAGGGGTCGAACGTGCCGCGCAGGGATGGGATCGCCATGCGCGTCTCCACGAAAGCGCGGTACATGACGCGGAGAAGGCCGCGCTCCACGCGATCGAGAGCGCGGACCGGGGACCTGCGTGGGACGAGGTCCGGCGCAACCTCTTCGGCATGACGGAGTCAGGTCAGGCCCTCGTGAGCTGGAAGGCGGAGCACGGCGACATCGGGCACAAGGCGGAGCAGGCCGCTTTCATGGCCGCGCTCGGACTGGTGGCCGGGAACCTGATCGAGAAGGAGAAGGCCAACACACTGGTCCGCCCCCTGTCCGAGGCGCTGCCCTGGCTTCTTCCCGAGGAGAACCAGCCCGGCTAGGAGCCAGTCAGCCCAGCAAGCTCGGCCAGGTCCGCGCCCGAGCTCTCCAGGGCGGAAGGCTCGATGCGCCGCCGGCTCTCGACGAGCTTGCCACCCAGCTCGTTCGTCTTCGAGTCGTTCAGCGACAGCACCGCCTCGACGATGCCGTTGCGTAGATAGAAGACCGAGAACTGCCGCCCTGCCCGGTCGCCACGCCACACCGCGGTGTCGTCGCCCGACGCATGACCGCGGTACTCGAGGCTGACGTCGTACTGGTCGGACCAGAAGTACGGCAGTCGCCGGTACGGAGTGTGGCCGTCGGCGATCGAAGCACCGATTCCGCGTCCCTGGTTCTTGGCGACCTCCCAGTGCTCGACGCGGATCGATCGACCCAGCACCGGATGGCGGTGAAGCGCGATGTCGCCACCGACATATACGTCATCGGCCGCCCGGAGGCCCTCGTCCACGCGAACGCCGCCACCCTCGATCGGCAGACCCAACGCCTTCGGCAGCTCCAGGTTGGGCTCGATCCCGACGGCGACCAGCGCCAGGTCCGCCTCTTCTCTCGTGCCGTCCGAGAGCGTGACTCCGGTCACACGGTCGCGGCTCGAATGCCAGACGTCGACTCTGGTGTCGGTGCGCAGGTCGACGCCTTCATCGCGATGGATCCCGGCGTAGATCTCGCCGACCTCGCGGCCAAGCGCTCGCTGGAGGGGCACCGGCAGAGCCTCGACAATCAGCACGTCTTTTCCAAGCTTCCGCGCCGAGGCCGCCACCTCGGCGCCAATGAACCCGGCTCCGATCAGCAAAAGGCGTTTGGCACGGCCGAGCGCGTCGCGAATCGCCTGGCTGTCCCGAAGCGAGCGGAGCGTGACCACGTTCGCGGCGTCGGGAATGCCGGGCAGGCGCCGCGGTGTCCCACCGAGGCCCAGCACGAGAACGTCGAAGGAAACCTCCCGTCCGCCCGCCAGCATGAGCTTGCGTTCTTCCACCGAGCCGCCCGCCACGCGCTGGTCGAGCTGGAGCTCGATGTGTTCCTTGGCATAGTCAGCTTCCTCATGCAGGAAGACCTTCGGTGCCTCGATCTCGCCGCGCACGAACTCCTTGGAGAGGTATGGCCGGTCGTAAGGCCGGTCGAGGTCTGCGCTGAGGATCGCGATGTCGCCGTCGAATCCTTTCTTGCGCAGGGCAAAGGCCGCCGCGTCGCCAGTCCCGCCGCCACCGACGATCACCACACGCCGCTTCGTATCAGTCGACCTCCCGAAAGCTCTCAGCCTTCTGACGATACACTCGCGTGATACAGCCACTCGTGAAGGTCCGGGGCGGCGCCACGCTGGATGTCGACGAGCGCCTGACGGAGCCGCATGCTGACCTCGCCCGCGCCGCCATCGCCGACAGTCCAGGAGCCACGCGCTGACTTGACCGCGCCCACGGGCGTGATCACGGCGGCCGTCCCACATGCGAACACCTCGGTCAGGGATCCGCCCTCGCAGCCGGACCTCCATTCTTCGACGCTGATCCGGCCTTCTTCCGTGATCAAGCCGAGGTCGCGGCCGAGGACGAGGAGCGAGTCACGCGTGACGCCCGGCAGCAGTGTGCCGGTCAGGGCCGGAGTCATGATCCGCGCTCCGGGTCCGCGTCCGAAGACGAAGCACAGGTTCATGCCGCCCATCTCCTCGACCCACCGGTGCTCATGGGAGTCGAGCCAGACGACCTGATCGCAACCCTGTTCAGCCGCCTGAGCCTGGGCCAGCAGGCCTCCGGCGTAGTTGCCGCCCGTCTTGGCGGCACCCGTCCCCCCGGGCGCGGCGCGGCTGAAGTCTTCTGAGAGCCAGACCGTGACGGGCTTGACGCCTCGCGGAAAGTAAGAGCCGGACGGGGACGCGATCAGGAGGAACGTGACCTCGTCCGCCGGATGGACGGCGAGGGTGACCTCGTTCGCAAACATCATCGGCCGCAGGTACAGGCTGTGGTCGGGAGCTGACGGCACCCAATCGTGGTCAGCTTCGAGCAGGACGTCGATCGCCTCGAGGAAGCTCTCCTCAGGCAGCTCGGGGAGGGCGAGCCGGCGCGCCGAGTTGCGGAATCTGACAGCATGGGCGTCCGCGCGGAAGGCGGCCACCCCGCCACGGGCCTGTCGAAACGCTTTGAGCCCCTCGAACACGGCCTGGGCGTAGTGCAGCACCGACGTGCCCGGATCCAGCGAGAGCGGTGCGTAAGGCGTCAGCTCGGCGTCGTGCCATCCGCGCGCCGCATTCCAGCGAATACGGACCATGTGCTCGGCGAAGATCCGGCCAAAGCCAGGGTTGGCGAGCAGCCTCTCGCGCTCGGTGGCCGTGACCCTTGGCTGGGCGTGCCTGATCTTGAACTTGAGGGCCGAGGTACTCGGGCTCACCGGGCGCCGGGCGCACGCAGGGCGCAGATCATCGGACGAATGTAGCAAGAGGCCGAGTCTTGCGACCCGGCCTCGCGAGAGGAAGGAAGGGGTTCTGGCTTAGAGCTGGCGGAAGGGGGCGACCGTGACGGTCACCGCCACCGCTTCAGCCACCGGGATCGCGTCCGCGACGAACTCCAGCGCCACCGGCTTAACCACCAGGATCGGCTTTCGCGTCCTCTTGAGCCGTCCCCCGCGAACGGGAGGCTGCACCGCGACCACGGGGTCGAGCATGTGCCGCAGGTTTTGCTCCAGGTATCGGTCGAACTCGTTCATCTGTAGCAGAAACGCCTCCCACAGAAGGACTACCCGTGGCTCCTACAAATTTTTCAGTCGGACTCGCCGCGGGGGCCCGAAAGGCCCCGAGCACGAGCCTACGCCGCGCGCTGGGTGGGCTGAACAGCGGGCGCGTGCTCTTCACCAAATGCCGGCTCGTCGGGCTCGGCGATCAGGTCGTGGCTGCTCAGGTTGTGGGCGAGCTTGACCAGCTTCAGGCGAGTCGGTCCAGGGCCCAGGGCGCGCGCCGCCATGACCACGAAAGGCTTAACCAGGAGGAGGCTCGCCGACCCGTTCATCCGCTGCAGAGCGCGGCGACCAACCATGGCGATTAGAAAACGCCGCGCTCTCGTCGAGTACCGCTGAACCCAGGATCCGTCCAATGCTTCCATCGCCATGCCGCACCACCACCCCAACCTTCGAGGAGCTCCACCGCAGCAACCAGTGCAAGCCCCCTCGCTTGTTCAACGCACGCCGGAGCCGCCAGTACTTTGCGCGCACCCTCGTGAGGATATTTCGCGTACCCGAGGCGCACGGAAGTAAACTCGTGTGTAGAAGCAGCTGGGAGCGCGGGAAGGGGGGACGACCTGGAAACTGTCGGCGTGGACGCGGGATACGGCGGCACACTCGAAGACTTTCAGTCTGCATCCGCGGAGCTGACTCGCTTCCGAACGGTGCCCGACGTGGCGGACGCCGCGCTGACCATGGCCCTGAATCTCACGAACTCCTCGGTCGCGTTTCTTGCGCTGTTCGAGGAGGATGGCGAGGGTAAGCGGGTCTTCTCGAGAGCACACGATCAAGCGCAGACGTTGCGGGACGAGGAGATCGAGCGCATCTTCACCGGCCCCTCGGCCCTTTCCGGGCCGACGGCGAACGCGAGCTGGAGCGGCGTGCCGGACGCGGCCGCGCCCGCGATCCGCTCGACCTGCGCCCAGTCGCTGCAGGCCGCCGGCCGGACCCTGGGCATGGTCGGCGTGGCGAGCGCCACAGGCTACACCGCGGCCCAGCAGCGCACCTTTGCGATCTTCGCGCATCAGGTCGCGGCCGCGATCGGCCTGGCCCAGCTCTACGAGCGCCGCCGGGAGATGGTCGACACGCTCATCAACCTGCGCGCCGACCTGGACCGGAGCGAGAAGCAGAGGCTGATAAACCAGGAGCAGGCGCGAAGCGCCGAGCGGGTCGAGCAGGCGCACGAGGCGGCCGTCGACGCCCTGCTGGCGGTGTCGCGCCATGCCCGGTCCGGTCACGGACTGACCGACTTCTACCGCCGGCTCACCCGCAGCATCGCGGAGCTGGTCGCGGCCGACAAGGTCCTTTTCTGGAAGCTGGCCGAGGAGGGGCTGCTGAGCCCCATCCGCGGCGCACACGGCGTCGAGGACGAGCTCTTCGCGCGTCTTTACCCCACTCCCAGCGCCCCCGACCGGGACGATCTCACAAGTCGGGTGGTGTACCACGACCTGATGTTCCGGGCGAACCGAGGCGAGGATATGGGCGACTTCCGCTACGTGCTCGACGTGCTCGAGGTGGACGACGCGATCGCGGTGCCGTGGCGAGCGGGTGACGAGCGGCTCGGCCTGGTTGCGGCATACGGCTCGCGGCGGGCAGAAGGATTCTCGCGTGAGGACGCTTGGGTGCTGCAGAACGCAGGCCTGGCCGCGGGGCTGGTCTGGCAGCTGAAGTACGCCGAGACGGACCTGAAGAGGACGGTGGAGCGGCTCCAAAAGGTCGATGCGGCAAGGCAGATGCTGCTCCGGAACGTCTCCACCGCCGTCGACAAGGCACGCAAGCAGATCGCCGGGGATCTGCACGACGATGCGCTGCAGAAGCTGACCGCGGCCGAGCTGCAGCTGCAGCGGCTGCACGACCCAAACGGCGACACCGCGGCCGTCCTGAACGAGGCCCAGGGCTTGCTCAGCGAGACGGAGGAGGCGCTGCGCCGGCTGCTGTTCGAGGTCCGGCCCCCCGCCCTTGAAGTCCCGGGCGGATTCCTGGAAACGATCCGCGAGCGCATCCGCATGCTCAAGTCGATCACGGGAGCCGAGGTGGAGACGGAGCTGGACCTGCCTGACGACCTCTCATATGAGTTCCGGTCAATGCTTTTCCGGCAGCTCACCGAGGCGATGGCCAACATCGAGAGGCACGCTTCGGCGACCCGGGTGACGGTCGCCTTGACCGTGGCGGACGGCGGCATCCGCGGCGTCGTGAAGGACGACGGGCGAGGGTTCGTGGTCGCGGAGCGCGACCGTCTGCCCGGGCACCTCGGACTTCTCGCCCTCAATGAGCGCGCGCTGCTCGCCGGGGGGTGGAACAAGATCACCAGCGAGCCGGGACTTGGTACCGATATCGAGTTCTGGTTGCCCTTTTCGGAGATTAAGGTTTAGATGCTGATGACCGACACCACGCGAGTGCTAATCGTCGAAGACCACCAGGTCGTGGCCGAAGGCTTGGCCGCGCTGATCAACGACCAGAAGGACATGACCGTCATCGGCAACGCAGGCTCAGTCGCGGAGTCGGTCAATCGCGCCGCCGAGCTGAAGCCCGACCTGGTCCTCATCGACTTCAGGTTGACCGACGGTACAGGCGCCGACGCCGCCTCCGCCATCCGCCAGCTGAGGCCCGAGGCCAAGCTCATCTTCCTGACCCGGGAGGACAGCGACGCCGCGCGGATCGCCGCGCTCGAAGCCGGCGCGAGCGCCTTCATCCACAAGTCGCGCGCCGCCCAGGACGTCGTCGACGCGATTCGCACGGTGGCGCAGGGCGGGACGCTCTTCACGCCGCGCACGATCGCCCAGCTTCTCAATACGCGCAGGGAGGTGGAGGCGCAGCTGGAGAGGCTCACGCCGCGCGAGAAGGAGGTCCTGCGCCTGATGGCCGAGGGCACCTCGAGCCGCGACATCGCGAGCCGGCTCGGGATCAGCTACACCACGGTGCGGACCCACATCCGGAGTCTTGGGAGCAAGCTGGGCGTGCACTCGAAGCTGGAGGCGATTGTCAAAGCGCGAGAGCTGGCGCTGGTCGAGTAGCTAGCTCCGGAAGGGATGGCTGATTAAGCCCCTCTGCCTTCAGACCGAAGGCGTCGGTTAGGCGCCCGAGGCTCGGCGCCGGCCCCCTGAGCGGCCGAGGATCCTGAGCGCCGGCGAGTCTTCCTGCTGCCAGCGCGTGACCGTCTTGCGCCTCCGCTTGTCTTCGTAGAGGTCCTCGTCGGCGGCCTTGTAGACGGCCTGCCAGTCATTCCCTCCTCGCCACCCGGCGATCCCGACGCTGACTTCGACGTGTTCTGGCGCACGCATGCCAAGCGCACCATGCTCGACGGCGCGCCGAAGACGGGTGGCGACGTCGCGCGCGCGGTCGATGTCCGTCTCCGGCATCGCCACCGCAAACTCGTCTCCGCCCACGCGGGCGCAGACATCAGAGGCGCGAACCACGCGTAGGAGCTGCTGTGCGACGAGCCTCAGAGCACCGTCCCCGGCGCTGTGGCCCAGGCGATCGTTGATGCGCTTCAGGTTGTCGAGGTCGATCATCATCAGCGACAACCTGCGATTGTGCCGCTCGGCGAGCGCAACCTCCCGCTCCATCACGCGCTCGAACTCACGGCGGTTGGCGAGCCCGGTCAGATGGTCGGTGCGCGCCTCGCTTGCGAACTGACGCGCTCGATCGACGGCGATCGCGACCTGGTCGGCGACCGCAGCCATGAACAAAAGGTCGGAGGCGCCGAAGACGCGGTCGCCCATTGTGCCGACCGTCATCATGCCGACTGTGCGGCCACGGACCCGCAGGTGAGCGCGCAGCGCGTTCCACTCCGGGCCGGCCATGCGGTCGACCTGCGACTCCGACCTGCCGTCAATCGCCGAGGCCGAGGCCTTGACGTGAGGCCCGACCTGGCGCGAGAACTGATCGACCTGGTCCTGGTCCAGGCCGACCGTGTGCGCAACCTTATAGGAAGAGCGCTCGCGCAGCCACATCGCGCCGGTGCTCAGCCTCAGCGCCGCGAGCGACTCCACAAGCGCGACCTCCGCGGTTTCCATCAGGTCGAGTGAGCGGCCCATCGCGGTGACGATCGCCGCGAGACCGTACATCTCGCTCTCGCGAGCGCGGTGCTCCTCGTCGATGTGGTCGAGGTAACCGCGGGCAATGGCGGTGGTCAGCCGCTCGGTCACGTCCTCCAGGCGGCTCTGCGCGAGCGCAATGATCTCGTCATAGTGCGGCTTGCCCTGGATCGGCCGCGACAGAAGCTCCATCGTCGCGCGGCGATAGACGGCCAGCACCTCGATTAGGGACTCAAGCGGCAAGCCCTGCGCAGCCCGCAAACGACCGTAGTCGCGGGATCGCTGCTCGAAGTCCGCCCATGGGTGCTCCATGTCACTGCGGAGCGACGCCAGGAGCATGTCGATGAACTCGGCCGAGGTCGTGATGAGATCCTCGCCGGTCTGCTCGCTCAGCGTCACGAGCTCCGGCGATCGCGCCCGAACCACCTCGAGCGCCTTCCGGCCGCTTTCCATGGAGTCGACGCCCAGCCCGCTGGCCAGCGTGCCGAGCACGTCGACCGCGTAGCTACCGCCCGACTCTGCCCCGGGATTCATCTTCCTTAGAAACGCGTGGGGCGCTCCGACACCCGCTACTGCAAGTGAGTTAGGCAAAATCCGCGCATCCGTACGGCGACCGGCACGGCCCTCGTGATGGACAGTTATCCCAGGCGAGAGAAGACTCGCCGAACTCACGGGGGGTGAAGGAACAAATATGGCAGAGCCGATCTCTGCACCGACCGCCGGCGAGGTTCGCGAGCCTGCGAACGTATACAAGGCGGGCAATGAAGCGGACTTCGAACGACTTTATCAAGCGTCATACGGAAAAATCCTCGGCACGCTGACGGCGATGCTCGGTGACCGAGCCGCGGCCGAGGACTGCGCTCAGGATGCGTTCGAGCGCGCTTACAAGAAGTGGGCGACATGGCAACCGATCGCACCCGCAGAGGCGTGGGTCCACCGGATCGCGATCAACGCCGCGGTCTCCTACCAGCGCAAGATGCGGTTGCGCGAGGTCGGCGAGGTCATCCGCCGCTTGGGCCGGCCGGGGCTGGCGCCGGACCCGCAGGAGGTGGTCGAGCACCGCGACCTGGCGACAGCGCTCGCCAAGCTGCCGCCCAAGCAGGCGGCGGCGATCGTCCTGCGTCACTATCACGGCTACACGAACCGGGCGATCGCGCAGGCGCTGGGCATCCCCGAACGCACCGTGGCGTCGCGCCTGGCCGTAGCGAAAGAGCGGCTGCGCGTCATGCTCAAGCACTCGTACGGCCCCCAGGCCGCCCTCGACGAGAGCGCCGCCAAGCAGCGCGGCTTCGCCGTCGCCGACTGAGAAAACCCGAACACGTAAGAAGGCCTGGCCCCACCCGCCAGGCCTTTTCTTAATCTCCTGCTTCCGTCAGGCTGCTTGGACCCGGCGAACTCTCCTCACCAGGCTGGCGAGGCGCCGGCGCAGCGGGCTCCATGCCACCATGCCGCGCTCCGCTTCCTGCCTGCGCTCGTAGCGGGCGGCGTTCGCATCCGCACACTGCTGGCAGCCGCACCCCCTGCCGGTATCCGGCAGCTGCCGTCCGTGTTTGTCGAACCGGGCCTGCATCGGCGGTGCGATCTAGCAGTGCGTGCCCGGCATGTACCAGGCGACGCCACCCCGGCAGCTGGCTTTGATCAAGCCCGCGGGCTGGCTGTACCACTCGTCGCCGATGCGCAGGGCGTCGAGCGCCTGCTGCATGAAGCTGTGCCACATCGGGACGGCGATGTAGTAGCTGTCGGAGCCCTTCGTCATCTTCATGCGCCAGTCGGCGTTGCCACCCCACACCGCAGTCACCAGGTGCGGCGTGTAGCCCACAGTCCACGCATCTGCGAATGAGTCGGAGGTTCCGGTCTTGACTCCGACGTGGCGACCGCGCAGCGTCAAGAGCGAGTTGCGGCCGAAGATCATGGCCCGGTTGTTGTCGTTGGACATGATCTGTTCCATGATGAAGGCGACCCGCGGGTCGACCACACGCTTGCCCGGCTCGAACGTGTGCACGTAGACGAGCTCGTCCGCCTTGGTCACGACGCTGATCGCGAAAGGCTGTCGGAGAAGACCCTGCGTCGCGAGCACAGATGCACCCGTCGCCATCTGCAATGGGGTCTCACCGTAACCACCGAGTGTCAGTGACGGCCCGTAAACGTTGAGCGGATCGTCGTTGGTGTAGATGGGATAGCCGTTGGAGTCGACGCCGTGCGGGACATATGGAGGCGCGCCCATGTTGCGCGCCATCTGCACGACGGCCGCTACGCCGATGCCGAGCTCCACCTTGACCGCCGGGATGTTGAGAGAGTTGCCCATGCACGCCTGCAGCTGGCAGGTGCCGTGGTATCGCCCGTCATAGTTCCTCGGCGTGTAGACCTCGGTCGACCCGGGCTCGCGGTAGCTGAGCCTGGAGTCGACGATCGGCGTGGTCATGGTGTACCTGCCGCTGGCGATCGCCGCGGTGTATGTATAGATCTTCATCGACGACCCTGGGTTTCGAGGCGGCCAGACGGCGAGGTTGTACTGGCCTCCGTAGGAGTTGGGGTTCGCCGACCCCACCATCGCCAGGATGGCGCCGGTGGTGGGATCGATCGAAACCAATGCGCCCTGCGTGATATTTCGCCAGCGCAGGCTGTTGATGTTCTGAGTCACGACGCGCTGCCCGATGTCTTGCAGCGTTGGGTTGAGCGTCGTCACCACGCGCAGGCCGCCGGTGTACGTGGCGTCCGGGCCGAACCGGTTGATCAGCAGGCCGGTTACGTAGCGCACGAACGAGGGCGCCACGGCCTGGTTCTGGGGCATGAACATGTGCGCCGGCGGCGAGATGTCCTCGGCGAAGGCTTTCGCCGCATCGACCGCGGTGATCTTTCCATCGCGGATCATCGCGTCCAGGACCGTCTTTTGGCGCATCTTCGCCGACGTCCAGCTGACGAGTGGGTTGTAGAGCGTCGGCCCGCGGATGATGCCCGCGAGCATCGACGCCTGGGCCAGGTCAAGGTCCCTGGTCTCCTTGTGGAAGTAGATCCTGGAGGCGGCTGCGGTGCCCCAAGCGGTGTTCGCGAAGAAGACGCTGTTCAGATACCACTCGAGGATCTGCGGCTTGGTGAAGCGGCGCTCGATCTCAAACGCCAGCAGCGCCTCGCGCAGCTTGCGGTCGAGGGTCGCGTCGTTGCCCACCAATCGTAGCTTGACCAGCTGCTGCGTGATGGTCGAGGCGCCTTCGACCGGTGAGTGCGACCTCAGGTCGACCGTGGCGGCGCGGACGATTCCCTGGGGATCGATTCCCGGCTCAACATAGAAGTTGCGGTCCTCGATCGAGATCACCGCCTCGGGCAGCAGCGTGCCCATATCTGAGAGCGGCTCGTAGTAAGCCTGGTAGCCCGGCGGGTGAAGGTCTGCGAGCAGCGTCTTATTGTCCGCCGCGTAGATCAAGGTGTCCTCCGGCACGCTCGACGTCACCTGCATCGGGTCGGGCAGCTTGGCCGCGAAGGCCACGTAGCCGGGCGATGTGATGATCATGCTGGGCACGGCGATCACGACCAGCGCCAAGAGACGCAAGATCCAGCTCGCCGGTCTGGAGATCCTGCCTTTGGTCAGGAAGCGCGGCGCGCTAGCGCGGCGCCGCATGCCGTTTGACCTAAGAGGCCAAACTATCTGGTCGCTTCGGTTCAGTGGCATCGTGGTCCCCCCTCGACGGCTCCATTGGTCCGGCGCTGAGAGGGCCGTACCACCCGATCGATTGCGCGTTCAACAGCGCCTGGATGTCGATAACCTGGCCGGGCCGCAGCGTCGCCGCCCGCAGTCCGCGCCGCGCTGACCGGGCGGTCCGCATGGCGCCCATGGCTTTCCCCGCCACGCCGCTGATGGCCGGCTCGCCTGCGGCCGCGTACCAGGCGCGCGCCGCGAACTGCAGGTGCGAAGTTGCGTCGCGGAGCGAGTCGAGCCGGGCACGCGAGCCAGAGCGGCTGCCATGGGCCGCGCGCGCCAGCCGCCTGGCCTCGCGCGGAAGCATCACGTCGCGAACCCAGATCGAAAAGTCGACAGTCCGCGCGAGCATCGCGGTGCCAAGGACGGCGCCGGCGCCGACCAGTCTTCGGTTTACGTCCAGCAATGGATCGGTGAGGACCGGATGGCGGACCGGCGCGGCGGTGACCGGCACGGGCAGCTCCATCCACTCCCGCAGGCGGACCCGCGGTTTCCAGGGTGCCGCGTTTCGCATCGCAGCCAGCAACATCAGCGCCAGGACGTCGGCTCCGGCCGTGATGACGAGCCAGCTCGCGATCATGAACCGGTGCTCAGAGATCCAGCTCGCTACGCCGCCGAGGAGGAGACCGAAGATGGTGTTGATCACCCGGTCCGTCCCCCACAGGGCCGAGAGGCTCAGGTCACGCGCATTGCCGTCGGTCACGCCCGTCACGCCCATCGTGCAGGCGGTGAGGAAGGCGAGCCACAGCCCAACCTCGACCACCCTCGGAATCGACCTCCGCACGGGAGGCACAAACGTGGCCGCCACCATCCCAGTGAAGAGAGCGATCGAGAACTGAAGCAGCAGCGGTACTTCCACGCCAAGAGAACGCGTCCGGCATCGCGAGTATTGGCGAGCGGCCGGGCCAGACCTTTATTGGATCTGGGGAGGAAAGGAATTGTTCAGATTCGGCTCGCGGCGCGTTGTCTGGATAGCGCGGACGCTGACCCGCTCGGCGTCCACGCCTCCCTCTCTTCGGTTACCTATGGCAATCCTCTGGATCATTCTCCTGGTGACGATCGGGCTCTCGGTGAGGGCTGGGCTCTACCGACGGCGGTGGGACATCGCCGAGTCGGACTCGCACGAAAGCGCCGACGACTCGGGGCTCGTGGACACGTGCGCGAGGACGTTCATCCTCGTGCTCCTGTCCTTGATCGGGCTGCTGGTCCTGGGCCTGATGTATGGCAACGTTCTCGGCGCCGTGCCTGCGAGCACCTGACCCTCATCCGAGCGGTAGGCCCCTCCGACCCGGCGTTGCAAGAGGTAGGAGCAGCCCCCTGCCCCGGGCTGCTTCTTTGCTTCTGGGGCACGGCCAGAACTCGTTGGCCCTGTAAAACGCCTTCCCAGCCGGCCATCTAAGGCCAATTGACATTACTTGAACCTAATTAACCCAGCGGCCGTGGGTGCACGGTCATCCCACCGGTAGCTTGCCCCCGTCATTCCGCGCCGCCCAGTGGTGGGCGCTCGCCAAACGGGGGTACCAGTGCGCTCACTTCGCCAGCTTCTTGCGAACCTTCAGTCACGTCCGAAAGCTCATCTCGCGGTTGCGTTCATTGCAGTCTCGAACCATCTGAGCGTCATCGCCCTGGCCGCCACCCCGGCGGTGCTGGACATTCCCGCGCTCCATGCGACCCGGTCGGTGGTCTGTGGGCCCGACGCGAGCTGTTCCTCGCAGGGCTTGTTGCCCGAGACCG
>Ga0066701_10000313_pt1 | contig 13232 bp, 10 predicted proteins | sample GraSoiAngelo_150_FD_66453 | JGI IMG/M metagenome (GOLD analysis project Ga0066701, IMG submission 66453) | Grasslands soil microbial communities from the Angelo Coastal Reserve, California, USA - 14_1009_09_40cm | ecosystem: Environmental > Terrestrial > Soil > Grasslands | place: USA... | reverse complement strand
ACACACCGAAAGGAAATTAGGGAATAGCGGTAGCTGCGGTCAGGCCCGCTGCGCAGAGTAGCGGGACCGCCATCTTAGACATGCATGAACGGCGAGCCCGGAAATCGCGAAGCAGAGCAGGCAAAGAGAAAAGGGCCATGCGTACGATCCGGTGACGTCAAAGAGAAAACCGCCGATCCATGCGCCGAACGCGCTACCCAAACCGAAGCTGACCTCCAACAAACCGAAGATAAGACCGACTTTGCGTCCGGAAAAAATGTCCGCAATCACCGATCCATAGATCGGATTGCCGGCGCTGTGGCCGATCGAATAAAGCACGGCGGCAAAATAAACAAACCACATGGCCGAACTCATCGAGATCATGATCAAAAAACTCAAGCCCATCAACGTGACGAGTATTGCTGCATCATAGGCTCTGCCTCGCCCAATTTTATCGGAGACGAATCCCCACAGAACTGTGCCGCCGATGCGGACAAAGCCGATGAGCCCAAAGATGAAGGCGGCCAGCAGCTTGTCGTAGCCGAGAGAAACCAGGTGAGCGACGAAGTGAGTATTGATCAGGAAAAGCGCCGTCCCGAGCGCGAGCTGGCCGATGGTGATGCACCAGAACGGAAACGACGCTAGCGCTTCGCGAAAACTCCAATTGTCGGGTTCCGTGTGCTTTCCATGTTTTCCGGATGTGTCCGAAGGCGCGCCGGGGCCGCCGTCGGGAAATTGTCCGACATCCTGTGGGCTGCGTCTTTGTAGCAGCGCGTTGGCGGGAACCAGGGCGAGCAAGATCACCGTCGCTGTGATCATAAATGTAGAGCGCCAGCCTACTTTATCGATCAAGGTCTGAGTTAGCGGGACCATGATCAGCGCACCAAGTCCTTGGCCCATGCTTGCGATTCCGATGGCTGTGGCGCGCCGCCGGACAAACCAGTAGGAAATCAAGGAATTGTGGCCAACGAATCCGAGCGCTCCCTGGCCCAGAGCCGTGATAAAGCCGTAGGAAAAATAGAGATGCCAGAGCGAACTGCCGAAGCTCGAAAGCAAGAGTCCGCCGCCCACGAGGGCTCCCCCCAAGGGCATGAGCAGGCGCGGTCCGAAACGATCGAAGGTCAGCCCGACCAAAGGTGACGCCAGCGCATAGACTATAAAGTTCGCTGACGCGATACTAGCGCCGTCACTGTGCGTCCACGGAAAATTTTCCAGCAAGGCGAGATAATAGACGCTAAAGGAGCCGGTGACTCCGCGCATCACCACCATGTTCGCCAAGCATAGCGCGAGGATGATGTAACCGTAGAAAAACTTGGGTCGCATTCAATCGAAGCTCAACGCGCAGATTCAATTAATGGTCATTCGGAAAGTAAGTTTGGGGGCAGAAAGTAAGTCCACCGGCCTACTTCGCCGCTTCTTTGATGTCCTTGATCTTGACGTCGAATGTCAGCGTCTTCCCGGCGAGCGGATTATTCAAGTCGACGACGACCGTTTTTTCTTTGATTTCCTTCACGCGCATAGGAAGCGCCTGCCCCTGGGACGTTTTCATCATGAGCATCGTATCCACCTTGAGCGCGTTCGCCGGAAAGTTTTCCTTGGGAAGCTCTTGGACCAATTCTGGGTTTGCCGCTCCATAACCCTCTTCGGGCTTGACGGTGACGGTTTTCTCATCACCGACCTTCAGGCCGGCGAGCGCCTTTTCCAGACCGGGAACGATCTGACCGGCGCCGTGGATATAAGTCAGCGGTTCTTTGTCCTTATTCGACTCGATAACCTTTCCGGTTTCATCCGTGAGCGTGTACTCGACGGAAACCAGCGAGCCTTCTTGAATCATTTGGCCCGGGCTCAATTTGACGGTCGGGTTTACCGAATGACTGGAAAGATTCGTGACGAAGGCGAGCGCTCCCAACACGGAGCCGCAGAGCACGAACAAGGATAAGAGGTTTTTCATCTAGATCGTTTACACCTATTTTTGATGCTGCCTGCAAAATCTCCCTTTATCCCCATTTAAAAATGGGGAATTTCTTACACACAGTTCTTAATTCCTCACGGTTCCATGGCTTTACCCCTCTTTGAAAAAGAGAGCGAGGGGAGATTTGCGTGGATCGAAGCCGCCGCGGTTCAGCAGGGTTTAAACTTCGGTAGTGTGATCCCTTCGCCGCTGTCTTCGAACACAACTTGCACCGGCATGTCGATGTGAACCTTTTCGATGGGGCAGCCGATAATGTTGCTGCAGAATCTCGGGCCTTCGTCGAGATCCACCCATGCCGTTACATAAGGAATGTCGGGCGCAAAGCCGCGCAGCGCTTGGCCCACGACTTCGCGAATGACGGTGAAGGAAAAGACTTTGCCTCTGCCGCTGAGCTGCACCCATTCAAGGTCGCCACTGTTGCACTCGACGCAGATCGGCCGCGGACAAAAAACCCACGACTGACAATCCTTGCAGCGTTGCATCATCAGCTTGCCGGCTTTGGCGCCGTCCCAGAAGGGTTGGTTGACGGGAGTGATTTCCGGCAAGGGTTTTGGGATTTCTTTCGCTGCTTCCGCCATGTCACGCCTCGCTTCCCAGAATGGCCGCAGCGGTGCAGCCGAAATTCTTGCCGTAGTTTACCGCGCCAACACCGGTCGAAATACCGAACTTGATATTGGGCACCTGCCGCTCGCCGCCTTCACCGCGGATTTGGCGCACGGTTTCGAGCACGTGCAGCATGCCGCCGGTCGTCGACGGCTGGCCGCAGTTGATCATGCCGCCGCTGGTCTGAATCGGCAGATCGCCTTTGAAGGTGAAGTCGGTCTTTTCGAAGAATGCCTTATCGTTTTTGCCGCAGAAGCCGAGATCTTCGATCTGGAGCATGACGATGGGAATGTAGTCGTCGTAGAGATTGAGACAGCGAATATCCTTGTGCGATACGCCTGCCATATCGAAAGCCCGCTTCCCGGCTTGTGTGATGCCGGTAATCAACGGGTTAGCGCGATAGCGCGGTCCATAGCTCGCGTTGTTGCACTCACCCCAACCGAGTAGATAGACAGGTGGCTTGCGCATGCTCTTGGCGCGTTCGGCTGACGCCATGATGTAGGCTTTGCCGCCGTTGGCCGGCATGACGCAGTCGAATAATCGGATCGGATCGGATATCAAGCGCGACTTCTTGTAGTCTTCAATCGTTGTCGGCTTCCTTAAATAAGCGTTGGGGTTGAGCGATGCATGATAGCGTCCGGTGACGGCGATCTTGCCGAAGTGGTCTTCCGTCATCCCCGATTCGTGCATGTAGCGGCTCATGACAAAGGAAATCTTGCAGTTGGGTCCCATCACGCCGAATGGCATTTCGTAGTCGCGGGTGTCCGCAGGCTCGCCGCGGCGGCCGCCGTGTTCGCTGAAGGGCGCGGCGGCCGCGATGACCAGTACGAGATCGCAAAGTCCGGCCGTGATCGTCGCTGCGGCGTGTCCCAGCAGTGAAACCGAGCTCGCGCCGCCGTTGCCGCCGGCGAGCGAAACGCCGGGCGTGATTCCAAGAATCGCGGCCACTTCTTCAGGCCAAAAAGGCTGCGAATGGTTGGTGGTATAAATGGCCGCCAGACCTTGGCTATCAAAATCTTTCTTTGTCAGCCCAGCGTCTTCCATTGCAAGGCGCGCGGCCCAGGCGAGATACTCGGCGGTGGATTTGCGCGGCTCGCCCGGCTTGCTGCCGAGCCGGTCCGTGGGCGTCTCGCCGATCCCGGCAATCGCTGTCTTTCCTCGGATGCTCATGAAAAATTTCCTCTCTTGGTTCCTCGACAGATAGTTCAGCGCCATCGGGCTGTCAAGTGATCCAACGGCGGAGCGATTCTGACAGTCCTTTCGTCACCGGCGATAACCCGACCACCCAGACTAATTCCGGCTGATTCTGGTCAGGCTGGCAATTTTGATTTCTAATATGGATGCCCGATCGGTTTCATGCCGGCCGGGCTTTTTTTTGGGCGCATGTCGTGGGGGATACGCACCCAGGTCACCCTAAGGTCATTTTGCCGCTGCTTGACTTGTCATCGAGGCGTACATCTCTTCTGCATATTGTTTTAGCATCCGCCGGGCGCTGAAATGCGGTGTAACCGACCGAATCGCGTCCTGCACCATTCGCAGCCAGCGTCTTGGGACATTGCTGGCGTCGCGATCGTAAAAAGCGGGCACCACCTCTTCTTCTAGGAGTCGGTAGAGCGCTTCTGCGTCTGCCGCATCCACTGCAGACGGATCGCCCTCAGTGAGGCCTCCATCAATGAGCCACCCGTTGGACCCCGTGTAACCTTCTACCCACCACCCATCGCCGCAGCTCAGGTGGAGCACTCCATTGATGGATGCCTTCATGCCGCTGGTCCCGCTCGCCTCGAATGGTTTGCGCGGTGTGTTGAGCCACACGTCACACCCTTGCACAAGGAAGTGCGCGACATGCGTGTCGTAGTCCTCTATGAAGGCGACCCGTCCGCCAAAGGACGGATCAATCGCGCGCTTGTAGAGGCGTTGCAAGTAACGTTTGCCGCCATCGTCTGCCGGGTGAGCCTTCCCGGCAAACACGATCTGGACCGGTCTTCTCAGCGCGGAAAGTATGCGAGCTAGCCGCTCCGGATCATGAAAGATAAGATCGGGCCGCTTGTAATCGGTAAAGCGCCGTGCAAACCCAATCGTGAGTGCGCCCGGATCGAGCAGTGTTCCCGCCGCTACAACTCGGGCGGTGCTCACCTGTCCTTCTAACCACAGTTGCCGCGCGCGCTCTCGAATGAACGCGATGAGATAGCTTCGTAACGCCTGGCGGACCGCCCACAACTCCTCATCGGGGATCGCAAAAATTTTGTCCCAAAAGCTCGACTCATCGTGATGCTCTCGCCAGTCCATGCCAAGGTGGCGTTCGAAGAGTTTGGCCAAATCTGGTGCGATCCATGAAAAGACATGGATGCCGTTCGTTACCACCCTAACCGGACGCTCGCTCTCAGGAACACTAGGCCAGATCGGCGCCCACATCCCGCGCGTCACTTGCCCGTGGACCCGGCTAACTCCGTTGACCGCACCCGCGCTGCGCAAGGCCAGGGCAGTCATGTTAAACATCGGCCCGCCGCCGTTATCATAGGTCCCGAGCTTCAAAAAATCATCACGGTGTTCTCCTAGTTTGCCCCAGCAGCCCGCCAGATGGGTCTCCACGAGCCGAAATGGAAACGCGTCGTGGCCGGCAGCTACCGGAGTGTGGGTTGTGAAGACCGTGGAGTGGCGGACTTGCTCAATGGCAGCTTCGAAACTCTCCCCATGCTCCACCGCCTCACGGACGCGCTCAAGCACGACAAACGCCGCATGTCCCTCATTGAGGTGCCAGACCATGGGATCTTGGCCCAGAGCGCGTAGCGCGCGGACACCGCCAATACCCAGAATGATTTCTTGCTGCACGCGCGTCTCACTATCTCCTCCATAGAGCCGGGCCGAAAGCTCGCGGTCCGGCGGCGCATTTTCGTCCAGGTAAGTGTCGAGCAGATAGAGCCTCACCCGGCCGAGTCGAGCAAGCCATACCGAGACGTGCACCTTACGATTACCCAGCGGCACTGGAAGAATGCAGGGCTTGCCGTCGGGTAAGACCACCGGTCGGATCGGCGTGTACTCCCAGTTCAGGTGCTCATATACTTCTTCTTGCCAGCCTTCGGACGAGATCCGTTGGTGGAAGTACCCCTGGGGATACATGAACCCAACGCCAACGAGCGAGAGACCAAGATCGCTCGCCTCCTTACAAAGGTCACCCGCGAGCACGCCCAAGCCGCCTGCGTAAATCGGCAAAGACTGGTGCAGCGCAAACTCCGCGGAGAAGTAAGCGATTGGACACTTCGCCTGATCCGGGAAGCTTTGCGACCACCATGAGTCTTTGGCGGTCAGGGCTAGATCAAGAGCCTCGATCGCCGCGTCGTAGAGAGCGAGAAATGAGGGTTCCCCAGCAGCCTGCTCTAGCCGCTCGGGCGGCACCATGTGCAGCATTCGCACGGGATTGTGCGCAGTTAACCGCCAGAGGGTATAGTCAAGACGCCGGAATACTTCGCGGGCCTCCTGATGCCAGGTCCAGCCGAGGTCAAACGCCAGCCTGACAAGCCCGCTAATTCGGTCGGGCAAAGGAGGAAGACCCATATCCGTCTATTTTAGTCATATGATCGTCGGCTTACAAACCAGGCCGAACCCACGGAAATGCGCCACCAGGCTAAATAGTTATCATGACCCTTGTCAGGCCGAACGGAAATTTTTTCTTGAGCTTGGAGCAGGCTGTCGTAAATCTCCTGTCATTTCATCGACAATCCAAGGTAACTGCTCGCAAGACTAATGTTGTTGAACGCCGTAGCGGCGGGCGATGAGATAGTAGATGATCGCCACGGAAACCAAGATCAAAGTCCAGATCACGCCGAAGGCTGCCAATTCCCCGACTTGGCCGTTCTCCCAAAGCTCGAAGATCGCGACGGAAACCACCGGGGTCTGCGGGCTGACCAGAAGAATCGACATCGAAAGCTCTTTGGCCGAGAGCAGGAAAACGAAGACCCATCCGCCTAGAAACGACGGCGTCAGCAAGGGCAGCGTGACGCGCCGCATAGCGTTTGACCACGAGGCCCCCGAAGTATACGCAGCCTCCTCCAGTTCACGATGGAGCTGGAGCAGACCGGCATGGGTGTAACGAATGCCGTACGGAATGTAACGCGTAATGAAAGCAACCAGCAAAATCCACAGCGTGCCGTAAATGGGAATCGGCACGATTAGGTAAAAGCGCATGATCGCCAAGCCCATGACGATACCGGGAAACAAAAGCGGCAAGGTCGTCAGCAAATCCAGCAGCCAGCGGCCACGAAGCTTTGTGCGGACGAGGATCCAAGAGGCGAACGTGGTCAGCAACATCACCACGCTGGCACTGCCAAGGCCTAGCAAGACGCTGTTTTTGATGGAATCCGTAATCTTTGGAAAGTGGATCGCCGTGACAAAATTCTTCAGGGTGAACAGCGAAAAGGCTTCGAAGGAAGGCTGCATATAGAAAGGCAATAGCGACGCCCAGAGAACAATGAGAAACGGCAATACAAGGAGCACGAAAGAATAGACGAGCAACAGCGCGGCGGTGACGTAGCGCCAACTTCCGAGTTGGATCAAAGTGGGCCGATACCCTTTGCCAGTGACGGTGTGAAATCGCTCTCCCTCGCGTGTGACGTGAAAGTAAAGATAGAGCGCGCCGGCCACCACCAGCATCAGCAGCACGGAAAACGCCCCGGCCCTGCCATAGGTGGGCGGCATGCGTTGCGAATCAAGATAGATGGAAGTAGTGAGAACGCGAATATCGCCGGGCAGTCCGACGAGCGCCGGGATTTCAAAGGATTCGAAGGAGCGGATGAAAATCAGCAGGACCACGGAGAAAAATGCCGGCAGCATGAGTCGCAGCGAAACCCGCTGCAAAGTTTGCCAGAGGCGCGCACCGCAGGCCGCCGACGCCTCTTCGAGGGACGGATCCATGGAGCGGAACGAAGCGGCTATCATGAGAAACACGAAAGGCGACCATAGAAAAGATTCGATCAAGACCATTCCCCATAGGGAATAAACGTTCAGCACGGGCTCGCTTTGATTGAGAAACGTGCGCAGCCAATAGTTCACCGGTCCTGCTTTACCCAGGAGCAGCAACCAACCGATGGTGTATAAAATGAACGGCGTGCCGAAGGAGGCGAAAGCGGTGAAATATCCCAAGCCTCGCAACGGCGTATCGGTCCGGGTTACGATCCAGGCGACAACCGCACCGATGATCGTGGCGAACAGCGCGCTGCCGATGGAAAAATAGACGGTGTTGAGGAACGGTCCCAAAACTTGCAGCTCACGAAAAAGTTCCTGATAGTAACGGAATGTGAACTCATCCAGCTCGCCCGTGAGCTTGGTGGTAAAAAGGCTGGTTTGCAGAACCGAGTAGAGTGGCGGAAGGACCAGGTAGGCGGTGATGACCGAGACGATTAGCAGGACGCAAGTTTGCGCGTCGAAACGGGTGGCCATGCTCAGGCTAAAGATCCCACGCGCTTGCGGCGCCGGTTGGGATTTTAACGGGAAATTATAAGTCTCGGATGATTGCTGTTTAGCCACGCGGACTAACCGCCACTATTTAAGAAATTGGCTTTGGAAATAGTCGACCCATTCATTGCCCTGATCGTAGAGAACATCGGGGTTAATGTAATTGACTTTTTTGAATCTGCCGCCGCCGGGTTTGAGGTCCGCCTGTAGAGCGGGTATCTCCGGATGCGAAGGGAGATAATTCGACGTCTGAACAATCTTCTGTCCTTTTTTAGACAAGACAAAGTCGAGAAACAACATGGCCGCATGTGGACGAGGCGAATTCTTCGCCAAGCCGATCGTGTTTATGGTCGCCGTGACCGGTTCCAGCGGCTGCCACTCCACCGGCGCTCCAGCTGCCTTGCTGATATAAGCGTGATGATTAAAGATCTGTACCGCCAGCGGATACTCGCCCGCGATTACCAGGTCGAGAATCTGCCTCGCGCTGGCGGTGCTCTTGGCGATATTTTGACCCTTTAGCTTTTGCAGGTAGGCCTTCCCTGCTTCCTGCCCCATCGTGAGGAGAATGTTGCCGATGAACTGCGGCGCGCCGGAGCCGCGGCTGGTTGACCACATCATCTGGCCTTTCCAGCGCGGATTCAGCAGATCTTCATAGCTCTTTGGCAATTCGTTCGCCTTAACGTTGCGTGTATTGTAGCCGAGGGTCATGAAATAGACGTTGGTGCTACCCCAAAAGCCTTTGGAATCTTTCAGCTCGGCCGGATACTCGGCCAGATGAGGAGAATAAAATCGCTGCATGAACCCCGCCCGCTGCACCATGCTGGTGGCAGCGCTGCCGCTGACGACATCGACGTCATATCTCTTGGCCTGGTATTCAGCGAGCACCCTTCGCGCGATGTTCTCCGAATTGCCGCGGAAGAAATCGACTTGGAGGAAGGGATACTCTTTTTCAAAACCTTCTTTGAGCGGGCGCACGACTTGATCGACGATCAGTCCGGTATAGAAGGAGACTTTACCCTCCTTCTTGGCGCCTTCGACGAGAATTTTTTGGCGCTCGGCGGACTTCATCAAGGCGACATCTTCGACGGTTGCGCCCCACGATAGGTGTGTGCAAATCGCGCCTAAGATAAACGCAAGCATTAAACAAGGGCACCTGGCGAGCGAGCGCCGTGTCGAAGCCGTTATCATTTGAGAAATTGATTTTGGAAATAGTCAACCCATTCGTTGCCCTTGTCGAACTGCAGATCCGGGGTCATGTACAATGCTTTCTTAAATCGCCCCCCACCCGGCTTTAGATCCGTCTGCTTCGCAGGCACCTTCGGATGCGCCGGCAGATAGTTGGATTGTTGAAAAACCTTTTGCCCTTTCTCCGACAAGACAAAGTCCAGTAACAGCATGGCCGCATGGGGGTGGGGTGTATTTTTTGCCAACGCAATAGTTTGGATCGTGGCGGTCACCGGCTCTATGGCATACCAATCCACCGGCGCACCCGCGGTTTTGCTGATGTACGCATGATGATTGAAGATATGGAGCGCGATAGGAAATTCCCCGGCAATCACGAGATCGAGGATCTGCCGGTTGCTGGCCGTGCTCTTGGCGATGTTCTGACCTTTTAGTTTCTGCAAGTAAGCCTTGCCTGCTTCCTGTCCCATCGACATCAGCACGTTGCCGATGAATATCGGCGCACCGGAGCCGCGGCTGGTCGACCACATCATCTGACCTTTCCAGCGCGGATTCAGCAGATCCTCATAAGTCTTCGGAAGCTCATTGAGCTTGACCATCCTGGTATTATAGCCGGGGGTCAAGAAGTAAAGGTTCGTCGATCCCCAGAAACCTTTGGGGTCCTTCAACTCAGCGGGATACTCGGCAAAAAATGGGGAATAAAACCGCTGCAGTAGGCCCGCCCGCTGGACCATGACGGGCGATACCGTACCGTCGATGAGATCGACATCGTATCTTTTCGCCTGGTACTCGGCGAGCATTCTCCGCACCAAGTTCTCGGCGTTGCCGCGATAGAAATCAATTTGGATGAAGGGGTACTCTTTCTCGAAAGCCTCTTTCACCGGCCGCACCACCTGATCGACGATCAAGGTGGTGTACCAGATGAGCTTGCCTTCCTTCTTCGCGCCCTCGGCAAGAATCTTCTGCCGGTCCGCCGATTTCATCATGGCGATATCTTCGACCGATGCCGCGTGGCAGAGCGAAGGTAAAACGCACATTAGAATCGCGACAGCAGCTGCGGTCATCGAAGTGAAAAGATTATTTTTGCGATTAGTCGCCATCCTGATTTCTCCTTCCATCATATGCTTTTGGCAGATGATAGCCAGAACTCCGAAGCGTTTCTTATGGACAAAACCTACTTGAGAATAGTCTCGGCAAATTTCGCCGACGGCACCCTGACTTTCGTGTATTTGTCCTCAAGATGGTTTCGCAGCCGGTGGTATTCCTCCACGGTGAGAACATCTTTGGCGGCATCAACGCCGATTTCTTTTAGCCATTTCGTGTCAACGTCGAGGCGCCGGGTGCCGCTTTGCATGACCTTGCCGTACCAATCCTGACCTTCTCTGCCGAGAAACCAGTTGACGAAAATTTTCGTTGCGCTCGGATGCGGGGGGTCTTTGACGATACCCAAAAGACCGAAGCCGTTGCTTGCAGGCAAGCCTTCCTTCGGCGTCGGCCCGGATTTGACCGGCAGGCCGACTTTGAGGAACGGTTCCATCTGGCTCCTGCCGAGGCCGAAAGCGAGGGCGACCTTGCCTCGCGATACCGCCTCAGCGAGCTGCCGCAGATCGCGGCTCAAAAAGAGCTCTTGTTGAACTAACTTTCTGAGATATTCCTCGCCTTTAATATCCCACATAAAGGACCAGATCGATTGCCCGGAACTCGGAACACGCGGGTCACTGAAAGCGATTTTGCCTTTCCATTTCGGAGATAGGTAATCGTCGAAGGAACGCAGTTCCTCCGGCTTAGCCAAGTTAGCGTTGTACCAAACATTCGTCGTGCTCACGTCCGCCAGAAAAGAATAGAGATAGCGATTGGTGTCAAGATTATCGTCCCAGATGTGACCACCCCACCATTCCTTGGGGTCCTTGACTTCAGGTAGCATCAGGAAGGACTCGATGGGCTCCAGCATGCCATCATGCGCGAGTGTGACGGCGGTGCCCGTTCCGACAATCAGGGCGTCGAAATAACGCACGCCGGCTTTGCGCTCGGCGGCAATCCGACTCGCGTTGCGCGGCCCCGGATTGGTTATGAGTTCAGTTTCGAAACCAAACTTCTGCTTCAGGACGATCTCCATTTCTCTTCGGAGTTCGTTCGCCGGCGGAATAGCGAGCACGATTTTGCCCTCTTTCTTGGCGGCTTCGAGAGTTCGTTCCCATTCCGGCGGACGCTTCGCTTCAGCGCCTCGAGCCGGATCGCTAAAAAAGAGACAGATGCCGATAACCATCGCAATCAGCACAGTCCAATGATTTCTTCTCATCGGCTCCTCAGCTTACAACCAATCTTTGGGAGAGCACTAGTTGAAACAACCATAGGTGTCAAGCCGCATTGGCCAACGTTTGACTCTCGGATTCTCAAGGTGGTAATTGGCATTGACGCCAGTTCGCTGTGCCCGCTTTGACTCGACCCGAGAGAAAAGCGGGATGGCGAAGTTTGAGAGCGGAGTCAGCAGAATGAGAGGCAAAGGAGGCTCTATGATCACGACGACAGGAATTTATCATATCGGCATCCCGGTCAACGACGTGGAGCGCGCGGTGAAATTCTACACCGAGGTGTTGGGAATGAAGATCGCGAAGCTAAACCGCGACGACATGGGAGATCACCTGAATCGGGCCGATCTTCGATCCGGAGACGGGATGGTCGTGCTCTTCCAGCGGCCCAATCCGATAGAGAAAGATGCTTTGAAAGAGGACGGCGCCACGCACCACGCCTTCACGGTATCCCCGGAAGACTTCGAGCTGGCGGCGCAAAAGATGAAAGAATGGGGCGTCAAGGTTCATAGCATCCCGACCGTCGACCGCCCAACGGGAAGGGGTTTCTACTTTTTCGATCCTGATGGCAATCTTCTGCAGCTCTACGCGCCACCCAAATAGCGATCGGCAGCATGAAACATCTCAAAGTTGTCGGCAAGCCTCACCCGCGCCTGGACGGCCCGGAGACCGTCACGGGGCGCGCTACCTATACGGTGGATGTCGTCTTGCCGTCGATGCTCCACGCCAAGCTCTTTCGGAGTTCCGTACCCCACGCCAAGATCCGGCGGCTCGACGCGAGCCGGGCGCGCGCATTGCCGGGCGTCCTGGCGGTTCTTACGGCGGGTGATGTGACGCGCAAGCGATTCGGCTTCACGGTTCAGGATGAGGAGATCTTCGCCAGCGAAAAGGTGCGCTACGTCGGCGATGTCATCGCGGCAGTTGCCGCCGTTGACGAACCGACCGCTGAACAAGCCATCGATCTCATCGACTGTGACTACGAGGAGCTGCCTGCGGCCCTCACGCCGGATGAGGCGCTGCAGGAAAACGCACCGTTGGTTCACGATCAGCTCGCTGCCTATCGGCTGAATTCGGCGCTCGCGCGGGACTGGCATCCGGTTCCGGGAACCAACATCGCCCACCAGACGGTCTATTCCAAAGGCGACATCGATTTAGGCTTTGCCGAAGCCGATGAGATTTTTGACGACACTTTCCGTTCGCAACAAGTTCAACATTGCTCATTGGAGCCCCATGCCGTAGTCGTGCAATGGGACGGCGAGCGACTTACGGTGTGGACGAGCACACAAAAGGTTTTTCTCGTGCGCTCAGGCTTGGCCGACTTGTTCGATTTAAACGAAAGCCAGATCCGAGTCATCGGAACCAAAGTCGGCGGCGGTTTCGGCGGCAAGAATTCAATGCGGCTTGAGCCCTACGCCGCGGCCCTAGCGCTCAAAACCGGCAGGCCGGTGCGTCTCGTCAACAGTCGTGCCGAGGAGTTCTCCGCGGCCGCCGGTTCGGTACCGGCGACGATTCGGGTCAGAACGGGAGTTAAAAGAGACGGCGGGATCACCGCGCGCGCCATCGATTTTACCTGGGACACGGGAGCGTACTCAGAAGGCCTGCCGGGCAGCAATCGAGCGCTAAAAGACGGCGTCGGGCCTTACAAGATTCCCCACATTCGCGTCACCTCGACCTTGGTCTACACCAACAAACTGCGCGGTTGTCCCTTTCGTGGTCTCGGCATTCCCGAGGCCGTATGG
>Ga0066701_10000312_pt1 | contig 13233 bp, 10 predicted proteins | sample GraSoiAngelo_150_FD_66453 | JGI IMG/M metagenome (GOLD analysis project Ga0066701, IMG submission 66453) | Grasslands soil microbial communities from the Angelo Coastal Reserve, California, USA - 14_1009_09_40cm | ecosystem: Environmental > Terrestrial > Soil > Grasslands | place: USA... | reverse complement strand
CGAAAGGATCGACTGGGCGTCGATGTCGTCGAGCGAGCGGAAGTCGGGGATCCGCACGCCATCCACCAGGATGGCGGGCGACTCGTCGAGCACGAAACTAGTCCGACCGCGCCGACCGAGCTTGGAGGGGCGGCCGTTGCGGTCGTCCGTCGTTTGCAGCATCGGTGCGCTCTGCTTCAGGACCTGCCAGGCGGTCCGAGCGCCGGACTTCTCGATTTGCTCAGCGGTGATCAGGAAGGTCCCTGGGGGTACGCCGGCAGGCATCTCCCTCTGGACTCCCGGGCCGCAGCTGAGCAGGAGGGCGACGAGCGATGCGTGAAACGCCTTCATAGGACCTCGTTGGTCGAGGACGAGCGTGCTTCGTCTATAGTCGGGGCGCGGTCGCGAAGCGTCAAGCCTCGTCTTGGTGACAATTCTCTGACAATCGCTATCTTGCCCCATCATGGTGCAACTCACGCCGCTACTTCTGCTTGTGCAGATCCAGATCCCGCCGCCGCGTGGCTATGTCAACGATTTCGCCGGGGTGGTCGACCCGGCGGCGGTCACGCGCATGGAAGGCGTCATCGCGGACGTGCGCGAGAAAACGCGCGGCGAAATCGTCGTCGTGACCCTCGCCGACATCGGCGACCGGGCCGCGAGCGACGTGGCACTGCAGATCGGGCGCGACTGGAAGGTGGGTCCCGGCGCGCCAGCCGGCGATCCCGCACACAACCTCGGTGTGATCGTCCTGCTCGTGCCCCGGAAGGATCACCGGCCCGGAACGGGGTCGTTTTTCATCGCGACGGGCAAGGGGGCGGAAGGGTTTCTGACGGACGCGGCGGCCGGCCGAATCAGGGATGCGGTGGCTCCGGAATTGGCCCGTGAGGATTACTCGGGTGGGCTGGTCCACGCCGTGGGGCTCGTGGCCGCGGCGTTTGCGCGCGAATTTGGTGTAACGTTGTCGGGGGAGACGCCGCCGGCGCAGCAGCCCGCGCGGGAGCTCCCCATTCCTGTCGGGTGGATCATCGCAGCGGTGATCCTGCTGATCCTATTGAGTCGCGGCAGGATCCTGCTCTTGCCGTTCTACTTCGGGGGCTTCGGGCGCGGTGGTGGTTGGGGAGGCGGCGGGTTTGGTGGAGGCTGGGGCGGCGGTGGAGGGGGAGGGGGAGGGGGCTTCGGTGGCTTCGGCGGTGGCGGCGGGTTCTCGGGCGGCTGCGCGGGAGGGCGATTCTAGTCCTCACCCCCTGTCCCGCTCTCCCTTTGGGAGAGGGGGCACGGCGGTCGTCACGGAGTTTCCCCTCTCCCGAAGGGAGAGGGGATCAAAGGGGTGAGGACCCGGGGCAGGATCGGAGGATATTTGCGGATGGCCTCGAAACCGACAGTCGACAGCTTCGCGGACGCGGTGGCCCGCGCGCTGGGCCCGCGCCTGGTCTCCCTCGTGCTGTACGGCTCCGCCGCACGGGGGACACACGTGCCGGACCGCTCGGACATGAACACGCTCCTCATCTGCGACGTGGTGGACGAGGCGGTGTTCGCGGCGCTCGCACCCGCACTCCGCGACTGGCGCCGCGCCGGGAACCCAGCACCCCTAATCTTCACCGAGGCCGAGTGGCGGGCTTCGGCCGATGCGTTCCCGATCGAGTACGAAGACATGCGGCAACACCACCGCCTTCTCGCGGGCCGCGACCCGTGGCCCGGGGTGCGCACCGACCGCGCCGACCTCCGACGCCAGGTCGAGCGCGAGCTCATGGAGAAGCTCGTCCGACTGCGCCAGGCGTATGCCGCACTGCGGGACGAGCCGCAACAGCTGTCGCGGGTGATCGTAGGGAGCGCCGCGGGGTTCTTCACGATGCTCCGGGCGGTGCTGCGGCTCGCCGGCCGCCCGGTGCCCGCCGGTCACGAGGAGCTGGTGCAGAGCGCGGCGGCCCTCGTGGGCTTCCCCGCCGACGGCCTCGTACCGCTGGTACGGCATGCGAGCGGCGGCCCGGCGCTCAAGCTCGGAGGCGCCGGCGATCCCCTGGTGCCCGCGTATCTCGCGGCGGTGGCCCGCACCGCCGACTATGTGAACCGTCTGTCCTAGAGAGAGGATCTCGTGTACGCCCTGAAGCGCTCCGTTCTAATTGCCGGCTTGGTATTCGCGGCCGGGTGTGGCTACAACACGATTCAAACGTATGACGAGCAGGTGAACGCCGCCGGATCGCAGATCAAAGTGCAGCTGCAGCGCCGCGCCGATCTCGTGCCCAATCTGGTCGAGACGGTGAAGGGATACGCCAAGCAGGAGCAGACCGTATTCGGCGAGGTGTCGGAGGCGCGCGCCAAGCTCGCCGGCGCCGTGCAGGGCGGTAACTTGCAGGAGATGGCGCAAGCGAATGCGGCGCTGACGGCCCCGCTGGGCCGCCTTCTCGCCATCGCGGAGAACTATCCGCAGCTCAAGTCCAACGAGAATTTCCGGGCCTTGCAGGATCAGCTCGAGGGCACGGAGAATCGGATCGCCGTGGCGCGGCAAGACTACAATGACGCGGTGAACCGCTACAACGCCTACATCCGCCGCTTCCCGCAGGTGCTTACGGCCAAGGCGATCGGAAAGGGGCCGCGCGAGTACTTCGAGCTCCAGACGCCCGGGGCGGCGCAGCCGCCGAAGGTGGACTTCTCGAAGTAGGTGTTGCGCGGGCGCCACAGCACCGCTGGCGCCCCCTTTGTTTCAGAATGGCGCAGTATCTGCAGCACTGACTGGGCGCGCGTTCCACAAGGACGCCGCCCGGTTCCTTTTCGGCTGTTGCCGTGCGTGTTCGCCTCGTCCTGCCGTCGGGGCGGCTCGCGCGAGATGTCATTCGTCATACCAGTCGTGATCACGTCGCGCAGGCGTGGTACCCATCGCGGTATCGCGCCATGCGTGCGTCGCAGCCGTCGCGTTGACGCAACACCGGGAGGGTCACATGTCGCTCAGCCGTCTGCGCTCCATCCGTCACGCGTTCCCGACTGTCGCGGTCTTGGGCGGGCTCGTCGGTTGGGTCCCGGCCGCCGTGCGAGCCCAGCAAGGCACCGTGGCGGGCCGCGTCACCGACGAAGCCTCGGGCCAGCCCCTCTCCGGCGCGCGGGTCACGGTCGTCGGCACATCCCTCATCGTCCAAACCAACGCCGAGGGACGCTACCGGCTGTCGCCCGTCCCGGGCGGTGCGGTGACCGTACGGGCTAGCGCCGTTGGCTTCGGCGCGGCATCTCACGTCCTCACCGTGACTTCCGGCGAGACGGCCGTGGTCGACCTCGCGCTGGCGCTGTCGCCCTATTCCTTGGACGAGGTGGTCGTGACCTCAACGGGCGATCAGGCCAAGAAGGAGGTCGGGAACACCATCGTGCGGATTGAGGCACCCAGCGTCGTCGAGAAGGGGAACATCCAGACGTTGACCGACTTGATCGGCGCGCACGCTCCCGGTGTCGATGTGCTGACGGGCACGCAGACCGGATCGCCTTCGCGCGTACGCATCCGCGGGACCAACAGCCTCTCACTCAACAATGAGCCGGTGTATGTCGTCGACGGCATCCGGATCATCAGTCAGAACCGGTCCTCCTCGGTGTGCGACGTAGGCTGCGCGCCGCCGAGCAGGGTCAACGATCTCGCTCCTGACGAGATCGAGTCCATAGACGTGGTGAAGGGCCCGTCGGCGTCGGCGTTGTACGGGACCGACGCCGCGAACGGGGTGATCGTCATTACGACCAAGCGTGGCATTCCTGGCAGGACGCGCTGGACCGTATACGCCGAGCAAGGCGTGATCACCGATAACAACACATATCCCGATGCCTACCGCGGCTGGCGCAGTGCCACCGATACGACCACCGCGCATAACTCGCGGCCTACGAACGGTACGCAGTGTATCCTCACCCAAACCGTGCGCGCGGCGACGGATCCGCAGTATTGCGTCCAGGACAGCGTCACCAAGTACAACCTGTTCGATGACCCCCTGGCGTCGCCCAACGGCACCGGTCACCGCCAGCAATACGGCTTGCAGGTATCGGGCGGCTCGGAAGCGGTCCGGTATTTCTTCTCCGGGGAGTGGGAAGACGAGGTCGGTCAGCTCAAGATGCCGCCCTTCGCCGTAGACACCTTGCTACACGTGCGGCAGATCAGCTCCGTCTCGGACGAGCAACTGCATCCCAACGCCCTGCGGCGCACCAGCGTGCGCGCGAACGTCCAGGCGACCCTGAACCCTCGGGTTGACGTGCAGGCATCGACGAACTTCATCTCCAGCACACTGCGCGTTCCGCCCACGGACAACAACACGACGGGTCTGTTGTCGAATGCGCTGGGTGGGCCGGGGAACAAAGACAACGGCCATTACGGCTATCGGCTGTTCACTCCGGACTCGATGTTTGCGGAAGAAATCGGGCAGGACGTCAACCGGTTTATCGGGAGCGGCACAGCCAACTGGCGGCCCACGAGCTGGCTCGCGTTTCGCGCGGTCGGCGGGGTCGATTATACCAGCCGGTTGGACACGGACCTCTGTCGGCGCAATCAGTGCGTCAACTTTACCGCCACGTTTGCGGACACGGCCGGGTTCAAGCAGGACAACCGGACGAGCTTCTTCCAGTACACGTTCGACTTTCACGGGACGGCCTCGTTCACCCTCAATCCCAGACTCACGTCGCGGACGACGGTGGGCGTGCAGTACTTCAAGAACAACAACAACCTCAATGTCGCCATCGCAAACGATCTAGCGCCTACGGCCACCACCCTCACCGCCGGCGGTGTAGCGCAGGTGGCTGAGAGCACGACCGTCTCGAAGACACTGGGTGCGTTCGTGGAGCAGCAGTTCGGCTACAAGGAACGGCTGTTTGTTTCGGCGGGCCTGCGGGCCGACGGCAACAGCGCCTTCGGGTCGGACTTCAAGGCGGTGTATTATCCGAAGCTGAGCGTGTCGTACGTGATATCGGACGAGCCCTTCTTCCCGAAATGGCGCTGGATCAACAGCGTGCGTCTGCGTGGCGCCGTCGGTGCCTCCGGGGTCCAACCGGGTGCCACCGACGCGATCCGATTCTTCCTGCCGACCACCGCAAGCGTGGCTGGCCGAGACAATAACGCCATCATCTTCAGCGCCCTGGGGAACACCGGCCTGAAGCCCGAACGGGCGCGCGAGTACGAGTTCGGCGGGGATGCGACGCTGCTGGATCAGCGGGTCAACATCGAGCTGACATACTACAACAAACGAACCAAGAACGCGCTTATCGCTCGCACGCTGCCCCCCGGGGCGGGTGGGCCAGTCACCCGGTTCGAAAACATCGGGGCCGTGGTGAACCGCGGCGTCGAGGCGCTCGGAGATCTACGGCTGGTCGACAAGCCGGGGTTCGGATGGGATCTGAGCGTCAACGCCGCCTACAACACCAACTTCATCGCAGACATGGGCGGCGTGCCGCCCATTATCGGTGCGACGACGCGGCAGCAGGTGGGCTACCCGATCAATGGCTGGTGGCAGCGCCCGTACACGTTCAATGACGCGAACCACGACGGCCTCATTACCGCGAACGAGATCACAGTGGCCGACAGCGCGGTGTTCGTGGGATATGCAAATCCCAGGTGGGAAGTGACTTATGCGACGGGATTCGACCTGTTCAACAGGCGGCTCCGCATCATCGGGCTGTTCGACCACAAGAGCGGCTACTTCCAGCTGAACGGGACCGACCGCATTCGCTGCCAGTCGCGGAACAACTGCCGCGGCTTGGTAGACCCCACTTCGCCGCTGTGGGAGCAAGCGCGCGTGGTCGCGCTGCGGGAGACGCCGTCCGGGACTCAGTATGGATTCATCGAAAACGCGACCTTCATTCGGCTGCGGGAGGCCTCGGCCACCTACGAGTTTCCGGCCGAGTGGGCCCACGCTTTCCGCGCTGAGCGGCTGAGCTTCACGGTCGCTGGCCGGAACCTCTGGAAGGCCACCGGGTTCAGCGGCATCGACCCCGAGGCGAACTACTTCGAAGGAGCGACTGGAATCGTGAGCAACTTCCAGACCGCACCGCCGCCGACCTACTGGACGTTTCGGCTCAACGTCGGATTCTGAGAACGCCACCGGACATCGACCCTAGCGAAGGGGGGATCTAGCACCATGACTTCCTACCACACCGTCCGGTGGCTGCGGCGCGCCCTGAGCCTGACCGGCCTGGCGACGCTGCCGCTTCTCGGGTGTAAGGACTTTTTGAGCGTGACGGACCCGGACATCATCCTCCAAGCCAACTCAGCCGCCAGTGCGGTGTCCCTCCACAATGGGGCGGTGCTGCGGCTGGCCCAGGCTGTGAGCGGCACGCAGGGACCGGATGCACTGTTCATGTTCGGCGGGTTGCTCGCCGACGAGTGGCGCTCCGGTGACACGTTCGTCCAGCGCAACAATCAAGACCAGCGCATCTGGGATCCGACGAACACCTTCAATGCGGGGCCGTTTCGCAACCTCAACCGGGTTCGAACCCAGGCGCGCGTCGCGATCGACGGTCTGCGGAAGTACTCTCCGACGCCTCTGACCAACATCGGTCGGATGTTCGCGGTTATGGGGTATGTGCAGGTGCTGATGGGAGAGCACTACTGCAACGGGATTCCGCTCGACAGCGTGGCCGGGAGTGACGTCGCGTACGGCAATCCATTGTCTGACGACTCCGTGTTCGCCCTGGCGATCGCGAACGCCGACTCTGCGCTCGCGAACCTCGGTGGAGCCGACAGTGTCAGCGTGGCGAACTTCGCCAACGTGATCAAGGGACGGGCACTCGTGGATCGCGGCGACTTCGCGGACGCGAGCGTCGCCGTGAGCAGCGTCCCCACCACCTTCCATTACGACGTCACGCACTCGGTCGCCGCCAACGTGAACCAGATCAATGCGCTGAACAACGGCGCCAAACGCTACACGGTGGCCGATACCGAGGGCGTCAATGGCCTTCCCTTCGTGAGCGCCGGGGATCCACGAGTTCCGACCCAACTGGGAAAGGCGAGCGACTTGATTTTCGACAGCCAGTACGGCTTCAGGGTCCTCCGTCAGGGGATCTGGGGACAGACGAGTCCCGTCAAGATCGCGAGCGGAATCGAAGCGCGACTCATCGAGGCCGAGGCGGCGCTGCAGGCCAATGATGCCGTGACCTGGCTGGGTAAGCTCAACGTTCCGAGGGCGGATGCGACGTTGTTGCCCGTGCCTTTGGACACGTCGTACCGCCCCGTGGCTGGAACGACGCTGGCGCCGCTCGCCGATCCGGGAAGCCCCCTCGCCCGAAGGCGCCTGATGTTCTCCGAACGCGCGTTTTGGATGTTCAGCACAGGACACCGGCTGGGTGACATGCGCCGGGAGGTCCGCCAGTACAGTGCTTTCTTCACTGTGATTACCGTCTACCCGATAGGTGCCTGGTTTAAGGGGGGCACCTATGGCGACGCGATCCAGATGGCAATCCCGGTGGAGGAGTTGAACAACCCAAACTTCCACGGTTGTACGGACCGCAATCCGTGAGGGTCAGGTGATGTCAGGAGATGGCAGGGGCGGCCGCCCGGCGGGACCCCGGCCGGCGTCAGGGCCTGCCGGTCGTGGTCGTGATTACGATGGCGCCGGCGGTCGAACTGGCACCGTAGTACGTCGTCGCGTCGAGCCCCGTGAGCACTTCGATCGTGACGATGTCGGCGGCGGCGACTTGTTGGAGCACCTGCAGGTCATAGATGCGGCTGTTGTCGAGGATCACGCGCACTTGATCGTCCAGGTATATGGACGCCTGGCCGCGGCGTTGAATTCCGCTCGCGCGGCCACGGCGCTCGCGCAGCTGTACGTTGTGAACCGTCAACCGAATGGCATCCCAGGCTGTCTTGGCGCCGGACGCCGCAATCACGTCGGCCGTGATGATCTTGCCGGCGCTCGGCGCGCCCGACTGCTCCATCGCGGAGCGCGCGCCACCGCAACCCGCGGCACCGAGCAGCGCCAGCCACGCGACCCTAGATGGGGTCCCGAAACGACGCAGGGGGCGCAACCCGCCGCGCCCCCTCTCGCTGACCAGCTTCACCCGCGACCCGTCAATCCACGATGGCATCCGGCATCACGTACTTCATCGGGTCCACCGGTTTGCCGTTCACCCACACCTCGTAGTGCAGGTGCGGCCCGGTGGAGAGGCCGGTCGAGCCGACGAGCGCGATCTTCTGCCCGCGTTTCACGCGCTGCCCGCGCACCACGAGGATCTTCGAGCAGTGCGCGAACCGCGTCACCAGCCCGAAGCCGTGATCCATCGTGATCATGTTGCCGTAACCCTCTTCCCACTTCACGTCCGTGACCACGCCGGCGGCGGGCGCCTCGATCTCGGCCCCCATGGGCGCGCTGACATCGATGCCCTCGTGCGGGCGGGCCAGGTGCAGGATCGGATGATAGCGCTCACGCGCGAACGCGCTCGTGAGCCACCCCTTGGTCGGCATGATCGACGGTGTGGCGGCGAGCCGCTCGCGCTGGCGGGACAGCGAGTCGTATGCCTCGTTCAGCGAGCGGACCAGGATGTTCGCCCGGCGGGCGAGGGCGTCGACGTCGAGGCGGGCGGCGAGGGCCTGCTGGCCGTTGGGGCCGAGGCCCTTCAGGCTGTCGCGCTCCGACCAGGTGCCGGCGGGGCCGCCGATGCCGGCCTGCTGCACGGTCGTATCGGTGGGCGTGAGCCCGGCCAGGAGCCGGAGCTCCTGCTCGCGCACGCCGAACGAGTGCAACGTGTCACGCAGCCCCGTCATGCGCTCGCGCATCCGTTGGATTTCATCGGCGAGGATGCGGTTCTCGTTCTCGAGCGCGCGGCTGTGGGTGATGTTCACTCCACGGGAAACAGCGGCAACGCCCAGCACGAGGAACGCCAGCGCGAGCACGCTGCCGATCCCGACCAGGACCTTCACGAACGTCTGGGACACCTCGACGGCGCGGGACGAACCCGAGCCATGAGGCACCACCATAACGGTCCAGCGTCGCTCGACCTTTTTACGCATGTGCCCCACGCGACCTCGCATCGAAAAACCATTCGACCCGGCACAATGGCGCACCGGTCCCGCATCAACCTGCGGATGGAGAATCCGGACAGGGCGTGGGGTCCGGTTCCCGGGTGGAGGTCTAAAGTACGGCTCGATTTAGAAGGCGTCAACACACTCGATAGTGATCAAAATCACCGTCTTTTGGGGCATTTTAGGCGGCCGGTGCTTTCGGCTTCGGGAACAGGATGGGCGGCTTGGCGATGCGCTGCCCTCGGACGTCCAGCCCGGGCACGTCCTCCAGCAAAACGGTGTCGAGGGCCGGGGCCTCCGGAAACAGAGCCCAGATCGCGCGGGCGGTCGCCGGGATGAACGGCCGGGTGAGCAGCGCGAGCCGAGCCACGGTGCGTGCCAGGGCGGCGAGAACCCGATCGAGCTCGGCGTCTTTACCGGCCTTCGCGAGCTCCCAGGGCGCCGTCTCCTGGATGTAGCGGTTGGCGCGCGCGGCGAGCTCGACGCATTGCGCCGCGCCTTCCTCGAGGCGATAGCCATCCATCGCGCGCTGATACGCGGCCGCGCGCTCGCACGCCGCTTCCTCGAGCGGTCCGTCGGCCGCGCGTCCCGCGGCGTCCCGGGGCACGGTCCCCCCGCGGTAGCGGTGGATCATGTCGAGCGAGCGCTTCACGAGGTTCCCGAGCGTATCGGCGAGGTCGGCGTTGTAGCGCGCATCGAGTCGCTCCCACGTGAAGTCGCCGTCGTTCGCGAAGCCGACCTCACGCAGCAGAAAGTAGCGCAGGGCGTCCACACCGCGACGGTCGATCGCTTCGTCGACGCTCAAGGCGCCACCCGTGGACTTCGACACCTTGGCACCGCCCCACTGGACGTACCCGTGGGCCCACACGAGCCGCGGCAGCGCGAGGTTGGCCGAGAGCAGCATGGCCGGCCAGAGCGCGCAGTGCAGCCGGGTGATGCCCTTGCCGATCACGTGCAGGTCCGCGGGCCAGAGGCGCTCGTACCCCGGCTGGGGGAAGCCGGCGGCGGTGATGTAGTTGATGAGCGCATCGAACCAGACGTAGACCGTATGCTCGGGCGCGCCCGGAAACGGAATGCCCCACGGGAAGCGCGCGCGCGAGATGGAGACGTCTTCCAGGCCATCTTCGAGGAGGCGCAGGATCTCGTTGCGTCGAATCTCGGGCTCGACGCGGAACTCCCCCGAGGTGATCAGCCCGTGCAGGCGTTGGGCGTATCGGCTCAAGCGAAAGAAGTAGTTCGTCTCCTTGAGTCTTTGCAGCGTGAGCGTGGGGTGCTCGACGCAGTGGCCGTCGACGATCTGCGACGGCTGCTTGAACTCCTCGCAGCCGACACAGTACAGGCCTTCGTATTCGCCGATGAAGATGTCATCGGGATGGCGTTCGCGAATCCGACCGATGAAGGCGGTCACGGAGGCGGTGTGGCGCGGCTCGGTGGTGCGGATCCAATCGTCGTTCGAGCAGTCGAGGCGGTGCCACGTGGCCTCGAAGCTCGCCGCGATCCGGTCGACCCATGCCTGCGGCGGCAGGTCTTGCTTCTCCGCGGCCTGGGCGACCTTTTGCCCATGCTCGTCCATTCCCATGACAAAATGGACGTCGTCGCCTTTGAACCGGTGGTAGCGGGCGATGCAATCGGCGCCGATCTTCTCGAGCGCGTGCCCGAGGTGCGGCTCGCCATTCGAGTAGTCGATGGCGGTGGTGAGGTAGAACTTAGACATCGGCGACCTCGGCCTTCAGCCGCTCGAGCGCCAGCACGCGGGTGTCGCCCCCCCCCTCCTCGCTCCGGAGGGTCACCGTCTCGCGAAAGATGTCGACGGCGAGCACCCGCTCGGCACCGACCTTCGTGCGCACCGTCTTGCCTTCCTTGGGAAAGCGCTTGCGTGTCTGCACGTAGAAGTCGTGCTCGTAGCGGAGGCAACACAGCAGGCGCCCGCAGCCTCCCGAGATCTGCGACGGATTGAGCGAGAGGTGCTGGTCCTTGGCGAGCGCCAGGCTGACCGGCCGGAGCTCCGGCAGCCAGCTCGAGCAGCAGTACTGGCGGCCGCAGCGGCCCACCCCGTCCAGCCGCTTCGCCTCGTCGCGCGCGCCGATCTGGCGCAGCTCGATGCGCGTGCGAAACGCGCTCGCGAGATCGCGCACCAGGGCGCGAAAGTCCACACGCTGCTCGGCGGTGAAGTACACCGTGAGCTTCTTCCGGTCCCACTGCCACTCGGCATCGGAGACCTTCATGGAGAGGGCGTGCCGGTTCACCTGCTCCATCACGCGGCGCCGGACATCGTCTTCTTCGCGGTGCAGCTGCTCGGCCTGCGCGGCGTCGATGGCGGTGGCGCGTCGGAGCACTCGCCGTGGTGGCGGTGCGTCGGCAGGCGGTGCTGCCGCCGCCAGGCTGCAGCCATTGCAGCCTCCGGCACACTTCTTCGCGGCGACCGGGCCGAGCGCCGACACGCGGCCGAAATCCTGGCCGCGCTCGACTTCGACGATCACCGGATCGTGTAAGGCGAGGGGCTCTGCGGATGGCCAGCTGAAATATTCTTTACGGTTCCCTTTGAACCGGACTTCGACGACGTCGGTCAACTCACTTCTCGCTCAACGCTCCCATCGAAAGGTACTTCTCTTCCCGGCGTTTGAGGAGCTTTTCAATCCTGACCTTACGGAGGTGGCGCGCGTGCCGGCGCAGGGCGTCGCCCAGGGCCTCGGCCGCGGCTTCGGGGTCGGCATGCGCCCCGCCCCGCGGCTCGGCGATGATCTCGTCGATCACGCCCAGCTCGAGCAGATCGTCTGCGGTGATCTTGAGCGCTTCGGCCGCGCGCTCCCGCTGGCTCGCGTCCTTCCAGAGAATAGCGGCGCACCCCTCCGGTGAAATCACGGAATACACGGAATTCTCAAGCATCACGACGCGATCGGCGAGGCCGACGGCGAGTGCGCCTCCCGAGCCTCCTTCGCCGATGACGGCGGTGATGATCGGCGTCCGGAGGGTCGCCATTTCGACCAGGTTGCGGGCGATCGCCTCCGCCTGGCCCCGCTCTTCGGCTCCGAGACCGGGGTACGCCCCCGGCGTGTCGACCAGCGTGATCACCGGCGCACGAAACTGCTCCGCGAGGCGCATCAGCCGGAGCGCCTTGCGGTACCCCTCGGGATGGGCCATCCCGAAGTTGCGCCGCAGGTTCTCCTTCGTGTCGCGCCCCTTCTGGTGGCCGATCACCATGACGCTCATGCCGTCGAGCCGTGCCCATCCGCCAACGATCGCCGGGTCGTCCCGGAACAGCCGGTCTCCGTGCAGCTCCACGAAATCGGTGAACACGGTGCTCACGTAGTCGAGCGTGTATGGCCGCTTCGGATGCCGCGCCACCTGGACCCGCTGCATCGGCGTCAGGTTCTTGTAGACCTCGGCGCGGAGCTCGGCGAGCCGTTTCTCGAGCGGCGCGAGCTCTTTGGTCATGTCGACCGCGGTCTCGCCCGCGACTCGCTTCACCTCCTCGATCTGGCGCTCGAGCTCGAGGAGCGGACGCTCAAAGTCCAGCGTATGCGTCGCCACGAGTCAGGTCGCTCTCACGAGGTGCACTCGGTCGGGCCCGACCAGCTCGCGCAACGCTGCCACCAGCTCGTCCGCGACGTCCACGTGCAGCGAGCGGCTGCGGAGCCGCGCGCTGACTCCGGGCGCAAGCCCGGGGAGACCCGAGGGTCCGTTTCTCTCCCGTTCCGTCCACTCCACCAGGACGGGCGCCGGGCCCGGGTGCGCCGCGCACAGGGCGGCCACCGCGCGCGTCGCGTCGGGGGGCGGGGGGGCATCGGGCGACCAGCGGAGCGCGACGCCGATCGCGCCGCTGGCCTTGAGCTCGTCGAGCGGTTGGGCCGCTTCGACGATGAACGGCGCCTGCTCCTCCCCGCGGTCACGGGCACTGTAGCTCCCCGACAGCAGCAGCACCCGGTCGGTGCGGATCACGTCGTTCAGCTTGGCCCACGCTTCTGGAAACACCAGCGCCTCCGCGGTGCCGTGAAAGTCCTCGAGGGTGAGGCGCGCGTATTCGGCGCCCGTCTTCTTCGAGATCTGCCGCTTGACCACCGTTACCACCGCCGCGACGCGCACCTTCTGGTCGCTCCACTGCCCCAGCGTGGCCGTGGTACGCGTCCCGAAAAGCTCCACCTCCAGGCGGTAACGCGCGAGAGGGTGCCCGGAGATGAAGAAGCCGAGCACGGCCTTCTCGCGTGCCAGCCGGTCGTGTTCGCTCCAGGGGGCCACCTCCGGGAGGGCGGCCGGGGGGCGGGGAACCGGTGTCTCCTCGCCGA
>Ga0066701_10000308_pt1 | contig 13263 bp, 12 predicted proteins | sample GraSoiAngelo_150_FD_66453 | JGI IMG/M metagenome (GOLD analysis project Ga0066701, IMG submission 66453) | Grasslands soil microbial communities from the Angelo Coastal Reserve, California, USA - 14_1009_09_40cm | ecosystem: Environmental > Terrestrial > Soil > Grasslands | place: USA... | reverse complement strand
ACGCCAGGCGACATTTTCGCGAAGATCTTCAGTCGCCGGGGCCTGCACCTGAACGCTTACAACGCCTATCAGTCGATTATTCGCGGCGGCCACACTTTTCTCACCATCCGTACAGGTCCTGAAAAAGTCAGCAATATGGGCGACTGTATCGACTTGCTGATCCCGCTGAACCAAGACAGCATGAATCGGCACCTGGGCCTGCTCAGCGCGGGCGCTGCGTGCATCTACAATGCTGACACGATTAAGGCAGGCGCCGCCGGGAATGGTGTGCAGCTTTGCCCGCTTCCGGTCTCAAAGCTCGCTGATATCACGCGGAACAAAGTAGCCCAGAACACGCTTGCGATCGGCGCCGGCCTCAACATGATGGGCATCAGCTTTCAGGCGTTAGAAAACGTCCTCACCGAACAGTTCAAGAAGAAGGGCGAGGCCGTGGTGACTGAAAATGTCGGAATTGCGCGGGCCGGCTATGATCATGCCGCCTCGAAGTTCAAGCCCTTTGCCTGGCCGCTTCCGATGACTGAGAACCGTTACGCGGTGCTCAGCGGCAATATCGCGATGGCCATGGGGGGCGCAGCCGCCGGCGTAAAATTCTACTGTGCTTATCCGATGAGTCCTTCCACCGGCGTTCTGCATTGGATGGCGGCGCATGCGCGCAAAGCTGGCATCATGGTTCGGCAGGTGGAAGACGAGATCGGAGTGGTCAACATGGCAATCGGCGCAGCCCACGCCGGCGTGCGCGCTATGTGTGCCACCTCCGGCGGAGGCTTTGCCCTGATGAGCGAAGGCCTGGGGATGTCGGCGATGATGGAAACCCCTGTGGTAGTGATCGACTGCCAGCGCGCCGGTCCGTCTACGGGAGTTCCCACCAAGACCGAGCAGGGCGACCTCTGGCAGATGCTCGGCGCGGCTTTCGGCGATTACCCGCGGGTCATTGCCTCCCCACTCGACATCGGCGATTGCTTCAAGATCATCCCCGAGATGTTCAACCTCGTCGACCGCTTCCAATGTCCCGGCATGGTGCTTTGCGATCTCTTGCTGTCGGAGGGCAGGCTCAGTGTCGACCCGAAGGATCTGGGCTTTACTCCCGTAATCGATCGCGGGGAGCTAATCACGACGGCCAACGGAACGCCTTCCAGTCCTGCCACCAGCGGGGACTATAGACGCTACGAGATCACCGAGAGCGGAATATCGCCGCGTGCCATTCCTGGCGTGCCTGGCCATGTCCACACCGCTGCGACCGACGAACACGATGAAGACGGCGTGTTGATCAGCGACGAGTTCACCAACACCGTCAAGCGCCGCGCCATGATGGAAAAGCGCATGCGCAAGGTAACCGGCATCGAGGCTGCGATTCCCCCGCCCGCCCTGTGGGGGCCCCGTAATGCGGATGTGACTCTGATCGGTTGGGGATCGACGAGCGGTGTGATCGAAGAAGCGTGCGAGATCCTCAGCGAGCAAGGAATCTCGGCCAACCAGCTTCAGATCCGCTGGCTTGTCCCGCTGCATGGCGAGGCAATTGTCGAAATTCTGAAAGGCGCGCGACACACGATCATCGTAGAGAACAACTACAGCGGCCAGTTCGCTCGCTATCTGCGCAGCGAATCCAGCTATGTGCCGAACGGGTACATCCGCAAGTACGATGGGGAACCGTTCATGCCGCACCACATTGTAGAGGCGGTGAAGGAACAGCTGACCGGGAAGACCACCCTCTCAGTTCCGGCCCACGAAATCATGGTTTGAGGAGAAGAAGAAATGGCGACCAGTCTAGCAGCTCCAAAGCAACTGGCGTTGGCCGATCTGAAAGGCAAAGTCGATCCCGACTGGTGCCCTGGCTGCGGCGATTTCGGTGTGCTTGCGGCGGTAGAGAAGGCCCTCGTAGAGTTGCAGATCCCGAACCATGACGTGGTCACCATCAGTGGCATTGGCTGTTCGTCCAACTTTCCCGGCTTCATCAATACCTATGGCATGCACACCCTGCACGGCAGGGCCCTGGCGGTGGCGACCGGTGTGAAGCTTGCCAATCACGATCTGACCGTACTGGTGACTGGCGGTGACGGCGATGGTTTCGGTATCGGCGGCAACCACTTCGTCCACACCATGCGCCGCAACGTCGATCTGCTCTACATCGTCATGGACAATCAGATCTACGGCCTCACGACTGGTCAGACCTCGCCCACCAGCCGCATCGGCATGAAAACGAAAAGCATGCCTTTCGGTAACATCGAAGCGCCAGTAAACCCCATTTCGCTCGCCCTGGCTGCCGGGGCCACCTTCGTCGCGCGCGGCTTCAGTGGCGAGCAGAAGCAGCTGATAGAACTGATCAAGCAAGGCATCGAGCACAAAGGTTTCTCGTTCTTGGATGTCTTCAGCCCTTGTGTCACCTATAATCACGATAATACTTACCAGTGGTTCCGTCCGCGTGTGAAGAAGCTCGAGGATGACACTGCTTACGATCCCACCAACTGGCTGGCTGCTATGGAAAAGTCGCTGCTCTGGGGTGATGAGATCCCCATCGGAATATTCTTCGAGCGCACCGACATTCTCACCCTGCACGGTGCCGAGCCAGTCCTGAACAAAGGCCCGCTGGTGCACGGTGACACGCGGATACCTCCCGACGTGGCCCGCTCGTTCATTGAGGAGTTGATGTAGCGCGCTACGGGAGTGCAAACTTGAAGCCTTTGTGTCAGCCAAAGGTTTAATGGATGCGAATGACCGGACTTCGTGGAATCTGGCCGGCTTCAGCGGTCCAACCCCGCCTCCCGGTACAGCAAGGACATCGGATTGGCGGATCGGCGCAATATGCCGGACACGATCGACGGTAGAAAAAGGGCGGCTTTTCGCCGCTCTCCTTGCGAAACGGTACCGACGAACCTTTACTTTTTCATCTTCTCTTTTTAGTTTCGCCAGCCTTTGACTCCATGATGTGAACGGATTCATTGTCGGCCATCGGAGCTTTGGCCCATCCCAAAGGCGATCTGTGTGCAGCAGAAGTTTTTAAGGCCCTGAACGCACGGGATTAGAATAGCGGGCTTGCAGTATCAGCGCAGGTACGCCGATGCCTATGATCGTCAGCGTTCCGAAAGAAGCGGTCCCGGGCGAGCAGCGCGTGGCGCTTGTTCCCGAACTCGTTCCGAAACTCACAAAGGCCGGATTGGACGTCGTTGTCCAGTTCGGTGCAGGCGCGTCGGCCGGGTTTTTCGACCCGGAGTATGAAGGAAAGGGTGCACACCTCGAGACAGAGGTTTTCGACAAAGCAAACGTCCTCCTCAAGGTGCAGCCTCCGACGATAGACGAGATCGGCCGCATGAACGAGGGCTCGATCCTCATCAGTTTCCTCCAGCCGTACACGAACGCCATAGCAATTAATGCGCTCGCGGCCCGCAAGATTACGGCGTTCTCCATGGAACTCATGCCGCGCATTACGCGGGCCCAGGCCATGGATGCCCTCAGCGCCATGAGCACGATCGCTGGCTACAAGGCGGTCTTAATCGCGGCGAGTCGCCTTCCGAAGTTCTTCCCGCTGCTCATGACCGCCGCTGGCACAATTACGCCTGCGCGGGTTTTCGTCATCGGGGCGGGCGTGGCGGGGCTGCAGGCTATCGGCACTGCAAAGCGGCTCGGCGCGATCGTGGAGGCGTACGACACCCGCCCCGCCGTCAAGGAGCAAGTACAGAGCCTCGGTGCCAAATTCGCGGAGCTGGGCCTCGCCTCGAAAGACGCTGAGGATAGGAGCGGTTACGCCAAGGCGCAGTCGGAGGAGTTCTACCAGAAGCAGCAGGAAATGATGTCCAAGTATGTGGCTACGGCCGATGTCGTCATCCCGACGGCGCTGGTTCCCGGGCAACGGGCTCCCATCCTCATAACCGAGGAGATGGTCCGCGGTATGCGACCAGGCTCCGTCATTGTGGACCTTGCGGCGGAACAGGGCGGGAACTGCGCACTGACCGAACCCGGCCAGGAAATCGTGAGACACGGCGTGATCATTATCGGTCCTATGAACCTGCCAAGTACAGTGCCGTTTCAGGGTAGCGAGATGTATGCCAGGACCGTCACGAGTTACCTCCTTCATCTCCTTAAAGACGGGACACCGCATCTCGACCTGAACGACGAACTGACACGCGGCCCGCTGGTCACGTATCAGGGAGAGATTTTGCACGAGGTGGTCAAGGCCAAGCTCTGAAACGGGTTTGAAGGTTGAACACCATGACAACTGAACTCGAGATCGGGCTTTACATCTTCATCCTGGCGGGCTTTCTCGGCTATCACGTCATCACACGAGTACCACCGTTGCTGCACACACCCCTGATGTCCGCAACCAATGCAATTTCAGGGATCTCGCTCATCGGTTCACTGGTCGTCGCGGGGGCCAATTACAGCCGGTTGAGCACTACCCTCGGCTTCCTGGCGGTGATCTGTTCTTCGACAAACGTGTTCGGTGGCTTTCTGATTACCGACCGGATGCTAAAGATGTTCAAGAAGCGGGAAGAGTTTGGCATTCAACATCGCCGGTTCAATCCAAAACTATTGCTCGCCCTCCCAGTTCTCATCATTGTTTTGCTGGTGCTCATGCATGGGTTCAGGCGATCGGGGACTGACACAGAGTCGTCTGGTGCCGTTTTCGCCGCGACGGCGTTGCGCTACTTCTACATCCTGTCGGCGGTTCTGTTCATCCTGGGGCTGAAAGGTCTGAGTTCACCCAAGTACGCCAGGAAGGGTATGCTCCTAGCCGCACTCGGCATGCTGATGGCCATCACGGGCACGCTCTTCCACCCTGAAATTGTCAACTACCGCTGGATCACCGTGGGTCTCCTCACTGGCAGCATCGTGGGGGGCGCCATGGGACTGCGGATACCGATGACGGCTGTCCCGCAAAGGACTGCTCTTTCGCATTCTCTCGGAGCCTTGGCGGCCAGCCTAATAGGAATTTCCGAGTACGTCCGCCACGTCGCTGTCGGGCTCGATCGCGTGAAGATGACCACGATTGGTCTGGAGGTTGTCATCGGTAGCCTGACCTTCACGGGCAGCCTCATGGCCGCGGGGAAACTGCAGGGACTCCTCCCGGGATCTCCCATCACCTACCGGGGACAGAACGTTTTCAACATCACATTGCTGGCCACGGTGGTGGGAACGCTCATCTACCTGGTCTTTGTACCGGCGACCAGTACGCTGTTCTTTGTGATAGTCGGTCTGGCTTTACTGTTTGGCTTTCTGCTGGTCATTCCCATCGGGGCGGCCGATATGCCCGTCGTCATAGCCTTGCTGAACTCCTACGGTGGTCTCGCAGACGCCTCCATGGGCTTCGTGTTGATGAACAAGATCCAGATCATTACAGGCTCGCTCGATGGCACTTCCGGCTTCCTTCTCTCGTTGCTGATGTGCAGAGCCATGAATCGTTCCGCGATGAACGTTCTATTTGGCGCCTTCGGCAAGATCAAGAAAGAGGACGTCGGTGCGGCAGCCGAGGCGATGGGGACCGTCCGCAGCATCACTCCTGAAGAGCTGACTGTTCTGTTCGACAGCGTCAGGTCGGTCATCATCGTCCCGGGTTATGGGATGGCTGTCGCACAAGCTCAGCACGGTGTCGGTGAACTGGCAAAGCTGCTGTCCACGCGCGGCATAGATGTGAAATACGCCATTCACCCGGTCGCCGGCCGCATGCCTGGCCACATGAACGTCCTGCTCGCCGAGGCAAACATACCCTACGACCAGCTGTACACGATGGAACAAATCAACCCGTACTTCCCAGAGGCAGATATTGCCTTGGTTGTCGGCGCGAACGATGTGACGAACCCGGCCGCAAAGAACAACAAGAGTAGTCCGCTCTACGGCATGCCGATCTTGGAAGTCGACCGCGCCAAGTCGATCATCGTCCTCAAGCGTAGCCTCCGCCCAGGCTTTTCCGGAGTTGATAACGAGCTCTACTACGACCCTAAGTGCATGATGCTATTCGGCGATGCGAAGGAGAGCCTCAACAGTCTGTTCGCTGCTTTGAAATCCTAGGAGCGCCAAAAAATCGCTCGTCCCCAGACATTCGGATTGGTGCGCGCGGTTGAGGCGTTTTAGGCTGGGTACTTCCCGGTGATGTAGTGCTCCAGTTGCTGAATGGTCTCTTCCTGCTCTGAGATAATCCACTTCACCAGGTCGCCGATCGAGACCATCCCGACAACCTTCTCGTTTTCCACGACCGGAAGATGACGTATGCGGTTGTTCGTCATGATGGTCATGCATTCATCAACCGTGTCCTTCCGAGTCACGAAAATCACCGGGCTCGTCATGATTTCTTTGACCTGGGTCTCCTTTGAGGACCTTCCCTTGAGAATGACTTTGCGGGCGTAATCGCGCTCTGAGATGACGCCCACTAGCTCGCTCTCGAAAATCACCAGCAATGCCCCGACTCCCTTGTCTGCCATCTTTTCTATTGCATCGTAGACTGACTGATCGGGAGTTATCGACCAGATCTCACCTTCCTTCTGTTTCAAAATCGAGCCAATCGTGTCATTGAGTCTCATGGCTTTTTGATCCTCCGGTTGCGCCTACTTCGCTGTTTGGTGCTTGGCGTACTCCTCTTTCTTGAACGTGCCGCCCTCGACGTAGCTTGCATTAAGTTCCGCGTAGTTCGTCCACTTTTCGGGAAGGTCATCCAGCGCAAAAATTGCAGAGACCGGGCAAACTGGTACGCAGGCCCCACAATCGATGCACTCCACGGGATCAATGTAGAGCTGCGGGACCTCATCGAAGCCCGCGCGGCCATCGTCATAGGTCGTATTCTTCTTGGGGTGGATGCAATCTACGGGGCAGGCATCGACGCAGGCCGTATCTTTTGTCCCGATGCAGGGTTCGGCAATGACGTATGTCATGGGCCACCTCCCGCTATCAACAATCCACGGTATTCCTGTCCGAGCGAAGATTCAAGCTCCAAGACTGTCTCAGACGCTGTTGTGCGGGTTCTGCGAAATACAGCCAACGTGGGTCTGGGATTTTTGCGAGGATCGGTGCGGCAAAAGCGGCATGGGAAGCCGCAAATGAGTCGCGAGAAGTTCGAGTTCCCTTAACGCAGGTTGCCGGAGGTAGAGATGAACGTTGAAAAGATTTCTGCTGTAACTCTTCGGGTCGTGAATATGAGAGATTCAGTGCGGTTTTACAGAGATGTTTTGGGCATGGAGATTATCTACGGAGGCGAAGATGCCTACTTTTCTTCGCTTCGCGCTAAAGATGCACAATACCCTATTCTCAATCTGGAACAGGGTCGTTCGGTTACTGGCTGGGGGCGGATGATTTTCTACGTGCCTGATGTCGATGCGATGTGGGTATACCTGAAGGAGAAGGGATTTCATCCACAGAGTCCGCAAGACGCATCATGGGGCGAGCGATATTTTCATATGAGCGACCCGGATGGACATGAGTTGTCTTTTGCGTTTCCGATCTAGCAGTCTTCCAGTAACCGTATGAACTCCTCTGGAGTCAGGAGAAGCTTGCGAAGGTACTCGTGCAACATTGGTCGGAGCACGTTCTCTCCGGGATGAGGCTCCCGAAATGAAACAACTTGCGGGCTGCGGCTCGGGTTAAGGAACGATCGTGCTGAACCGGCCTTGCCCTTTTGGGCAGTGTAGCCCAGTTTCCGGAGGACGCAGACGAAACGTCTCCACGGGACCTGAGGTGGTGGACCAGACATCATTTAGAATCTAGAGCACTCCCTCTATTCAAAGCAAACGAGGCCGACATTTTGCGAATTTGTTAAGGGTCCAAGAACAAATAAACGCCTCGGGCGAGGGAGCGGAAGTCGCAGGGAAGACGCCCCAGGACAGAAGGAGGTCCGATGGCGTACTACAAGGTGCTCATTGAAGTCTGGTGTGACTGGGACCCCGCGGAGAGCGACCTAAAAGAGTTTGTCGGGCATGTTGCGCTCGGCGAAAACACAATCTGTACTTTTCGGGAAGTCGTCAAGGTCGTGGATCGTCCGCAAGACATCGAGAATGTGGAAGCGATGAGCTTCTTTGGGGGAGAAGAGGGCGATGCCGACGAAAGTCAGGGATAGATTCTTGATGGGGGCATCTTGGGTGGTCTGCGAATTTTTTCAGGAGGTCTGGATCGCAGATTTTGCGTGGGTGAGCAGGCAGAATTTGGCTTAAACTGCGCTCACAAAAGGCTCAGAGCGTATTTCGGTTCAGCGAAACGAGTTCGCCAATGAGCGGTGTGGCACCGTCCACCTCGACCGTGGGGAGCCGTCGGCGGCTGCAATGGCGTCGCCTTCTCTTGTGTGAGCCTTCTCTCGAACCCGCAATGCGTCCAGCTCGGCGTGGAAGGTACTCCGATCGACTACCTTAGGGGCTCCAAGTTCATCTCTCATGAAGTCTGTCATCGTTCTCTCCGTTAGCGCCTGGGGCGCCGTTTTCATTTTCCTGAGGTCGCGTTCGACCTCACTGTCTCCAGTCATATGCTTCGTCATCGTCTTTCCTTTCCGCGCGGTGGTGAGATCAAAGTCCGCCAAGATCTCCGCCTGGCTATGCTCCGCGCACCCTGCTGAAGCACGCGCGCAGCTCCTGTGTGAAAAGAGCCGGCTGCTCGAAGGCGGCGAGTGGTCGCCCTTCTTTAGCTCGCTTTCGCCTCTGCGTCGCGCTTTCGGAAGGCGGCTTCTCCAGCGTCGGACACCTCGACCCACTTCGGGTCAGGCGAGGCCTCGGCGTCGTAGTTGTCGTGCCAGTTCCACCACTTGTACGGCGGGGTCTGGGGATAACCCTCTGGCGAGTCCTCCCAAGTCTCCTGACGGCCGAGCGGCGTGATGTCGAGGTAGCTCCAGGTGGTCCCCATCGCCTCGTCGCCGCGGCCGTTGATGAAGTATGTGCGGAACACCCGCTCGCCGTCGCGGAAGAACACGTTGTGGCCGTGCCATTCATCTACGCCGAAGTCCGCGTCGAAGCCGTCGGTGATCGTGTACCAGGGCATCTCCCAGCCCATCCGCGCCTTCAGGCGCGCGATGTCCGCCTGCGGCGCGCGTGAGGCGTAGGCGAGGGTGGTGTCGCGGGCGTTCAGATGGGCCAGGTAGGCGACCTGATCGGCGCCCAGGGAGCAGCCGCGGCAGGCGTGCTCGGGCCAGCCGAACACCCCGGGCTCGAAGAAGGCGCGATAGACGATCAACTGACGGCGGCCCTCGAACAAATCGAGCAGGCTTACCTTGCCCTTGGGTCCGTCGAACTTGTACTTCTTGTCCACAGCCAGCCAAGGCATCCGCCGGCGTTCGGCGGCCAGCGCGTCACGGGAGCGGGTCAAGGCCTTCTCCTTCACGAGGAGCTGCTGGCGCGCAGCCTCCCACTCCTGCTGCGACACGATCGGGGGTGTGTTCATCGCGAGATGCCCTTTCCCGGGTTCCTTGTCTCTCTCTTTGCTTGTTGCCATCTTATTTCTCCTTTGTTTTCTGAAACAGACCGAGAGGATTCGCTCCGAAAAATTTTCTGAACTTGCCGATGCACACCGCCAGAATTCCTCCCGTGGATCCGGCTCCGGCGACCATTACTGCTGTGCTTGCGATGCATGCTGGGCACATATGTCCCTCCTCTGAACTTCTAATTCGTCCGCGCCTGAGTGCATTACCTGTGTCGTCATTGCCTTTTTCTCCTTCGTCGGATGTTGGCTTTTCGTTGCGTTCTCGATATGACCGAGCGCATGGTGGTCATGTACAAATACTGATGCAGGTATCGAACGGCCAGGGAGTGACAAGTGTGGCGGGATTCCGATGGATTCGCTGATCACAGCCGCGGCACGCGCCCTCGTCCAAGGTGACCCCCTCGGCGCTACGTTGGTTTTGAGGCCTCTAAACACAAGGCCTGACGGAAGTGGCTCGCGAGTCCTCAGTTGCCAAATCTTCGATATTCTTGGGGCAATTTTCCTGTCGCGAACGATTGCTACTCCACCAGCGGTTGCGCCGAGCACAGAAACGCCACCCGTGATTAGCCATGCCACGCTACTGAAACATACTGGGCACATCGGGCAATTCTCCTTTCACCGTCCGGAACAAGCAGCCTCTAGTCCCGCACGGTTGTGACTAGCGCCCGTCCGATGCCTCGGTTCGCGCCGTTGATCAAGATTGTCTTATTTTCGATGTTCATACTGTCATCCTTTCGATGCTGTACTTCTTGCGGGAGATATGTCCCCACGAAAGATTCTGCTTTTATCCTGTTTCGGTTTCTCGAAGTCGCACTTCGGCGCTCACGTTCCTGCGGTAGCGTTTTGCCCAGCGGCACATGCCTCCGAGTGGAGCGATGATGGTCTTTCCCAGGTGCGTCAACGAGTACTCCACAGCAACGGCTTTCGATTTCGTCACACGCCGGGCGATTAAGCCCGCGGATTCGAGATTGCGAAGCGTCCTGGTGAGCATTCGTTGTGAAACGCTACCCAGCTGTCGGCGCAACTGCCCGTGCCGATAGGGCCTTTCTTCGAGCGAAAACAAAACCTTTGGTGTCCATCTGCCGATGAAGATGGACGAGGCCACTTTTGATTCTTGCGTCGTATTCATGCCGCCATGCCTTCTGCGAAAAGGTGATTTAACCGCTCGAATTTGCCTCTCACGCCTGTGTTTCGCCGCCGGCACCTTCCCAGCTTGCCAATGTCGCGGTCCACGCGCAATTAGGAACATGCATGTACCTAGGCGAGTTCGTGTCCGATTTGAACTGGAGACTGCGCGTCATCAAAGCCCGGCTGTTGCTGTCGCGGTCAAGAACATCCCTGCCACTACCACGATGGCCCCGATAGCTCGCGCGACATGTTTGCCATTCGGTGCTAGCCGTTCGGCAGTGATTCCTGCCGTAGCGAGAGCCATGACCCGGAGATCCATGACCCCTGCAACTAGGAGGGTCGCCGTTAGACCAGCACACGCGTAGCTGCAGTGGATGCCGAAGGCGCAGCCCATGTCGCCAAGCAGTGGCGGCATCCGCCGGAAGCGTGCGTCCGTGTCCCGGCACCTCGCGGCAGCACGCAAGCTGACGCGCTTTCCACGCGGTGAACTGGAGAGCGCCGGCGATTAGAACCACCACAGCGGTCGCGATTCGGAACGGTTCGCGCCAGCGTTGGTTGTTGCATCTCGATGCCTGCCAATGCGATACCCAGCGGAAAGACCACGATTCCGACCTCCTGTCCCGCAAATGCGCTGCAACCGCTATGTCGCTCATCATTTGCCGTACTCGTCGTGGCGGCGCCACCAGACGCCTGTCTCGTTCCGCCCTTTTGGTGCGCGGTCGAGCCACTGGTACATTCCCCAGAGGCCGTCCACTCCGCGCGCATAGGTGGAATAGGTGTGGTAGACGACGTCGTCGTCGAGCACGAATGCGCTCATGCCCGGCCTTTCGCGATGGTAGGTGGCCGCATCGGTTCCGCACATGGCTGCGAACTTGTCCTCCGCCGCCTGGCCGCCGCCTTCCTGACCCGGTCGCCACAGCAACTCGGGTTCGCGGGTGAAGTTGTACTCGATACCCTTGCGCTGTTGCTCCTCGGTGTACGAAGCGCAGAAGTCGAAGTTGAAGTCGCCGCCGACAGAAGATGCCCAGGGAAACGTCCATCCCATGCGCCGCTTGTACGCTTGCAGCTTCGCCAGTGGCGCGCGCGACACCGCCCAGAGCATCACGTCATGGTTGGCCAGGTGGACGGCGATTCCGTTGAAGCCGTCCGCGATCGACGAACAGGATGGGCAGCCGGCGGCATAGTCGGGTCCGAACATGAAGTGGTAAACGAGGAGCTGCGAGCGTCCACGGAAAAGGTCTGCTAGCGAGGCGCTCCCCTCGTCGGTCTCGAAGCGATACCCCTTATTAATTGGCACCCACGGCAGTTCTTGGCGCTTGCGTGCCAGCTCGTCGCTGCGCCGCGTGAGTTCCTTTTCTGCTCTCAGCAGTTCGAGCCGCGCTTTCAACCACTGTTCGCGTGTTCCGGTCTTGTGTGTCGTCATTGTGCTTTTCTCCTCTCGTTGCTTTCTCGCTCTGACTTGGTGTTTGGTTGTCATGCGCTATATTTAGCGCGGGGCATCGAAGGGGTGGAGTGACAAGTGTGACGGGATTCCGATGGACTCTCTGATCACGGCTGCAGCACGTGCGCTCGCGGCGGGTGATCCCCTCGGAGCACTGAAGCGAGTTGCGCTGCGCGATGATGCGCCAGCGCTTGCGCTTCGCGGCATCGCGATGGCGCAGCTCGGCGATTTCGCGCGAGCGAAGGAACTCCTGCGGACTGCTGCGCGCGCCTTTGGTCCGAAAGAAGCCGTGGCCCGCGCAAGGTGCGTCGTAGCCGAGGCCGAAATCGCACTCGCCTCGCGCGACCTGGGCTGGCCACCGAAAACACTCGACGCCGCGCGTGCAACCCTCGAAGCGCACGGCGACCGCTTGAACGCGGCGTATGCGCGATACCTAGAGGTCCGGCGCCTGGTCCTGATCGGGCATCTGGATGAGGCCGAACGCATGCTTGCCGACCTGGATCCGAGTCCGTTCCCGCCCGCATGGAGGACTGTGCACGCGCTCGTGGTTGCCGGAATAGCGACGCGGCGCCTCCGGACGAAAGAAGCGCGAGACGCGCTCTCGCGGGCTGAGAGCAACGCACGCGACGCACGTATCCCTGCGCTCACGGCAGAGGTCGAAAGCGCATCCCGCATGTTGAACACGCCTGCGGCACGCCTGATTGCGCGTGGCGGAGAGCGGCTCCTTCTGCTCGAAGAAGTTGAAGCGTTGCTGGCTTCGAAAGCGCTCGTCGTGGACGCGTGTCGCAATGCCGTGCGCAACGCGAGCACGGTTGTTTCACTTGCAAGACGTCCGGTGTTATTCGCGCTCGCACGCGCACTGGGAGAATCGTGGCCTGGAGATGTGCCGAGAGATGTGCTGCTTGCGCGGGCATTCGGTGCAAGGTTCACGGATGAATCGCATCGCGCGCGGTTGCGAGTGGAAATTGGACGTCTCCGTAAAGCGCTTCGGTCGCTAGCCGGCATCAGCGCGACGAAGCTTGGGTTTGCACTGGCGCCGCGCGGCGTACGCGACGTCGTCGTACTGGCGCGGCCAGTGGAAGAGGAACATGCGGATGTGCTCGCCTTCCTCGCCGACGGTGAGTCGTGGTCGAGTTCGGCCCTGGCGCTTGCGCTTGGGGCCAGCCAGCGCACTGTGCAGCGGGCTCTCGACTCTCTCGCGGCAGCCGGCAAGGTGCAGTCGTTTGGTCAAGCGCGAGCCCGTCGTTGGATCACGCCGCCCGTGCCAGGATTCACGACGATTTTGTTACTCCCCGCTCCTCTGCCGATTGATT
>Ga0066701_10000306_pt1 | contig 13269 bp, 10 predicted proteins | sample GraSoiAngelo_150_FD_66453 | JGI IMG/M metagenome (GOLD analysis project Ga0066701, IMG submission 66453) | Grasslands soil microbial communities from the Angelo Coastal Reserve, California, USA - 14_1009_09_40cm | ecosystem: Environmental > Terrestrial > Soil > Grasslands | place: USA... | reverse complement strand
GGTCACCTTGGGAATCTCCACCGCCGCGCCCGGCATGGTCAGCTGGTAGCCCTTCTCGGTGAGGAGCAGCTTCAGATCGACCGTCTGCTCCTGCTTCTGCTGCGGTTCCGGGGGCCCACCGCTCGAGGAGACTTGGAGGCCGGCGATCTGCGTCCACACCGCCGTGATGAGGAGGAAGCTGATGCAGCAGGAGAGGAGGTCGATGAACGGCACGAGGTTGATCTCGGCGTCCAGCGCCTTCTTGCCGCCCTTGGTATGGGGTTGAGGTGCCGCGCCCGCCATCGTCGTCGCCCTTTTCCGGTGGTGTGCGCGCCGCTACTGCTGCGGCAGGTTCTGCGGGACGCGCATCTTGTCCTTGTTCGCCACGATCAGGTTCAAGACGCCCACCGACGTCTCGTTGATGTCGTCGATCATGTGCTGCGTGCGCCCCTGCAGCAGCGAGAAGGCGACCAGCGAGGGGATGGCGACGATGAGGCCGAAGGCGGTGCAGTTCATCGCTTCGGCGATGCCGTCGGAGAGGACGCGCGCCTTCTCGCTGGCGTCCACGCCGGCCACCGCCGCGAAGCACTGGATGAGGCCGACGATGGTGCCCAGCAGGCCCACCAGGGTGGCGACGTTGCCGATCATCGCCAGGTACCCGGTGCGCTTCTCGATGCGCGGCATCTCGCGCAGGGAGGCCTCGTCCATCGCCGCCTGCACCTCGTCCTCGCCCTTGGGGACGTTGATCAGGCCGGCCTTGACGATGTTGGTGAGCGGCGTCTGCTTCTGGCCGGCGGTGTAGCTGATCGCCTTGTCCAGGTCGCCGTTGAAGATGTGGCTCTTTAGGCCGCGCAGGAACTGCTCCTTGTCCACGCTGGCCGAGAAGAACAGCACCTGCACGCGGTCGATGATGACCGCGATGGCGAAGACCAGGCAGATGGCGATGGGGTACATGCCCGGCCCGCCGCCCTTCCAGTGCTGCGCCAAGGTCTCGAAAAACTGGTTCATCGTGTCCTCTGCTCCGCAAAGAGTTCGAAATCCCATCGTGCCGCGGGAAGGGCGTCGTGACCCTCCGCCCGCCGAATGCCCCGAGGCCACTCCTCGGCTCGCGCGCTCCAATCTTGGGTGCGCATGCCCGAGATGCAATCGGCCGCCCGCTTTCCCTTCGCAAGAGCGCCCGGTCCACCCCCCGACTTTCCTGAAGTGGACTGTCCGGCGGCGCTTTCGCGGGTTGGGGCAATCGGTTAGCGTCGCGAGCGCGCATGGCCCGCGGACCCGACTTCCCGAAGGTGCGGCACATCGCGCTGTCCACTGCGCAACGTGAGGCGGGCGCCGACGCAGTCGTGGTGCCGTTCGAAGCGGAGCAGCCAGAGCCGCCCGAGCCTGAGCACGGCGCGCCCGAAGGCGCCCTGGCCGCGGCCGCGACGGAGCCTGCGTTGCGCGCGGGTGCGCAGGCGGCCGCACCCGCGGCCACTGGCGCGCCGCCGCCGCCTTCCGCCCAGACCCCGGCCATCGCCCGCGTGGTGGTGGTCGACGTGTCGCGGGCGCGCGACGAGGGCGAGGCGTGCCAGACGCCGGCCGGCGCGCCGGTGATGGTGGACGGTCGGCTGCTCCGGTGCCCCAACTCCGCCGCCGGCCTCGAGCACGCGGGCGGCGTGGCGGCCTGGGCCACGCACCTGGGCGAGGCCGTCCTTCTCGACGGCCTGGATCGTTGGTACCGCCTCGGCCCCGCCGGGGCCGGCTTCTGCCGCTCGTGCGAGCTGGCCCTGGTCGAGGCCCTGCGCGAGAGCTACGGCGACCACTTCGAGTCGTTCGACCCGCTCGGCCCGCAGCGTGCGCAGCCGGACTCACGCACGGCGCCCTTCGCGGGAGCACGCCAGGCGCTGCGCTTCGCCTCCACGATCGAGGCGGGGAAGCGAGCGGCGCTGCGCGCCCGCGATGAGGCGCGGCGCGGCCGTGGGGTGGAGATCGCGGTGCTGGGCCGGGTCGGCACGCTGACCGGGGCGTCGCTCGCGCTCTGCCGCCACCTCGATGGGCTCGTCTTCGACCTGCCCTCCCTGGACCCGGAGGAGGCCGTGCTGCCGCTTCTGGCAGTGCGGGCCGCGTTGGGGCTGCGTCCGGCGGTGGGAGTACTGCCCGCCCAGGCGACGCCCGAGCAGGTGCAGTTGTTCGCGGCGCTGGCGCTCGCCTGCGACACGGACGTGATGCTGCCGCCGGGGGCCTCGCCGGCCGCGGAAGAGGCGCTCGGCGACCATCGCAAGTTCCAGGAGGTCGTACGCGAGCGGTTCCGGCCGTCCGAGCCGCTGCTCGATCTCGAAGTCCTCGTCTCGCCCTTCGCGGAGCACTGGGGCTCGGCGCACCTGCGCACCGCGAGCGCGTGCGCCGCCGCGCTCGGACGCGCGCATCTGCTGCTCGGCGCGAGGCTCGATCTGTCGGAGCCGCGCGCGCAGGTCCTGCTGCTCGCGGGCTGCGCCGCGCTGCCCGCCGAGGACGCGGCGCGCGCCCGCCGCCACGTCGAATCGGGCGGCGACGCGATCGTGGTGGGGAAGTGCGCCACTTGCGACGAGGAGGGGCGGATGGGGCCGCCCGTCTTTCCCGAGGCAAAATCGGGGATGGAGCGCGTCGGCGAAGGGCGCGTCTACGCGATCGCGATCGATTCGGACGCGCCGCCCTCGCCCGAGGCGCAGTTGGTCCGGGCGGCGCGCGAGATGCTCGGACGCGGCCGGTCGCACTTGAGCCTCTCGGGACGCGCGCGCCTGTTCGCCCGCGCCTACCTCGATCCGGAGCGGAAGCTCGACGTGCATTTGGTGAACCTCGACGCTCCGCGTCCCGCCCAGGGCGTCCTGCTGCACATCGCCGGCCAGGCCGCCGGGGCCGGCCGCACCGGCTATTGGTTCGCCCCGGAGCGCGACGCCGGCAAGGACGGGGAGCGCATCTCGCTCAATCCCTCCGGCTTCTCCGTCAGCACCGTCCTTCCGGGCATCTCCGCCGGCGCCCTCCTCGCCATCCCCCGCTGATGCAAAAAAACAAACAGGGAGCGCGGGAGAGAAGGGAGGCTGGGAGGACCTGAGGATCATCCCACGCGCGGAGCCCGCTCCCTTGCTCCCGCGCTCCCCAACCTCCCGCGCTCCCTGTAGCGTTTTTTGCCTAGTCCTTGATTACGACGGGACCGGGAGGAGGAGGAGGCTCGGAGGAGCGTTCCAGGTCGACGATGCGGCGGTTGCCGACGTACTCCATCGTCTCGTAGCGGGCAATCTTGCCGATCTTGCGGACGATCAAGGCCATGCGTTCGGCCTCGTGGAGGATCTGCTCCAGCTCTTCCCTGCCAGGACCGTCTCCCTTGGAGCGCCGGAAGAGCAGCTCGGAAAAGCCCAGGATGCTCGTCAACGGCTGGTTCAGCTCGTGCGCCGCGGCGCCGGCCAGCTCGGAGGCGACCTTTGCCTTCTCCGCCAGGGCGAGCTTGGCCTGGGCCGCCTGGAGCTCGGCCTCGACGCGCAGCCGGTGCCGCTGATCGCTGAACACGCCCACCGTCGCCGTCTCGCGCCCGCTCTCGGTCAAGAGCGCCGCCGAGAGATGGACGGGAATCACCTCGCCGCTCTTCGCCACCACTTCCGCGCCCAGCAGCCGGATCTGCGCCTCGCCCGGGTTCGCCCCGCGCAGCCGGTCCATGATCTCGCGCGCCTGCCCGGGAGGGTACACGTCGGCGACCGACATCTTTCCCACCACTTCCGCGGCGGAAAAGCCGGTCACGCGCTCGGCCCCCTTGTTCCAGAGGAGGATGCGGCCGCGCAGGTCCGCCGCGACGATGCCGTCCACGGTCGCGTCGATGAGCCGCTCGAGGAAGTCCTTCGTCTTGCGCAGCTCGGCCTCGATGGCGCGCGGCTCGGTCACGTCGCGGAAGCTCAGGATCGCGCGGCCGTGCTGCGACCGGATCGGTCCCGCGGACACGCTCAACACCAGCCGCCGCCCGTCGCGCGTCTGGATCTCCAGGTCGGCCGACAAGACGCGCCCGCCGCGCTGCAGCTCGCGCCAGACCAGCGCGGCGTTCATCGCGCTCTGCGGCGCGACCAGCTCGGTCCAGGGGAGCCCGCGCGCCTGCTCCATGGTCACGCCGAGCGTGGCGCAGCCGGCTGGATTGAGGCTCAGCACCCTCCCGTCCTCGTCGAGAACGGCCATGCCGTCCGAGACATGGCTGAAGAACTCCTCGTAGCGGCGGAGCTGGTGCACCTCGCGCTCGGCGGCGACCCGTGCGGCCACCTCTTGCGAACGCTCGGTCTGCGCGCGTCCCACCAGCTGCGCGTTGCGCAGCGCCACCGCGGTCGCGTTGGCCACGATGGAGAGGAAACCGATTTCGCGGGGCGCGAATGCGGAGCGCGCCATCGCGCGCAAGAAGAGCACTCCGACGACGTCGCCTTCCGAGACCATCGGGACCACAGCCACCGCCGAGATTCCTTGCTTGTCCACCGCGTCGCGCACCGGATCGAGCAGCGGGTGCCGCCGCGCATCGTCGATGACCAGCGGCTTGCGCGTCTGCAGCACCTCCCGGATCTCCGGGTACGAAGAGAGATCGATGCGCAGCTCGCGTACCATCGCGTCGTCGCTCGCGGCCACCACCCAGCCGGTGCCGCGCTGCGAATCGACCAGCACCAGGGAGCAGCGCTCCACCGTGAGGCGGCCGGCCAGCTTCTCCACCACCTCGAAGAGCAGCCGGTCGGTGTCCCCGCTGGCGGCGAAAGTTCGGGTCACGTCGAGCAGCGCGGCCAGGTCCTGTGTCTGCCGCAGCATCTCGTCGCGGTCGCGCCGGGCCCGCGACAGCGCGCGGAGCAGCGGCGGAAGATCGGCCGCCGCGTACGGCGCCCGAACGAAGCCATCGAGCCCGTCGGCCAGCGGAGCCGCGCCGTCCTGCGGCAGGACGCCGACGAGCGGACCGTAGCATTGCCGGGCGAGCGCGATCAGCTCGTCGCGATCGCGCGCGCCGAGATCGATGACGGCGGCCACCAGCCCCGAAGCGCCCGGATCGCCTTCCAGCAGCAAGCCGGCCGCGCGAAGCGCCTCCCGGAGCGGCTCGTTGACGTCGGTGAGGCCCAGCAGGGCTACTGTGAGAGGCTTCTGCAACCGGGCCCTTCGCTCCCCCAACGGGCGAGCATAGCCCAGCCCCCCAGGGTACCGAAAAGCCTGGCGGAAATCCGCTGGTTGGCCTGCCGGCCGACCCTGCCTCCACCCGTGCCCCGGCTTCAGATTTGCTGAAGAAATCCGTAAACTTAGGCGCATCGGCCCGATCAGCGCGATCGCCAGGCGGCCAGGGCAGCGGCGAGAACTTCCTTCACGCCGACGCCGTGCTCGCGGGCGCGGAGGCGGCAATCCTCGAATTCGGGCGCCGCGTTGATCACCGCCCCAGCGCGACGCCCGAGTTTCACGCGGACCGGGCCGTACGGCGTCGCGACCTCCACCAGTTCGCGATCGAGGACGCTCCGCTCGACGCGGTACGCGCGGATTCCCAGGGTGCTCGTCTCGCGAAAGAGCGCTTCCTCTACTGCCGACCGAGCGGCTTCCGGAACCACCGCGCCGAGCAAGTGCCCCGGTCTCCCCTTCTTCATCGTCACCGGGGCAATCCAGGCATCGGCAGCGCCGGCGGCGAGGACTGCCTCGAGCGCGGCCGCCACGAGTTGGGGAGAGAGATCGTCGAGGTTCGCCTCGAGCACCCAGCCGGCGCCTTCCCCGGGCTGCCCCCCGACCGCGGCGCCGAGCACCGCGCGAAGCAGATTCGGCGCGTCCTCCCAGCGCCTGGACCCGGCGCCGTAGCCGACGGCCTGGACCGACATCTCCGGCAGCGACTCGGCGGTCTCCGTCCACGCGGCCAGGAGAGCGGCGCCGGTCGGCGTGGTGCGCTCGCCGGGTCCGCTGGGCCGCAAGGCCCGGCCGCGCATCACTTCGAGCACCGCCGGTCCGGGGATCGGGATCGGGCCGTGCGCCGCCCGCGCCGTCCCACCGCCGGACGGCGGCGGCAGGGAAACGATTCGCGCCGGAGCAAGGGCAGCGACCAGCGCCGCGCTGCCCACCACGTCGACGATCGAATCGACCGCTCCGACTTCGTGGAACTCGACCTCGTCCGCCGGCACGCCGTGCACGCGCCCTTCCGCCTCCGCCAGACGCGTGAACGCCAGGAGGGCCAGCTCGCGCGCGCGATCCGGAAGCCGCGCCCTTCCCAGGAGCTCGCGGATGGCGCGCCAGGGACGGTGATGCGGCTCGCGGTGGAGCACTTCGGGCGGAACGCGCACCTCGACGTGCAGGGCCTGGATGCCGCTCACCTCGACCGGCTCCGCCGTCACGCGCGTGCCCCGCAGGTCGAGCGCGCCGGACGCATCCGCCAGGGCCGCGACGGACTCGTCGAGCGCGGAGCGCGGAGCGCCGAGGTGCAGCAGCGCCGCCAGCATCATGTCGCCGGCGATGCCCCCGACGGGCTCGAGCGCGAGGACCGTCACCTGGTGCGCCCCCCGGCCGCGGCGCGAGCGATGAGTGCTGCCTGGAATCCGGCGCCGAATCCGTTGTCGATGTTCACCACCGACACGTTCGCCGCGCAGGAGTTGAGCATGGCGAGAAGCGCGGCGAGCCCGCCCAGCGAGGCGCCATATCCCACGCTGGTGGGCACCGCGATCACGGGCCGCGGGACCAACCCGCCCACCACGGACGGCAGCGCACCCTCCATTCCGGCGCAGACCACCAGGGCGTCGGCCGCGCGCAGGTCCGGCGCGCGCCGCAGCAGCCGGTGGATGCCCGAGACGCCCGCGTCGTACAAGCGTTCGACCGCCGCGCCGACGAATCCCGCGGTGACGGCGGCTTCCTCCGCGACCGGAATGTCCGTCGTGCCGGCGCAGACCACGGCGACCACACCCTGCGGCTCGCGCGCGGGCCCCGGCGCCCGGGCATGGAACGTCCTCGAGACTGCGTCGTAGCGTCCGTCGGGAGCGGCGGCCTTTGCCGCGTCCGCGGCTTCCAGGCCGAGCCGCGTCACCAGCACCGCCTGACCCAGCTCGCGCAGGCGCGCGACCAGCTGCCCGATCTGCTCGGGCGACTTGCGCTCTCCGAAGATGACCTCGGGGGCACCCTGCCGCACCGCCCGATCCCCATCGAGCTGCGCGAAGTCCGCGATCCTCTGCACGGGCAACTCGGCTAGCGTCCGCGCCGCCTCCGCCACGGGAAGCTCGCCCCGCTTCACCTTCTCCAGCAACTCGCTGAGCCCGTACAGGTCCACCACTCCGATCTAGCCGAGCGCAGGACAAAAAGCATTCACAGGGAGCGCGGGAGATTGGGGAGGAGGGGAGAAGAGCACAAACCCTCCCGCGCTCCCGAATCTCCCGCGCCCCCTGTTTCGTTTTTCGGCTGTCAGGCGGCGCCGAGGAGTTTCAGGAGGCGGGAGAGGGATTCCTCCTCGGGGGCTGCGACGATGCGACCCGCGAAGCGGACGCCCGGCAGGCGCAGGTCAGTGACCAGCAGGAGCGCCGAATCCAGATCTCCGAAGCACGCCTGCAGCGCGCGCTCGAGGGGGCCGACCTCCACGTGCGGGATGGAAGGCACCAGCGTGACTCCGACGGCCGCGCCGACCCCGCCGACGTAACTGGAGACGACGATGTTCGCGGCCTCCGCCAGCGCGCTGGTGTACATCGGGACGCCGGAGCCGAGCGGCTCGAGCACCGGCTGGCCGAGGAGCAGTCCGCCCATCAACGTCGCGCCCTGCTCGGTGAAATGGAGCAGCCAGCGCAACCGCGCGCCTCCCTCGACGGTGAAATGCACCGCGAACGACGGGCCGTCGGGCTGCAGCACGCGGGCGACCGCGCCCCGAGGCGCGACCTGCGCCTTGGGAAGGTCGGCGTCCACCGACGTCCCCAGGAGCCGCCCGAGCGAGCGCGCCGCGTCGGTCGAGGCGATCCCCGCCAGCTGGCGCAGCGCCTCCACCTGCGCGGAGGAGAGCATCAGCGGCGAGAGCAACGCTCGCTCGCTCACGCGGCCCCCTTCGCCGCCGGCGCCGGCTTGGAGGTTTCGTGGATGCCGCACAGCTCGGCGAGCCCGCGCGGGTCGAGCACGAGGAGCGGCCGCCCGTTGCCGAGCACGGTGATGCCGGAGAGGCCGCGGACCCGATCGAGCGGCGGGAATAGCGGCTTGAGCACCGCTTCCTCCTGCCCGACCAGCCGGTCGACGGAAACCGCGAACCGGAGGCCATCCACTTCCATCACCACGAACGGCCGCGGGCCCGGAGGGGCCAGCGAGGGGAGGCCGAAAAGCTTGGCCAGGCCGTACGCGCGCACCAGCTCACCCATGACCACCAGCGAGCGCGCATCGAAGCCTTCGCCGCCGCGCGCGGACAGATCGTACTCCGTGGTGAGGAGCACGCGGTGCAGCGGGACGCCGTAGAGCTCGCCGCCCACTTGCACCAGGAGCAGGTTGGCCATGCTCACCGAGAGGGGCAGCTCGAGCACGAACGTGGTGCCCTTCCCGGGCACGCTCCGGATCGACGCCTTGCCGCCCAGCGATTCGACCTTGCGCTGAACGGCGTCCAGGCCCACGCCCCGCCCGGACACCTCGGTGGCGTCGTCTCGCGTCGAGACACCGGGAAGGAAGGCCAGCTCGTACGCGGCGTCGTCGGAGAGGGCGTCCGCTGCCTCCTGCGTCATCGCGGCGCTCTTCACGGCCTTGCGGCGCAGAGCGGCGGCGTCCATCCCGCGCCCGTCGTCCTGCACCTCGACGATCACCTTGTCGCGCTCGCGCCGGGCGGTGAGCGTCAGCTTGCCGCGCGGGGGCTTGCCGGCCCGCTCGCGCGTCTGCGGATCCTCGAGACCGTGGTCAGCCGCGTTGCGAACCAGGTGGGAGAGAGGATCGCCCAGCGCCTCGATCACGGTCCGATCCAGCTCTACGTCGGCGCCTTGCACGTCCAGCTCGATGGTCTTCTCCAGCCGGTGCGCGAGGTCGCGCACGGCGCGCGGGAGCCGCTCGGTCAAGGAGGAGAATGGCGTCAGGCGCGCGCTCATCACGCGGCCGTGCAGCTCGCGCGCGGTGCGGCGCAGGCGATCGATGTCCCCGTCGAGCCTCGCCGCGACGTGCTCCGGGAGCCGCTTCGCGGCCTCGCGCAACCGCGCGATGCCGTGCATCACGTCGGCGGCCTGGTCGAGGAGCTGGTCGAGCGCCTCGGCGCGGACGCGCACGGTAGGCTCCGGCCGCAGCTCGTCGGCGTCGACCGGGGGCGGCGTCAGTCCGCGCACCAGCGGCGGGGTCGCCTGTCCACGCATCGACGCCTGCGGAGGCGACACGATGGGCACCGGCGGGGGCGGAAGGGGACGCCCTTCCTCCACCGGGCGCGCGGCGGGAGCGATGCGGACCTCGACCTGCTCCACCTCGGGAAGCGCGACGAGCGCCTCGCGCACTTCATCGGTCGCGGTGAGCGTCGCCAGCAGCGCGGCGATCCGCGCTCCGCCCTTCTGCTGCATGAGCTGCGCCGGGGTGGGCTCCATCTCCAGCAGCGTCCCCATCGCCTTGAGCTTGCGCTGGACGATCAGCGCCCGCGCGCCGGGCGCCGCGCAAGTCTTGGAGAGGACCACGGACACGTCCAGGCGGGGAAGCGACGGGTCCGCGGTCGGCATCACCGGAGGCGGCGGGACCGGGCGCGCACTGAGCGCCGGGTCGGGCAGCGCCTGGGCGGCCTTGGCGAGCCGATCGACGAGCGTGATGGTGCTCTCGTCCTCCTCCTTCTTGTCGAGCTTGACGATCTCCTTGACCAGCGCGTCGGTGGCCGCGAAGAGCAGGTCCACCTCCGCCCGCTCGATCTTTCCTTCTTTCCCCTTGAGCCGCGCGATCAGGTTCTCGGCCGCGTGCGCGATGTCGACGATGCGCGTGAAGCCCAGCGTCGCCGCGCTACCCTTCACCGAGTGCATGCGCCGGAAGATCGCGTCCCACAGCGGCGCCGCGGGCGGCTCCTGCTCGAGCCGCACCAGCTCCGACTGGAGCGTGGCGAGGTGCTCGGACGCCTCCGCCACGAAGAGCGTCAGGTACTTGTGGGAAGTGGACGGCACCGTCACCTACTCGCCGAGCACCTTCTTGACCACGGCGAGCACGTCCTCGCCCCGGAACGGCTTCACGATGAAGTCGGTCGCGCCCGCCTCGATCGCCTCCATCACCAGCGATTCCTGGCCGAGCGCGCTGCACATCACGACCACCGCGCTCGGATCGAGCTGCACGATCTCGCGGGTGGCGTCGATGCCGCTCTTGTACGGCATCACGATGTCCATGGTGACCAGGTCGGGCTTGAGCTCGCGGAAGAGATTGACCGCCTGCACGCCGTCGTCCGCCTCGCCCGCGACGGTGAACCCTGCCGACGAGAAGATGTCGCGGAGCGTGTTCCGCATGAACAGGGCGTCGTCGACGATGAGGACGCGCTTGGGCATCGCTAGGCCTCCACCAGGTTGTCGATGGCCCGCTGCAGGAGCTCGGCGTCGATCAGCTTCACCGGGCCCTCCGCAAGCTCCACCGTGGCGCACGCCGCCCCGAGAGGCTGCGGCAGCGGCTCGCCATCGCTCGGAAGCGATTCGATGCCCGCCACCTCCGCCACGTACAGCCCGACGTCCCCCCGGGGACGCTGCAACATCACCACGCGCCCCTCCGGACGGGCGGGGCGCGGCTTGAGGCCGACCAGCGGCCCCAGATCGATGACGCAGGCGACGCGGCCCTGCTGGTTCATCACGCCCAGGAGCGCGGGCGGCGAGCGGGGCACGCGGGCGATGGTGGACACCTCCGTCACCCTGCGCACCGCCCAGAGCGGCAGCGCGTAGCGCTCACCGGAGTGGATGCAGATGACGGCGCGCACTCTTCGGTCACTCCAGCTTGAAGCGCGAGACCACGCTCTGTAGCTCGACGCTGATGTTGGTCAGCTCCTGCGAGGCCTGGGCCATCGAGGCAGTCGTCGAGGTCTGCTCCCGCACGGCCCGCTGCACCTCGTCCAGCGAGCGCGCATTGCCCGCCGCGACGCCGCGGATCTCCTGGAACGCCTCCACCATCTCGGCCGAGCCCTGCAGCTGCTCGCGCGCCAGCCGGGAGATCGCCTGCACGCGCTCGGACCCGGTCTGCGTCGCGTTCACGATCTCGTCCAGGGAGAGGATGATCTGGGCCAGGTCCTCGCGCCCCTGCCCCAGCTCGTCGATGCCTTCCTTCATCGCCGCCACCGCGTGCTGGCTACGCTGGCTGATCTCGTGCGCCAGCCGGCTGATCTGCTCGGCGCTGCGCCCGGCGCTCTCGGCGAGCTTGCGCACCTCGTCGGCGACCACCGCGAACCCGCGGCCGTACTCACCGGCCCGCGCCGCCTCGATGGCGGCGTTCAACGCAAGCAGGTTGGTCTGCTGCGCGACGCCGGTGATGGCCACCACGATCTTGCTGATCTCCTGCGTCTTCTCGCCGAAGGCGAACACCGTCTCGCTGGCGGCCTCGATCTCGGCGAACACCTTCTTGATCTTCTCGGCCGCCAGCTGGGCAGCCGCGCCGCCCGCCTGCGCCGCCGTCGAGGTGGCCGTGGCGGTTTCCGCGGCGGCGCCCGCGGTCTTGGCGCTCGAGCCGATCGAATCCGCGATGCGGCCGATGAGGGCGCTCGCCTTCTCGACCAGCTGCAACTGGTGCTCGGCGCCCTGGTTGATCTTGGCCATGCTCCGGTCGATGTTCTCGGCCTGCGCGCTGACGTTGGCGGACGACTCCTGCATCTCGTCCGCGCTGTCGGCGACCGAGCGGCTGGTGCGCTGGATGTGCCCCACCAGCTCGCGCAGGTTCGCCTGCATGTTGGAGATGGCGGTAGTCAGCTCGTCCACCTCGTCCCGGCCGAGCCAGTCGGTCCGCTCGGTGGCGAGCGGCTTGGACAGGTCGCCCCGGCTGATCTCGAGCGCGCTGCGGTTGAGCTGCATCGCCCGATTGGCGACCTGCTTGAGGCCGACGGCGACCGCCAGCGCCACCCCCAGACCGACCAGAGCGCCGAACAGGGCGTGCTCCGGCGCGAGGTGCTGCCGCATCGCCTCGTAACTCAGTACGCCGGAGAGCACGCACCACAGGGTCAGGTCACCCAGCAGGATCTTCTGGAACAGCCCCACCCGGCGCGGGCCGCGCGGAACGGGTGGTTGGCTGCGGCGCGGCGGCAGCGGGACCGGAGGCGGGATGGCGCGCGGAGGGACCGCGCGGAGCGGCTCGATGGCGGGGGGTGTGAGGCGCGGCGGCTCCTGTCCCGGCCGCCCTGGCTCCTGGCCCTCCGGCAGCGCGTGGTCGTGTGCGGCGGGGGTCGCCATCGGCCGCCCACTCTATCCCGGCGAGCGGCAAGGGCAAATGTGCGCTAGAACAAATCAGGCCATGGCAGGTGGGACAACGCGGCAGATCGGAGCCCCCGGTTCACCGGGCGTTGCCGGCGGGCTCGACGACCGCACGCGGCGTATCCTCGCGTCGATCGTGCGCGATCACATCCAGGGAGGCGAACCCGTCGGCAGCCATGCCATCGCGCGGCGGCCCGAAGTGGACTGCTCGTCTGCCACGGTGCGCGCGGTCATGGCGGACCTCGAGGCGCTCGGGTATCTGGAGAAGCCGCATACCAGCGCCGGGCGCGTGCCTACCGTCCGCGGGTACCGCTATTACGTCGACGTCCTGCTGCACCTGACTCCGCCGCTCGCCGCCGAGCGCGAGATGATCGAGCGGCGCGCGCACGACGCCGCGTCCCAGGTGGACGGGCTCATGGCCGAGGCTTCGCGCATCCTCCATCGGCTGACGCGGCACGCCGGTGTGGTCGCCTCTCCGCGCCCGCAGGGCGAGCGGCTCCGCCGGATCGAGTTCCTCAAGCTGCGGGAAGGTCGCATCCTGGCCGTTCTCGTCTCCGCCGCGGGGAGGGTGCAGAACCGGCTGCTCGCGATGCCCACGCCGCCTCCCAGCGAATCGGAGCTGGTCGAGGCGCAGAACTATCTCAACTCGCTGCTCGGCGAGCTGACCCTGGAGGAGGCGCGCGCGCGCCTCGCCGCGGAGCGCGAAGCGCAGCGCAGCGAGCTGTCCCGCCTGCGCGACCGGGCGCTCCAGCTCGGCGTCGCCGCGATGCAGCTCGAACAACCCGCGCTACACCTCGACGGGCAGGCGAGCTTCCTGGAAGAGCCGGCCCTGATGCACGACCTGGCCAAGATGCGCGCGCTCTTCCGTGCCCTGGAAGAGAAGGATCGCCTCCTCCACGTGCTCGATCGCACGCTGGCCGCGGAGGAGCTGACCATCTTCATCGGCAAGGAGAGCGGCATC
>Ga0066701_10000300_pt1 | contig 13328 bp, 15 predicted proteins | sample GraSoiAngelo_150_FD_66453 | JGI IMG/M metagenome (GOLD analysis project Ga0066701, IMG submission 66453) | Grasslands soil microbial communities from the Angelo Coastal Reserve, California, USA - 14_1009_09_40cm | ecosystem: Environmental > Terrestrial > Soil > Grasslands | place: USA... | reverse complement strand
GACCCTCAGCAGCTCGGCGCCGGTGTTGGAATCGAAGCCGGCCCAGATCGCGAGCCAGTGTGGGAACGACTTGATGCCTCCGCCGCCCCAACCACCGATCTCGTCGAACTCGGCCGCCGCGGCGGTGACTCGCGCCATCGCGGCGTGAGCCTGGGCAGAGGAGAGGCAGATCTCACGCTCGAGAGTGTCAGCGCGAGTCTGGTTTTCGGTGCTGACACAGTCGAAGCGCTCCACATCATCATTGTACGAAATTTTGTTTGAGATATCCAGTTTTGCTTGTAAATTTGCGTTGATTCCTGCCACCGGCCCAACCCCCACTCCCTCCTCACCGTCATCTCACCTAACGTTCTCTGCATGGCCCCGGCTCTCGGCCTCCCACCCCAAATCACCGCCTGCCTCTTCGACCTCGACGGCGTCATCACCCAGACCGCGAAGGTCCACGCCCAGGCCTGGAAGCGCGTCTTCGACTTATTCCACATCCCCTTCGACGAAGTCGAGGATTACGACACCTACGTCGACGGCAAGCCGCGCGCCGACGGCGTCCGTTCGGTCCTGGCCGCTCGACACATCCCCGCTCCCGACGACCTCGTCCAAGAGATCGCGACCCGCAAGGACCACCTCTTCCTCGACCTCATTCACAAGCACGGCGTCCAGACCTACCCTGGATCCATCCGCTACCTGGAAGCCGTCCGCAACGCGGCCAAAAAGATCGCCGTCGTTTCCTCGAGCAAACACACCTCCGAGGTCTTGCGCGCGGCCAAGCTAGACCATCTCTTCGACGCCCAGGTCGATGGCAACCTCGCCGAGGACGAGCATCTCCACGGCAAGCCGGCCCCTGACACGTACCTCCGCGCGGCGCGAATGCTCGAAACAAGCGCGCACGAGGCGGCCGTGTACGAGGATGCGCTCGCGGGCGTGGAGGCCGGCCGCGCGGGGGGTTTCGGGCTTGTGGTCGGCGTCGATCGCGCCGGCCAGGCCGATGAGCTGCGCCGGCACGGCGCCGACGTCGTCGTCCATGACCTCTCCGAGCTGCTGCAGCAACCGTGAGCGGCGACCACCGTTTCCGCTGCGAGCCGTGGAGCGTCCGCGAGACCGCGCTCGACCTGGACGTGCTCGGCCAGACCGAGTCGATCTTCGCGCTCTCGAACGGACACATCGGATGGCGCGGCAACCTCGACGAAGGGGAGCCACATTCGATCTCAGGCTCGTATCTCAACGGCGTCTTCGAAGAGGTGTCCCTTCCGTACGCCGAGACCGCCTACGGCTATCCCGAGGCCGGGCAGAACATCGTCAACGTCACCAACGGCAAGGTCATCCGCCTGCTCGTCGACGACGAACCGTTCGACGTGCGCTACGGGTCTCTCACCTCCCACGAGCGCACGCTCGATCTCAGGACCGGTCTCTTGACGCGGGCCGCCGAGTGGGAATCTCCGACCCACCGCACTGTCCGGATCCGCTCGACGCGGATGGTGTCGCTGGTGCACCGCGCGCTGGCCGCGATCCTCTACGAGGTCGAGCCGCTCGACGGGGCCGCCGACCTCGTCCTCCAGTCCGAGCTCGTCGCCAACGAACCCGTCCTCGGCGGCAAGGACCAAAAGGACCCGCGGTCGGGCGAGGTCCTCGAGAAGCCTCTTGCGCCGGAGCTCGCCGTCAGGAGTGCGCGAGGCGGCGTCCTCATCCACTCCACCAAGCGCAGCAAGCTTCGCATAGCCGCAGCCATGGACCACGTGGTGAAGGCGCCGCGAGGCGCGGAGCTGAAGTCCGAGAGCGAGGACGACCACACGCGCTTCACCGTCACCGCGAGGCTGAAGCCGGGCCAGCGGCTGACCCTGGTCAAGTTCGTCGCCTACGGTTGGTCGAGCCTACGCTCGGTACCCGCCCTGCGGGCGCAGGTCGAGGGCGCGCTGACCACCGCGCTGGAGCACGGCTGGAACGGCCTGGCCAGCGCCCAGCGAAAGTACCTGGCGGACTTCTGGGCGCGCTCGGATGTCGAGCTCGACGGAGACGAGGAGGTCCAGCAGGGCATCCGGTTCGGGATGTTCCACGTCCTCCAGGCGGCCGCGCGCGCCGAGCAGCGGGCGATCCCGGCCAAGGGCCTGACCGGGCCGGGCTATGACGGCCATACGTTCTGGGACACGGAGACCTTTGTGCTGCCGGTCCTCACTTACACCGCGCCCGCCGCCGTCGCCGATGCGCTGCGGTGGAGGCACTCGATCCTCGACGGAGCGCGCAAGCGGGCTCACGACCTGGGGCTGAAGGGAGCCGCGTTTCCGTGGCGGACGATCCACGGCGAGGAGTGTTCAGGCTACTGGCCCGCGTCGACCGCGGCTTTTCACATCAACGCCGACGTGGCGGACGCGGTTCTTCGCTACGTGACCGCCACCGGCGACCTGCGGTTCGAGCGGGCCTTCGGGGCCGAGCTCTTGATCGAAACTGCTCGCCTCTTTGCATCGCTCGGCCACTTTGACCGCGGCGGCGAATTTCGCATCGACGGAGTCACCGGTCCGGACGAGTACAGCGCTCTGGCGGACAACAACCTCTACACCAACCTGATGGCGCAGCGAAACCTGAACGCCGCAGCCGACGCAATCGCGAGACACAAGGGGGTCGCGAAACGCTTGAAGGTCACGACCGCCGAGGTCAAAGCCTGGCGAACCGCGGCGGAGAAGATGTACATCCCGTTCGAGCCTGAGCTGGGCATCCACAAGCAGGCGAGCCAGTTCACCGACCACGAGGTGTGGGATTTCCATAGGACGAAACCCAACCAGTACCCGCTGTTCCTGCGTTTCCCCTACTTCGACCTGTACCGCAAGCAGGTCGTCAAGCAGGCGGACCTGGTGCTGGCGATGCACCTGCGCGGTGATGCGTTCAGCGCGGCCGAAAAGGCCCGCAACTTTTCCTACTATGAGGCGATCACCGTCCGCGACTCGTCGCTGTCCTCATGCACGCAGTCGATCATCGCGGCGGAGGTCGGCCACCTGCAGCTCGCGCACGACTACCTCGGCGAAGCGGCCCTGATGGACATCGAGGACCTCGAGCACAACGTGCGGGACGGGGTCCACATGGGCTCGCTAGCGGGGGCGTGGCTGGCGGCCGTCCACGGGCTGGGTGGGATGCGGCACCACGGTGAGTCGCTGAGCTTCAGTCCCAGGCTGCCGCCGCGGATCCGCAGGCTGACCTTCCGCGTCAGCTTCCTCGGCCGGCTGATCAAGGTCAGCCTGAACCACGAGCGGACGACCTACACACTGTTGCGCGGCCGGCCGATCACATTCGACCACTTCGGCGAACGGGTTCGACTCAAGTCGCGCGCGGCGGTGATCCGCGCGATCCCCGCGCTGCAAGCCCCGCGGGAACCGAGGCAGCCCGCCGGGCGCGAACCAGCCCGGCGGGGTGAATCTCGGCCGCGAAAACTGCGCCCTACTTCATCTCCGCCGTCGCGCCGGCTTCCTTCAGCCGCGCGACAGCCTTCTCGGCGTCGGCCTTCGAAACGTTCTCGAGCACCGGCTTCGGCGCCGCGTCGACGAGGTCCTTCGCCTCCTTCAGACCGAGCTGCGTAAGCTCTCGGACCGCCTTGATGACGTTGATCTTGCTGTCGCCGACCGCGGTCAGAGTGACCGTGAACTCGGTCTGTTCCTCTTCGGCGGGGGCAGCATCGCCGCCCGCCGTGGGTCCGGCCGCCGCCGCCACCGCCATCGGCACCGCCGCCTTGATGCCGAACTCGTCCTCGATGGCCTTCACGGCCTCGACGACGTCGAGGATGCTCCAGTCTTTGAGCGCTTCGACGAAATCCTTCGGGGTGATCTTGGTCGCCGCCATTGTTACGCTGCCTCCAGTTTTGTCTTGTACGCGTTCAGCACTCCCAGGAGTTGCTGAAGCGGGGTTTGCATGATTCCTACAAGCTGACCGACAGGCGATTGCAGTGTGCCCATCAGCTGGGCGATGAGCGCTTCGCGAGACGGCAGGTCGGCCAGCTGCTTGACCTGGTCCTGCGTGAACACGCGACCCTCGACCAGGCCGCCCTTGACGTCGAGCTTCAACCGGGTGGTCCGGACCCAGTCGTTGATCAGCTTCGAGGGGAGGCTCAGGTCGTCGTATCCGAACGCGATCGCGACAGGTCCCTCGAGCTCCGACTGGAGCGCGCTCACGCCGGCTGCCTCGGCCGCGCGCCGGGCCAGCGTGTTCTTGATGACCCGGTACTCGACGTCGCCCGTGCGCAGCTTGCCGCGTAGGTCCTGGAGTTGGGTGACGGTCAGACCGCGATAGTCGGTCAGGAGCGCGACCTTTGCCTTGCGCAGCTTTTCGGTCAGCAGCTCGACCTGCTCCGCCTTCTGTTCTTTGCGTGCCTTCGGCAAATAAAAAATCCTCCCTGCCCCGATTTCCATCGTCAAGGCAGGAAGGATCCACGTGTCCTTCACTTACTGGTGCCTCGGTAGGAAATTAAGCCGGCTCGCGCCGGCGCCTACGGTCTAGGGCAGGCCGCTGATTATACGTGAGACCTTTCCCAGTCCTTGCGCAGAAGCTCGGTGAGCACGTGGTCGTGCCACTTGCCGTCGATGAAACGGTCGCCCGTCCACCGCCCGACCTCCTTGTAGCCGGCGGCCTTCTGCGCCCGAGCGCTGGCCTCGTTGCCTTCGAGGTACCCGGACTTGAGCTTGCGGAGTGGGAGCTGAGTGAATGCGTAAGCGGCGCGGAGCTGCATCAGCTCACGGGCCAGGCCTTTGCCCCAAGCGCTCTTGTCTCCGATGACCGTCCCTGTGGTGCCGAAGCCATTCTTCCAGTCGATGCTGACGATGCTGGTCCCGCCGACGGTCCGACCTTCATGCTCGACCACCCAGAAGATCGCATCCGGGTCGCGTGCCATTCGGTCGAGGAACTCCTTCTCGAAGTCGATCGAGGGCGGGTGGCGCAGCTTGATGAAGCGCGTCACCTCCAGGTCTTCGAACCACGTGATCATCGATTCGGCGTCGTCTGGCCGTGGCGGACGCAGCCTCACGAGCTTGCCCTGAATCACCGGTCCGTACATGACGCCAAAGGTTAAAGCTGGGCGTGAGGATTCATGAACGCCGCGAGCAGTTGCCCCAGGGGCAACTCGCCCAAGGCTAGCCGGCTACGTGCAGCTTCGCGGCTTCCCTGACGTCGACCGGCACCGACGGCCCTTGCGTCGAGGTCAGAAAGAAGGTCCGCAGGTACTGGCCTTTCGAAGACGCCGGCTTGTTGCGAATCAAGGCGTCGACGAGCGTGGTCAGGTTCTGGTGCAGCTGGCGCGAATCGAAGGACACCTTGCCGATCGGCACATGCACGATGCCGAACTTGTCGGTCCGGAACTCGACCTTGCCGCCTTTGGCGTCGCGCACTGCGCGGCCCACGTCGTTCGTCACGGTGCCCGACTTCGGGTTGGGCATCAAACCACGCGGGCCCAGGATCTTTCCAAGCGGACCGACCTTCGACATCAGGTCCGGGGTCGCGATCGCGGCGTCGAAGTCAGTCCAGCCTTCCGATACGCGCTTGACGAGGTCGTCGCCCCCGACCACGTCCGCGCCGGCCTCGTGCGCCTCACGCGCGCGATCGCCCGCGGCGAAGACGGCGACCCGCACCTTCTTGCCCGTCCCGTTGGGGAGGACAACCGATCCGCGGACCATCTGCTCCGCGTGGCGCGGGTCGACACCAAGCCGAATGTGTGCTTCGACGGTGGCGTCGAACTTCGAGATCGAGGTGTCGCGCACGATCTGGCAGGCAGCCTCGGGGTCCAGGCCCCCGTTGCCGTTGCTCGAAACGGCGGCCTCGACCTTCTTGGCCGCCTCGATGTACTTCTTTCCCCGCTTCTTCGGCATCTACTCGACCACCTCGAGACCCATCGACCGGGCGGTGCCCTCGATCATCTTTGCCGCTTCGTCGGGGTCGTAAGCGTTGAGGTCCTTGCCCTTGACGTCGACGATCTGCCGGATCTGCTGACGCGTGACCCGGCCGACCTTTTCCCGGTTGGGCTTCGGGGACCCCTTCTCGACACCGGCCGCGCGCTTCAGCAGCTGCACCGCCGGCGGCGTCTTGAGCACGAAAGAGAAGCTGCGGTCTTCGAAGATCGTGATCAGCGCGGGCACGACGTCGCCCGCCTGCTGAGCGGTCCGCTCGTTGTAGGCCTTGGTGAACTCCATGATGTTGATTCCGTGCGGGCCGAGCGCCGTCCCGACCGGCGGCGCCGGCGTGGCCTTGCCTGCCTGGAGCTCTAGCTTGAGCACCGCGCGAACTTTCTTCTTGCCCATCGCCCGGCTAGTGCACCTTCTCTACCTGAAGGAGGTCCAGCTCGACCGGGGTCTCGCGCCCGAACATGTTGACCAGCACCTTCAGCTTGCCCTTCTCGGGGTTGATCTCGTCGACCTTGCCGTGGAAGTCGGTGAACGGGCCGTCCACGACGCGCACCGACTCGCCGACCTGGAACTCGACCCGGATCTTGGGCGCCTCCTGCTTCATCTGCTTCTGGATCGCCCGTACCTCTTTCTCCTGCAGAGGCACCGGGCTGTTGGCGGAGCCGACGAAGCTCGTGACGCCGGGTGTGTTCCGGACCACGAACCACGACTCGTTGGACATCTTCATCTTCACGAGGATGTAGCCGGGGAAGATGCGCTTCTGGACATGGCGGCGCTTGCCGTCTTTGATCTCGATCTCGTCTTCCATCGGGACAAGGACCTGGAGGATCTTGTCCTGCATGTCCATCGATTCGATCCTTTTCTCGAGGTTCTTCTTGACCTTGTCCTCATGCCCGGAGTAGGCGTGGACGACGTACCACTGGGCTTCGTCGTCGGGCGTGGGTTGAGCTTTCTCGATGGCCATCAGGGTGTCACTCCATTGTTGTAGATCGTCCGCTTGGCGGCTTCGCCGAGCAGGTAGTCGGTGCCGCCGATGAAGATCCCGAGCAACACCACCGTGAAGATCACTACCAGCGTGTAGCGGTAGAGCTCGCCGGCGGTGGGCCAGACGACCTTGCGCAGCTCGTCGTATACGTCGCGCAGAAACTGGCCGATTCCCGCCTGGGATCTGGGCTCGTCGCGCTTGCGTGCCGTTACTGCCATCAGTTGGTTACTTTGTCTCCTTGTGGGCGGTGTGCTTGTGGCACCACTTGCAGTACTTGCTCAGCTCGATCCGGTCAGGATCGTTCTTCTTGTTCTTGACGGTGGTGTAGTTGCGCCTTTTGCAGACGCCGCAGGCGAGGGTGATGATGTCTTCCATGCTTGGCTCTTGGGTTGGGGGAGAAAGAAAAAAGCCTAGGTTTCCTAGGCCTTGTCAATACTAGCAGACGATCTGCGCCACCCATCGACCAAGCGCCTCAAAAGGGCTATATGGCGGATCAACCCTGCCTCCGTCACCAAGGAGAAGAAGCGATGCTGGGTTTCAGACGTGTTCTGACCGCTTTTCCCGTCTCTTCGGCGCTCATTCTCGGCGGGTCGGTGGCCGCCTCCGCGGCCGGCAATCCCGGTCGTACGCCCAATCCGTCCGGGGGACCTCTGGACATCAACTGCGGTGGCATCCCTGCGGTCGCCTCGATAACGTTCAATAAGGAATTCGCGAAGACGTACACCCTCGCCGACGGCACCGTGAAGGTGATGATTGAAGGGCGCCAGCTCGTCACCGTCACCGGCAACGGGAAGGTCCTCAGCTTCAACTCCAGCGGGCCTCGTGCGATCTACTCCGGCCAGACGGGTCAGTGACCGTGGTCGTCGAAGGTCACACCTTCTACATCGCCCCCACCCTCGATGGCATCTGGCTGTACAAGGGCAAGCTCGTGGCCGACGGCGTGACCGGGCTGATAACAAGCCACGACGGCCACGTCACGGACATTTGCGCGCTGTTGAGTTAGAAGGCCTGCTGGCCCGGTCCCTTGCGGATCGGGCCATATGATTCGGTCGATGCCTGGGACGGCGTTCGCCGTGCTGCACGGCGACCAGACCGGCGAGGAGCTCCTGAAGGAGGCGCTGCGCATCCTCGAGCCCGGAGTGCTTGGGGTGAACGTCGAGACTCGCGATTTCGACCTCTCGCTCGACGAGCGTAGGCGCACCCGCAACCAGTGCGTGCTCGACGCGGCGTCGGCGCTGCGCGAGCTCGGGTTTGGGATCAAGGCGGCCACGATTACGCCGGAGGGGTCGGGCGACGTGGGCAGCCCAAACGCGATCCTGCGCAAGCAGATCGACGGCCGCGTGATCGTCCGGACCGGGCGGCGCATCCCAGGCGTGCGGCCGCTCGCCGGGGTGCACGCCCCCATCTCCGTGATCCGGATGGCGGTCGATGACGCGTACGGCGCCAGGGAATGGCGCGAGGGCCACGATCTCGACGAGTGGGCCTACCGGACCGAGAAGATCAGCCGTCGCACGTGCCGCATCGTGGCCGACTACGCGTTCCACCACGCGCGCCGGATCGAAGCCCGGGTCTTCGGGGGTCCCAAGTTCACGGTCAGCCCTGTCTACGAGGGGATGTTCAAGGAGGAGCTCGACGCGGCGTCGAAGCGGCACCCGGGGGTTCGCTATGAGCCGCACCTCATCGACGCCACCTACGCCCTTCTCCTGGCCACCACCGGTGAGGCGTTGGTGATCCCGGCCCTGAATCGGGATGGCGACACTCTCTCCGACCTCGTCATGCAGATGTTCGGCACGATCGCCGGCGCCGAATCGACGCTTCTGGCCTTTGACGACGCCGGCGCCGTCACTGTGGCCATGACCGAGGCGCCCCACGGCACCGCACCCGCCCTCGAGGGCAAGAACGTGGCCAACTCGATGGCCATGATCATGGCCGTGGCCTCGCTTCTCGGCTACATGAAGGGCGAGGACGCCCGCCGCGCGTCGCGCGCGATCTACGAGGGTGCGCTCGAGGCGGTGTCGGATGGCGTGCGGACAGCGGATCTGGGGGGGCAGGCTTCGACCTCTGACTTCACGGCTGAGGTCGTCCGCCGAGTCAAGACGAAAGTCGACGTGTGGAGCGCGCTCGCCGACATCGAACGTTGAAATACCTTGCGCTCGGCGACTCGTACACGATCGGCACAGGCGCCTCCGACGAATCGCACAGCTGGCCGGCGATCATCGCCGGGAAGCTGAACGCCCAGCTGACCAATCCGGCGGTCAACGGGTACACCACGCTCGATCTGATCAGGCACGAGCTGCCCCTCCTGGAGGAGTTGAAGCCTGACCTCGTGACCATCCTGATCGGGGTCAACGACCTGGTCCAGGGACGGACTCCCGATGAGTACCGGCGGTCCCTGATCACGATCTACGGCGAGCTTTCGGGGCTGCGCGTGGGCGCCATCTCCATCCCGACCTGGTCGTATGTCCCGGCGGCATCAGACTTCGGCGGCGCCGATCGCGTTGACCGGCTGACGAAAGTCTTCAACGCCGTGGCAAGAGAGGAAGCCCTTGCACGCGGATTTGCCTGGGTCGACATCGGACCGGTCAGCGTTTCGCGCATCGGGACCGGAGGCTGGATCGCTTCCGACCGGCTCCACCCCGGAGACGCGCAGTACGCGGCCTGGGCCGAGGTCATCCTGCCGCCACTACGCGACCTCGTTTAGCCGCGGCGAGCTCCGTCCGGCCTAAACCGTGATCCTCTTGAACGACTCCGCGTACTGATAGCCCCCGCGCTTCCCCACGTCCCGGTGCCGCCTGCGCATGAACTTCTCGAAGTCCCATTCCCGGCCCGGTTTTGAGACCTGGCTCTTGTGCTTGCGCAGCGCCTCGATCTTGCGGTCGAGAGTGGGCGTGATGTCGACCAGGTAGTCGCCCAGCGTCCAGAAGGGGATCCAGACCTCTTTCACCTCGTGCGGTTTGAACCCCTGCTTCAGCAGTGAGCGAAATGCGCGCGGGTTGCGCGAGTCGGGGTACACGGCCGCCATCGTCGCCTCGCCCACCGCCAGGTGGTCGGGGTGGGAGCCGCCCATCGGCGCATCGAGCACCCGCCCGGGGATATGCGTGATCACCAGCTCAGGCTTGTACTTGCGGATCTGGCGGACGATGTCGCGCCGGAGATTCAGATCGGGCGACAGGTGGCCGTCCTTATAGCCGAGAAACTCCACGCGCTTGACGCCGAGAACCTTCGCCGCCGCCCGCTGCTCCTTGGCGCGGATGGCGACCAGCTCGGAGTCCTTCTGGGCCGGATCCTCGCCACCCTGCCGGCCGTCGGTGACGATGACGTAGGTGACCTCAGCCCCGCTGTCCGCCAGCCGCGCGATCGAGCCCCCGGCGCCGAAGTCGGGGTCGTCGGGGTGGGCTGAGACTACCATCACCCTTTGAAATTTCGGCAGCCTGCCGTTGCTGCGCGCCGTCGCCATGCCAAAAAAGGTTAGTGACTAGCGACGCGCCCGTGCAGGCGCGCTGAGCGAGGACAGGGGGATCGCCGGCTGGATCGGCTCCCACAACGCCTCCAGCTGCTGAGCCGTCAGGCGCGTGCGCACGGCTATCACCCGACCACCGAACGCCGCCGTCTTCACCGCCGCCCATCCCCCGCCGGCCGCCAGGCGCATCGGCACCGTCACGACCGCGGCCAGGGCGGCCGCCTCCTCACCCGGCCGCGCGCCGCCGTCGGCCACGGCGCGGGAGAGCACGCTGGACAGCTCGTCGTCCAGCTGCCAGGCACGCGCCAGCGTGGCGCACTGGCTGGCACCGAGGCGGCCTACCGCGGTCACGTAGCGCGAAACCATAGCGCCCAACGAGCGCGGGTTCGTCACGGGTATGGCTGAGGCGAAAGGCGCGTACGACGCCGCGAACTTGATGGGCGTCAGCTGCTGGCGGTGGACCAGCGCAGACACCGCGTGCCATGTGGCCACGGCCTCGTCGTCTGAGCGCCCGCCGAAGAAGTCGATCAGCGCCGTACCCGCGACGACCAGCGGAGCCACCGCTTCCACGTTCGCCTCGGGCGCGGCGGCGGCCACGCGCTCCCAGTCGGACCTGTCAAGCGTCGCGACCTTGTGCGCGAACCCCCCACCGTTGAGCGCCTCGAAAGCAATCGACGGCTCGAACGGCGTCATCGCCAGGCGTACCTGGTCTGGGTTCACGCCTCCTTGCGCCTCGACCGCGAAGCCCGCACGCTCCACGGCCGCGAACGCGCGGCACCGCGTGTACGTGTCGAGATCGCGGGTGGCTTGGAGCGCGATCAGGATCGAGCGCACCACGCCCGCCGGCTCGACCGTCCCTTCGCGCGTGACGCTCGCTACCAGCTTGCGCCGGTCGAGCACCCGCAGCCACTGGATCGGAGACAGCTCGGCCAGCCCTTTGATGAAGGCGGCCACCTCCGCGTGGTTTGGCCCGTATAGGGCCGCGACCTTCACCCCCGAGGGTGCCGGCGCTCGGCTTCGCGGCGGCCTGGTGATCGTCTTGATGGCGTTGGCGACGGTGTGGACGACGTCGGTCCGCGGCGCGGGCTCGACCTGACTCAGCGACGCCAGCGGAATGGCCGGCTCAAGGGGCGCCCACAGCTGCGCCGCCTCATCCGGCGTGAGCTCGCCCAGCGCGGCAAGCACCCTCCCACCGTGGACCGCGGTTCGGACCGCCGCCCACCCCTCGTCGCCAACGAGATGGTGCGGGATGACCGAGAGCGCGGCCACCGCCACGGTCTCCTCGCTTGTGCCGTGCCGGCGCTTGGCGACGGCCTGAAGGAGGGCGCGCGACGCTGCCGGTTCGATGCGCCAGCGCCTGGCCAGGTCGGCCAGCTGCTCCCTGCTCAGATCTTCGAGCAGGGCGAGGAAGCGCCGCGTCTTCGGATCTAGGACGTCTGCGCCGGAAGGCGGAATCATCGCCGCAAACGGCGCGTAGTGAACGGCGAACTTCAGGGCCGGGAGATGCGAGCGCATGATGAGCGCGGTCATGGCCTGCCACGCCGTGACCTGCTTCTCGTCGCCCTTCTTGACCAGCGTGTCGAAAAGCACCTCGCCTGCGCGGGCCATCGGCTCGGAGATGCGGCCGTCGCTGCTCCTGATCGCCGCCTGGATGGAACGGGCGGAGTCGCTGCCGCCGGTTGGGTCCTTGCTCACCGAGCCGACGAGCCGGCGCGTCGTCTGCACCTGGCGCCATTGCCACGGAGTCAGCTGCCCCACGGCGGCGATGAACGCCTCGACCTCCGCGGTATGCGGGCCGAAGCGATGCGAGGCGACATCGTTGGCCCTCTGGATGCGGCCGAGCAGACCATGGGAGGCGGGAGCCACGGCCCCTATTCTCAGGGCAGAGCCCGCAGGCTTATGCCGGCTTAAACGGTCTCGACTTTGAGCAAGTTGGTCTGGCCGGGGCGACCCACGGGGACGCCCGCCACGACCACCACTCGATCGCCCTCCCGCACCATGCCGCTCTCCAGGGCGGCCGCTGTCGCGTTCGAGATCATCTGGTCCGTGTCGGTGCCCGGCCTGACCAGGAGAGGGATCACGCCGGAGTAGAGGGCGGTCCGCCGCAGGACCTCCTCGTGCGGACTCGCCGCGATCACGGGCATGGGCGGGCGCGCCTTGCTGCATCGGAGCGCCGTGGTGCCGGACTCGGTGAAGGCGATGATGACCTTTGCCTGCAGTTCGGTCGCGGTCGACGCCGCGGCGTGGGCGATCGCGCTCCCCACCTGCCCCGGCTCCCGCCAGAACTGCCGGGCGCGCTCGAAGTCGGGGTGCTTTTGGGCCGCGATGCAGATCCGGGCCATCGCGCGGACGGCCTCGATTGGGTGGGCCCCGATCGACGTCTCCTGGGACAGCATCACCGCGTCGGTGCCGTCCCAGATCGCGTTGGCGACGTCCGAGGCCTCGGCGCGCGTGGGCCGGTTGGACGTGACCATCGATTCCAGCATCTCGGTCGCGGTGATCACAGGCACGCCGGCACGGTTGGCGCGGTCGATCACGTCCTTCTGCACCGCCGGCAGGTCCCCCAGCTTGAGCTCGACCCCAAGGTCGCCGCGGGCGACCATGACCGCATCGGCCACCTCGAGGATCTTGCTGAGGTTGCGGATGGCCTCGAGCTTCTCCAGCTTGGCGATGACAGGAATGGTTCGGTTGAGCCCGGTGATGTGCTGCTGGCACATGAGCACGTCTTCTGGTCGGCGGACGAATGAGAGGGCGATGTAGTCGACCCCGAGGTCGACTGCGAGCTTCAGGTCCTGTATGTCCTTCTCGGTCAGCGCGGGAAGAGGCAGCGGGCGGCCGGGAACGCTGATGCCCTTGCGCTCGCCGAGCAGCCCGCCGCGGACGACCGATGCTTCGGCACGGCCGTCGTTGACGGCGCGAACCGCAAGCTCGATCCGCCCGTCATCCAGGAGGACGCGATCGCCGACGCGAAGTGCATGCACCAGCTCCGCGTGGCTGACCTCGATCCTGTCCTCCCCAT
>Ga0066701_10000295_pt1 | contig 13421 bp, 10 predicted proteins | sample GraSoiAngelo_150_FD_66453 | JGI IMG/M metagenome (GOLD analysis project Ga0066701, IMG submission 66453) | Grasslands soil microbial communities from the Angelo Coastal Reserve, California, USA - 14_1009_09_40cm | ecosystem: Environmental > Terrestrial > Soil > Grasslands | place: USA... | reverse complement strand
ATGACGACGCCGCCGACGCCGCTCCCCCTCTCCCCATCTCCAATGTCCTCCAGCCGATACCGCCGCGCGACCGGGATGCCGCTGACGCCCGCGAGACTCGCCGTCGCGACCGGCCCCGGCGTCCCGGCCGCGCCGAACCGCCAGCGTGCGCCGCGCGTCGCGAGCGCCCGGTTCGCTTGACCGACGAGAGCCGGATCCCCGGGCGGCAGCAGGACCGTTTTCCCCGCCTCGCTCTGCAGCCGCTCCCCTACCGCAACGTCGGCACCCTCGACGACCCGTTTTCCTTGCTGCAGCACGGCCAGCGCGGCCGCGATAAACGGGCCCGCGGCGGGCTCCGCCCGCACACCGGCGGGCGGTGCCACCCGCCACACGAATGCCCGGCGATCATCGCTCCGCAGCTCGTCGGGATCGAGCGCGACGTCGCCGACCCACCAACCGGGAGCCACGCTGGGCAGCGGAATCGGCACGCTCGCCCCGGGCGCCGCGAGCATTCGTCCCACCGTGCGACCCCGCAGGCGCACCGTCAGGGGCGCCGGGCCTGCCCCGGACGTACCGCTCAGTGTGACCCCGAGGACACCGTCCGTTACACGGGCCGCGGCCACGCCCCGGTTCAGCGACGCTTGCCCCAGGGGCGCGAGCGCGAGCACCCCCACGCCGCGCGGCACGCTCGCCCGGCCCTCCCCGAACGCCGTGCGCTGCAGATCGCTTACGACTTGCACCTCGCGCCAGGGAAGCGGCTCCGCATTCACGAGCCGCACCGCTCGCGCGACCGCGGCGGTGAGGTCGAGGCGCCGCCAAGCGGGCTCGGCCGAGTCCACCGTCGCGAGCAGGGCTTCGCGCGAGCCGGCGCGAGCCACGCCGTCTGCGAGCATCAGCCACACGCGGTCCGCGGCGGTCGCGCCCGCGATCGACGCGCGGGCGACGCGCTTCAAGCGTGCCAGCACCGGGCGACCGTCCACCACCGCGCCGGCGGATGGGGAGTTGTCCAGAATCAGCACCAGCGCCGTCGGCTCGTGCGCTCCCCCCGCTCCGGCGCCGCCCCCACGGGATTGCACGAGCGGTCGCGCCGCGGCGATCACGAGCAGCGCGATCAGCGCGGTCCGCAGTATGAGCAGCAGCAGATGGCGCAGCTTCAGCCGTCGCGCGCTCTGGCGCTCGGCCTCGGTCAAGTAACGGATCGGGGGGAACTCCGCGTCCGGAGGCACGCGGCGCTCGAGCAGATGCAGCAGCGCGGGGATCGCCGCAGCGGTGAGCCCCACGAGCGCCCACGGATGCAAGAAGGTCACGCGAGGAGACGGAGCGCCATGCCGAACGGCAGGTCGGTCAGCACGTGATGATAGGCGATCCCGTGCCGCCGACACGCGGCGCGCCACGCCGCGACCTCCCGCGCCACCGTTTCGGCGTACGCCCGGGCGAGCTCGCGCGGCCGTACCACGACGCTCGCCGGAGACTCAGGATCCCGAAAGCGCACCTCTGGGGGACCCGACAGCTCGGCCTCCGCGGGATCCATCAGGTGGACCACGATCACGTTGTGGCCACGATGGCGCAGGTAGCGCAGCGCCGTGAGCGCGAGCGCGCGGTCGAACAGCAGGTCGGAGACCAGCACCACGAGCCCGCGGCGCGCCAGCAGGCCCGTGAGATGCAGCAGCGCCGTCTGAGCGGCCGTGCCGCGGCCGTCCGGCGTGTCGAGCAACCCGCGCACCAGCCTCAGCCATTGCCCCGTCTTCACCCGGGCAGGGATCACCTGCCGCACGGCCTCGTCGAACGTGATGAGCCCCGTGGCGTCGCGCTGTCGCAGGAGGATGAGGGCGAGCGCCGCGGCGAGGCGGTCCGCGTAGGCGCGCTTGGTGAGCCGGGTCGGCGCACCATGCCACGCCATCGAGCGGCTCGCGTCGACCAGAATCATCGCCCGCAGGTTCGTCTCTTCCTCGAACTGCTTCACAAACAGCCGGTCGGAGCGCGCCAGGATCCTCCAGTCGAGGTAGCGGGGCTCGTCTCCCGGCTGATAGGCGCGATGCTCGGTGAACTCGACCGAGAAGCCGCGGAACGGCGAGCGGTGGATCCCGGCGAGGAAGCCCTCGACCACGCCTTGGGCGACGATCTCGATCCCCCCCAGGCGGGCGACCTCCGCGGGATCCAGCAGATCGATACGCCTCACGTCAGCCATGCGTGGCGGAAGCTAATGAACCGTCGACTGTCCCGGGTAGAGGACAGCGCTGCCAGGGTGAGCCAGGTCCCATCACCGTAACATCCTTTTTTGTGGTCACTTATGGGCTCAAGCGTTGGGCGGCGACGTGGCATGCTCCGTGCCCCCAGCGGCGCCGGGAGGCACACATGTTCACCACGTTGGGGGTCCTCAGCTTGCTCGCCGCTTCCGACCGCGCGCCCGCGCCGCAGTCGGCTTTCTCTTATTACCGTCCCCGCGTCGAGGTCTGGACCAACCGTGGCAATGATCCGTACGCCAACGGCCAGGCGGCGCAGGTCCGTTTCCGCACCGAGCAGGACGCCTACGTGACCATCCTGCGCGTCGACACCGACGGTCGGGTGCGCGTCCTGTATCCGCGCGAGCCGTGGGACGACAACTTCGCGCGCGGCGGTCGCGACTATGAAGTGCAGGACCGGTCGTCTAGGGACGCGTTCTACGTCGACGACTACCCTGGGGTCGGCTACATCTTCGCCGTCGCGGCGGCCGACCCGTTCGTATACGACGCCATCGAACGAGAAGATCACTGGGACTACCGCCTCATCGCGGATGGGCGGGTGCGCGGCGATCCGTACGTCGCGCTCACCGATGTCGCCAAGCACATCGTCCCGGACGGCTACGCCGACTGGGACTACGACATCGTCCCCTACTACGTGCAACAGCACTACGATTACCCGCGGTTCTTGTGCTACGACTGCCACACGTACGTGAGCTACCCCTACTGGAGCCCGTACGATTACAGCTGCGTCCGTTTCCGGATCGTCGTGTTCGACGACCCCTACTACTACCCCTATCAGTACTACGGCGGTACACGGGTCGCCTTCACGCGTCCGTTCCGACCGGAGCCGCGGTTCATCTTCAAGGACCGGCAGGCCTCGGAGCTGTTCATCACGCGCGTGCCGCAGCGTCCGGTGAACGACGACCGCCGCCGCGAGGTGGGGGTACGCGGACGGGACCTGGGTGGCAGCATACCACCGCCGAATATCCAGCAGCGCCCGCGTCCCATCACCGGGGGGGAGGCGCTTCCTGGGGAGCGTCCACGGCCGCGCCCCATCACCGGTGATCCGCCGCACAACGGTGACGACGAGAGCGGGCGGCGCCGCCCCGATCGTCAAGGGCACCCGGATCATCCCGACCACCCGGATCATCCAGAGCATCCGGATCGTCCAGACCACCGGGATCGTCCGGACCGCCCCGACCACCCCGAACAGCGGGATGGGTTCGACCGCACCGATCGCCCGACTAACCCGAGCACTCCCGCTCGACCCGAGCGGCGCGAGCGCCCCGACCGGCCCCCGGAGGACGTTCGGCCGGACTTGTCCCGCCCGGACCGCGTCCGGACGGAGCCGCCGCGCGTGATTGCTCCCGACCAGCAGCGTGTCGAGCCGCGCCGTCCGCCGGAGAGCCGACCGCAGGCCGCGCCTCCCGCGCCACCGCGGGCCCAGCCACCGGCCGCACTGCCCCCGCCTCCGCGCAGCGAGCCCCGCGTCGAGCCGAGGCGTGAGGCGGCGCGAGAGCAGCCCAAGAGCGAGCCGGAGCTCAAGCGGCGCAAACCCTAGACTGGCTCGAAGCCAAGGCGACGCGCCCGGCCATAGTCCCACACGGCCGGGCGCGTTAGCTTTCCCACCCGTTCCCCTCTGGAGCCGATCCGTGCGCCAGCTGGTCAATGCGACCTTGTTACTCATCCCCTATGCCCTTGCGGCGCAGACGTCGCCGACCGTCCGAAACGCCGCGAACTCCATCACCGCCGAGGGTGTGCGGCGCCACATCGGCGTTCTCGCGGATGACTCCATGCTGGGCCGGGCGACGCCGAGCCCGCAGCTCGAACAAGCGGCGAGCTACGTCGCCGACCAGTTCCGACGGTTCGGGTTGAGGCCGGGCGGAGATAACGGTGGCTATCAGCAGCGCTACACGGTGTCGCAGCATGTCGTGGATACGGCGGCGAGCGCGATTCGCATCGCCGGCGCGGCGCCTGCGACGCTGAAGCCAGGCCTCGACGTTTATCTCCTGCGGTTCGCGCCCCTGCCGACCCATGAAGTCAGCGGGCCGGTGGTGCTGTTCGCGGGCACGCCCGACTCGACCAACCCGCTGGCGGGCGCCGACGTGAGAGGTGCCTGGGCGGGGATCATGGGCAGCGCGACGCCGCAGGGGGTTTCGATCAACCCGGATTGGGTGATGGCGGTGCTGCGCGCCGGTGCGGTCGGCTGGATGATGATCTCGAACCGCCCCGACGCGCAGTGGCAGAACCGGCTGGCCCGGACCACCGTTCCTTCCCGCACGCTCGAGGGCATTCCGGCCGACGCGCCGCTCGCCGCGGGCGCGTTCGAGATTCGCGACGCCACGGCGGCGGCGGCGCTAGGGATCGACCCGGCGGCGCTGCGCGCCCAAACCTCCGGGTGGACCGCCCGGCGGCTCAACGGCGTTACGATCACCTACCTGGTGAAAGAGCGCGAGCTGGCCCGTGCCTCCGCGCCCAACGTCATCGGGATCCTCGAGGGCAGCGACCCCAAGTTGAAGAGCGAGTACGTGTTCTTCACCGGACACCTGGACCACATCGGGACGCCGGGTGCGGGGGAAGGCTGCGTCGCGCGGGGCGCGGACTCGATCTGCAACGGCGCGGACGACGATGCCTCGGGGACGACCGCCGTGCTGGAGGCCGCGGAGGCGTTCGCGAAGCTCGCCCCTCGCCCCAAGCGCTCGCTCGTCTTCATGACCGTCACCGGCGAGGAGCGCGGCTTGTGGGGCAGCCAGTTCTTCTCGGAGCACCCCACGGTCCCGCTGGCGAACGTGGTGGCGGACCTGAACGCCGACATGGTCGGTCGCAACTGGAAAGACACGATCGCGGTGATCGGCAAGGAGCACTCGGACCTCGGCGCCACCCTCAACCGTGTCGCGGCGGCGCACCCCGAGCTGCGGATGACGCCGATCGACGACATCTGGCCCCAGGAGCGCTTCTACTTCCGCTCCGATCATTACAACTTCGCCAGGAAGGGCGTCCCGATCCTGTTCTTTTTCAATGGGACGCACCCGGACTACCATCAGGTGAGCGACTCGCCCGATAAGATCGACGCCGAGAAGGAAGTCCGGATCATCAAGCTCGTGTTCTACCTCGGGCTCGAAGTGGCGAACGCGGCCGAGCGGCCGAAGTGGAACCCTGACAGCTACAAGCAGATCGTCGGGGGGGCGAACTGACGGCTAGGACGCCGCGAGCAGCTCCGCGTTGGTCTTGGCGCGCCTGATCTGCGCCAGCAGGACCTCCATCGCCTTCTCCGGCGGCAGGCCCACGAGGCCCCGCCGGAGCTTTTGTTTCGCCTCCACGGTGGCGGGATCGGCGAGCAGCTCTTCGCGCCGCGTGCCGCTCGCAGCGATGTCCACGGCGGGGTAAATGCGGCGGTCGGCGAGCTCACGCACCAGCCGCAACTCCGCGTTCCCCGTCCCCTTGAACTCCTCGAAGATCACGTCGTCCATCCGGCTCTCGGTTTCGACCAGCGCGGTCGCCACCACGCTGAGCGACCCGCCGGTGGGCACCGCGCGCGCGGCGCCGAACAGCGCCTTGGGCTTGGCGAGAGCGTTGGCGTCGAGGCCGCCGGACATGGTCCGCCCGCTCGAACGCCCCGTCGTGTTGTGCGAACGCGCGAGCCGCGTCAGCGAGTCGAGCACGATCACCACATCCTTGGCGAGCTCGACCTGGCGGCGGGCGTGTTCGAACACCATGTCGGCCACGGCGACGTGTCGCTCGTAGGGGAGGTCGAAGCTCGAGGCGATCACCTCGCCACGGCCCCAGTCGATCATCTCACTCACTTCCTCCGGCCGCTCGTCCACCAACAAGATGAGGAGGATCGCTTCCGGGTAGTTGAGCGCAACGCCTTCCGCCACGGCCTGCAGCATGACGGTCTTCCCGGCCTTGGGGGGCGAGACGATGAGCGCCCGCTGGCCAAATCCGAACGGACACACCAGGTCCACCACCCGCTGAATCTCGGCGGTACGCGGACCCGAAGCGGCTGGCGTCTCGAGCAGGAGCCGCCGCGACGGGTGCACCGCGCCAAGTTTCGCGAACTCCGGGCGATCGGTGAGCGCGGGGCCGGGAGCCGCGCCATTGACGCTCTGTACCCTGCCGCTCTCGAGCACGACGAGATCGCCGCGCCGTAGGCCAGGCAGGCGGACGGGCGGGTCACCCTTCGCGGGCAGGTAGCTGTTCGCCGCGAGCCGCAGGAAACCGCCTTTAGGGGCGGGGTCGAACCAGCCGGTGATGGGAGCCAGGGGAGTGCCTCTCGGAGTATATCGCGCTCTCGGTCATCCGTCATCTGTTGTCCGTAGCCACGGGATGCCACGGACGACGGACGACTATATTCTAGCCCCACATGCGCCAAGATCACATCCGCAACTTCTGCATCATAGCCCACATCGACCACGGGAAGTCGACCTTGGCCGACCGCCTCATCGAGCTCACCGGGACGCTCGACAAGCGCCTGATGCGCGAGCAGGTGCTCGACACGATGGATCTGGAGCGCGAACGCGGCATCACGATCAAGCTGAACGCCGTCCGGATGAGCTATCACGCCCGCGACGGCCAGCTGTACGAGCTGAACCTGATCGACACGCCGGGACACGTGGACTTCACCTACGAGGTGTCGCGCTCGCTCGCCGCGTGCGAGGGGGCGATTCTCGTGGTGGACGCATCCCAGGGGATCCAGGCGCAGACGATCTCGAACCTGTTCCTCGCCCTCGACGCGGGGCTGGAGATCCTTCCCGTCCTCAACAAGATCGATCTGCCGGGCGCGGAGCCCGACCGCCGGGCCCGCGAGATCCACGAGCTCATCGGGGCGAAGCCCGAAGAGATCCTCCGCATCTCGGCAAAGGAGGGCACCAACGTCCCCGAGCTGCTGGAGGCGGTCGTGCGGCGGGTCCCCGCGCCCCGCGGACAGCGCGACGCGCCGCTTCGGGCCCTGATCTTCGACTCGTACTATGACCGCTACCGCGGAGCGATCCCGAGCATCCGGGTGGTGGACGGCGTGCTCACTCCGGGAATGAAGATCGCGTTCGGCGCCCACAAGGACGACGTCTACGAGGTGGACGAGGTCGGCTACCTGCAGCTCGGTCACAAGCCGACCGAGCTGCTCGAGGCCGGCGAGGTGGGTTACTTCGTCGCGAACATCCGGGGCGTGCGAGAGACCCAGCCGGGGGACACGGTGCTCGACGCGGAGCACCGCGACGTGGCGCTGCTGCCCGGCTACCGCGAGGTCAAGTCGATGGTGTTCGCCGGGCTCTACCCGACCAACGCCGAGCAGTTCGAGGACCTACGCGACGCACTCGCCAAGCTGCAGCTCAACGACGCCTCGCTCCACTACGAGCCGGAGTCCTCGGTGGCACTCGGCTTTGGGTTCCGCTGCGGGTTCCTGGGCCTGCTCCACATGGAGATCGTGCGCGAGCGCCTCGAGCGGGAGTTCAACCTCGATCTCATCAGCACCGTGCCGAACGTGGAGTACCACGTGCACCGCACGGACGCCACGGTGGAGGTCGTGGAGAACCCGAGCCTGATGCCCCACGGCTCCGAAGTGGACCACATCGAGGAGCCGTACGTCAGAGCGCGGGTCCTGGCCCCTGCGGAGTACATCGGCGCGATCATGAAGCTCGGCCAGGAGCGGCGCGGGGTGTATCGGGGCATGCACTACGTGGACCCGACGCGCGTCGAGTTCAGTTGGGAGTTCCCGCTGGGCGAAATCATCCTCGACTTCTATGACAAGCTGAAGACGATCTCCCGCGGCTACGCGTCGCTCGACTACGAGTTCCTGGAATACCGGCCCTCGGACCTCGTCAAGCTCGACATGCTCCTGAACGGGGAGGCGGTGGATGCGTTCTCGGTCATCATCCATCGCGACAAGGCGTTCGAGTGGGGCCGGAAGATCGCCGAGAAGCTCAAGGAGCTGATCCCGCGCCAACTGTTCGAGGTCGTGATCCAGGCCGCGATCGGCACCAAGGTGATCGCGCGCGAGTCGATTCGCCCGCTCCGCAAGAACGTGACGGCTAAGTGTTACGGTGGCGACGTCACGCGCAAACGCAAGCTCCTCGAGAAGCAGAAGGAGGGGAAGAAGCGAATGAAGCAGGTGGGGACCGTGGAGATCCCGCAAGAAGCCTTCCTCGCGGTCCTCCAAGTTGACTAGCCTCGTCATCCAGACCGCCTTCCTGGGAGACGTCGTTCTCACGACGCCGCTCCTCGAGGCGCTCGCCCGGCGGCACGGCCCGGTGGACGTGGTCACGACGTCCGCTGCGGCGCCGCTGCTCGAGACGCATCAGGCCGTCCGGCGCGTGTTCCCGTACGATAAACGCGGCAAGGACCGCGGGCTCCGCAGGCTGTTCGGGCTCGCCGGGACCCTACGGGCGGAGCGCTACGAAGCGGCGTATCTTCCCCATCGGTCGCTGCGGTCGGCGGCGCTGGCATGGCTCGCAGGGATTGGGACGCGGGTCGGATTCGAGGACGGGTGGCGGCTGCTGTATACGCATGTCCACCGCCGCAACGTCGGCGACCACGAGATCGATCGCCTGCTCGCGCTGGCGGATGTCGCTCCCTCGGGAGCGCGACCCTCGCTCACGGTCACGCCCGCCGACCGGACGCTCGTCGGTGCGTTCCTGAGCGCCCACGCGATCCAGCCGCCATTCGTGGCGCTCGCCCCCGGATCCATCTGGGGCACGAAGCGGTGGCCCTACTATGCGGAGCTGGCGCAGCGCCTGGCTGCTCGGACGGCGATCGTCGTGGTAGGCGGGCCGGAAGACGCCGCCCTCGCGTCGGACATCACGGAAGCGGTCGGGCGCGGGGGCGGTCGGGCGGTCAGCGGGTGCGCTAGTCTGACGCTGCGGCAGTCGGCCGAGGTGATTCACTGCGCTGCCGTTCTCGTCACGAACGACAGCGCGCCGCTGCACTTCGCGCAGGCGGTCGGGACGCCCACGGTGGCGGTGTTCGGCTCTACCGTACCCGCGTTCGGGTTCGGGCCGCGGGGCCCACGGGACCGCGTGGTCGAGTTACAGGGGTTGCCGTGCCGGCCCTGCTCTGCGCACGGCCCGGCGACCTGCCCGCTGGGGCATCACCTGTGCATGAAGTCGCTCACGGTCGAGGACGTGCTGCTCGCCATCGAGGAGACCGGTGCGCTACATCGTCGGAATTGACATCGGCGGGACCAACATCGTCGCCGGCACGGTGGCCGAGGACGGCTCGGAGCTGCTGGGGCTCGTCTCCCAACCGACGATCGCCGAGCAGGGCGCCGACGCCGTCATGCAGCGCATCGTCAAGCTCGCGCGGGCGTCCATGGCGCAAGCCCGCGGTAAGGAGATCGCCGGCGTGGGGATCGGCTCGCCCGGCCCGCTCAATACGAAGACCGGCATCGTGCTGCTCACGCCGAACCTGGGTTGGACCAACTTCCCGTTGCGCGACCGGCTGGGGCAGGCGCTGGGACTGCCCGCCACGCTCGATAACGACGCCAACTGCGCCATCTTCGGCGAGTGGTGGCGCGGTGCCGCCCGCGGCTCGGACTATGTGGTCGGGTTCACGATCGGCACCGGGATCGGGGGCGGGATCGTCCTCGCGGGAAAGATCTATCGCGGGGTGTCGGACGTCGCCGGCGAGATCGGCCACATGTCCATCGATTCCAACGGCCGGCGCTGCAAGTGCGGCAACGACGGCTGCCTCGAGGCCTACGCGTCGGGACCCGCGATCGCCGCCCGGGCGGTGGAGGGAATCCAGACCGGCGCCGACACCTCCCTGCCGCGCTACGTGAAGGACGATCTCTCCAAGATCACCGCACAAATCGTGTATGAAGCGGCGCATGACGGCGACGAATACGCCCTGGAAGTGGTGCACGATACCGCGAAGTTCCTCGGGACCGGCGTCGCCAATATCGTCAACATCTTCAACCCCGAGGTGGTGGTGATCTGCGGCGGCGTAACGCTCGCCGGCGAGAAGCTGTTCGCGCCGCTGCGCGGCGAAGTGAAGCGCCGGGCCTTCAAACCTGCCGTCGACGCGTGCCGCATCGTGCCCGGGGAGCTCACCGGGACGGCGGGCGTGTACGGCGCCGCTGCAGTGTTCGTCCAGCGCACCTGGGGCACGGTGTGAAGCGACTCGGGGTCGTCGGCTCGATGGTGTGGGACACCATCTACGGCCGCGACCCCGCCCAGCCGGCCGTCGAGGAATGGGGCGGGATCTCCTACTCCCTCGCCGCGCTGGACGCCACCCTCGGCGACGACTGGGAGATCGTCCCGCTCGTGAAAGTGGGTCGCGATGTCGCGGAGCGGGCGAACGTCTTCCTCCGCTCGCTGCATCACGTAGCGCCGGGCGCCCGGTTCGTCGAGGTCCCGGACGCCAACAATCGCGTGACCCTGCGCTACTACTCGTCGGAGCGCCGCTGCGAGCAGATGTCGGGCGGCGTGCCCCCGTGGACGTGGCCCGAGCTGGGGCCCCAGGTGACCGACCTCGACGCGCTGTACCTGAATTTCATCTCCGGCTACGAGATGGCGGTCGGGACCGCGCAGCTGCTGCGCCGCGCGTTCCCCATGTTCATGTACGCCGACCTGCACAGCCTCTTCCTCGGGAAAGAGTCGGACGGAACGCGGATTCTGCAGCCGCTCCCCGACGCGCCCGCCTGGTTCGGCTGTTTCGACGTGGTGCAGCTCAACGAAGCGGAGATGACGCAACTCGGAGACGATCCGCTGGGGGCCGCCGCCGGCGCGTTGGCGCGCGGCTGCCAAACGCTCGTCGTCACGCTCGGCGCGAAGGGGGCGGCCTATTTCACCGGACGGCCGGTGCGCACCGCGCGCATCGCCGCCGAGGGCGGCGTGGCGGCCGACAGCGGCGACCCCACCGGTTGCGGCGACGTGTTCGGCGCGACCGTGGTCGCGTCGCTGCTTGCGGGCGTGCCGCTGGAAGCGGCGTTGCGGGTGGCTACGCGGATGGCCGCCCGCAACCTGAGCTTCCGCGGCGCGACCGGATTGCGGGATCACCTGCTCGGCAAGCTGACGACGGCGTGACACGCCTCGTCGAGGTTCCCGCGCAGTTTGACGACCGCTCGTTCGACCAATTCGCCGGTGCGTTCGCCGAGGCGAACAAAGATGCCGAGCGGTTGCTGTTCGACGCGCACGCGGCGGAGTGGGCGTCCCCGTACGGCCTCGTCGGTCTGCTCGCGGCGGGCCAGGCCGCGCGGCGCGGCGGATCCGCGGGGGCGGCCGACCGGCCGCTGCTCACGGCACCCACTAACCCCGAGGTGCTGAGCTACTGGACGCGGGCGGGGTTCTTTCGGGAGGCCGCCGAGCTGTTCGAGATCCACGGCAAGGTGCCGCGGGCCAAGGCGGCGGAGCACAGCGATGTGCTGCTGCCGGTGACACCGGTGCGCGCGGCCGAAGACGTGCATGCCGTGGTCAGCAAAATCCAGCAGCGCGCATCTGCCATCCTGGCGTCCGAACTGGGTCTCGATCCAAAGGCGACGATGGGTTTCGCTATGGCGCTTTCGGAGGCATGTCAGAATATTGTAGAACACGCCGGGACGGGCGGCTGGGTGGCGGTGCAGGCGTACCATTGGCGTCGCAAGCTGGCCCGGCGGGTGGTGGTCATCGCGGTGGCAGACGCCGGCGTGGGCTTCCGGCACTCGCTCGAGCCGACTCAGAGCAAGCGGTTCGGCGACCGCTGGGGAGACGCGGCGGCGCTGGAAGCGGCGCTGGTGCAAGGCGTGAGCCGGTTTCGCGATCCCGGGCGCGGCCAGGGGCTCGCGGGGATCCGGCGCTATCTCGTCCGCTGGGACGGCAAGATCGCGATCCGGAGCGGCACGGCGCGCATCGCGATCGTGCCGAAGTGGGACGAGGATGTCCCGCTGAAGGACGGCCTGCCGCCCTTTCCGGGCGCCCAGGTTCTCATCATCATCCCGGAGCAGGGGTCCACCGAGCCGTGATACAGTACATCGACATGCATGCGGTGCTCCAGCAATCCGTCTCCGGCCTCTACACGGACCTGGTCACGCGTCCCACCGGCCGCGTGGTGCGCGAGCGGATCGAGCAGGCGATCGCGGGACTGGGGGGAGCCGAGGGGGCCGGGGGGGCCGGGGGGGCCGGGGGGGCCGGGGGGGCCGGGGGGCCGGACGGGGCCGGCGAGATGACGATCGCGCGCATCGACTTCGCGGGCGTCGGCTGTATCGACTATTCCTGCGCCGATGAGATCGTGGCGAAACTGCTGCGCGACCGCCCCGCGGTGCTGGTGCTCTCGGGGATCAGCGAGGGACATCGCGAGGCGATCGAGCCCGTGCTCACGGGCCACGGTCTCGCCGCGCTGATCGAGCGAGCGGACGGCACGCTCGACGTCCTCGGGGCGAAGGGGGCGGCCGCCGCGCTACTGGACGAGCTCGTCGCCCGGCGCTGCGCCGCGCGCCGGCCGGGAGGCACCTATGCGCTGACGCTGGCGTGAAGCGCCGCCTCGGTTTCTCGACGCGCGCGATTCACGGCGACCCCGAAGCCCGCCCCGACTGGGCGCCCGTCGTGGCGCCGCTGTACCAGAGCAGCACCTTCACGAATCCGATCGGCTCCACCGCGGAAGTCCTCTACACCCGCTACGGCAACAACCCCAACCAGATCGCCATCGCGAAGCGCCTCGCCGCGCTCGAGGGCGCGGAGGCGGCGATCTTCGTCGCGAGCGGCATGGGCGCCATCGCGTTGTCCCACCTGGCGGTGCTGCGGCCCGGCGACCACCTGTTATCCAGCGAATGGATCTACGGCGGCGTCCAGCGGCTGTTCGCGCAAGAGTTCGGTCGCTTCGGCATCGACGTGTCGTTCGTGAGCCCGCTCGAAGCTCGCACGTGGAAGCGCGCCCTCAAGAAAAACACGCGCGCGATCTTCGTGGAGACCCCGACCAACCCGCTGGTGCGGGTGCTCGATCTCGAGCCGATCGCCTCGTTGTGCAAGACCGAAGGGCTCGCGCTGCTGGTGGACTCGACCTTCGCCACGCCGATCAACTTTCGGCCGCTCGAGCATGGCGCGGACGTCGTGATCCACAGCGCCACCAAGTATCTCAACGGGCACACCGATGTAATCGCCGGTGCGGTTGCGGGAACCGAGTCCGTGATCGAAGAGGTGCGCAAGCTGATGCAGGTCTGGGGCCAGGCGATCGATCCGATGGCGGCATGGCTGATCGAGCGCGGCATGAAGACGCTGGCGGTGCGGGTCGAGCGACAGAACGCCACCACACTCC
>Ga0066701_10000290_pt1 | contig 13469 bp, 12 predicted proteins | sample GraSoiAngelo_150_FD_66453 | JGI IMG/M metagenome (GOLD analysis project Ga0066701, IMG submission 66453) | Grasslands soil microbial communities from the Angelo Coastal Reserve, California, USA - 14_1009_09_40cm | ecosystem: Environmental > Terrestrial > Soil > Grasslands | place: USA... | reverse complement strand
TACGCTCCGAGAGCGGCTACGACGTTGGAGAACACGTTCTTGATCTGGTTGCCCATCGTAAGAAGGATCACGATGACCACGATTGAGACCAGCACGAGGATCAGAGCGTACTCAACCATGCCCTGGCCTTCCTGACGAGTCGTTAGGCTGCGGAGCTTCCAGTAAAGGCTCAACATTTCTGCGATTTCACCTCCTTTTTCCTGAACTACAGGCTTCTGAACCTGCTTGACGCTACCCGGTCCGACATCTTGCGGCTTCCGGGTCCTCTCGCGGACGAGGATGCTAATCATCGGTCCCAGGCAGGTCAATTCATTAGCCAAAACGGCCATGAGCCCCGTCTGGGTCGTTACCCTTGCGCCGGAAATGGCGGTCTCGGGCGTCGCGGAGCAGGTGCAGCGGCGCTCGCCAGCCTACTGGCGGGACCTCATCCTGGGCCGGCTCCTCCCCTCCCTGTTCTTCAGCCTCTTCCTCGCCCGGGAGCTCATCCTCCTCTGGGGCGGCGTCCAGGGCGTGCGCCGTCCCACCGACCTGTTCTTCGTCGTCCAGCAGGTCCTGGCGCTCGCGTACTTCACGCTGCTGGTCGTCCTCTATGCCGTGCGGCTCCCGCAGCGGGGAACCGACCACCGCCTGGCCGTGATCTTCATCGCCTTCAGCGGCACGTTCGCGGCGATCGGCGCAAGCTTCCTGCCGGGCGGGACTCGCAGGGATGGCCTGGTCCTGGTCGCCGACATCGTTGCGACGGCCGGCCTCGCCTACTCGGTCTGGGGCTTGGCGTACCTACGCCGGTCGTTTTCGATCATCCCGGAGGCCCGGCGCCTGGTGACCGGCGGCCCTTACCGGCTGAGCCGCCACCCCGTGTACCTCGGCGAGGTCGCCACCGCGATCGGGGTCAACCTTGCGACGGCGGGCTGGCTGAGCGGGCTCGCCATCCTTTACTTCGTCGCCTGCGAGCTGATGCGCATCCGCTGGGAAGAGCGCATCCTCGCGCTCACTTTTCCTTCTGAGTACCAGGAATATGCAAGAAGCGTCCCCCGCTACCTACCGAACCCCTTCGCCGGCCGCTGACCCGCTCCGGCTGAGCGAGCGTCTCAGCGCGCGGACGCTGCTGCTGGGCGGCGTGACGATCGTCATCCTCTCGCTGTTCATCGGCGCGGAGCAGGACCCCGACTTCTGGTGGCATTTGAGGATCGGGCGCTGGATGGTCGAGCACGGGCGGCTACCGAGCAGCGACATCTTCACGTTCACCGCGACGAACCACGTCTGGACCGACCACGAGTACCTGACCGAGATCCTGATGTGGCTCGCGTACAGCTCGCTCGGTTTGACGGTCCTCGTCATCCTCTTCGGCCTTCTGACGTGGGCGGGGTTCTGGTTGATCTACCTCCAGGTGCGCCGCCAGCCCTTCGTCTTCATCGGGGTCGGGATCGCGATCGGCGCCATCGCCGGCTCACCGATCTGGGGACCTCGGGCGCAGATGATCACGTTCTTTTTGAGCTGCCTCGAGCTCTACTGGCTGCGCGGCTACCTCAGCGGGCGAAGCCTTGCGATCATGTACCTCCCGCTCGTCATGGTCGCCTGGGCCAACCTCCACGGAGGCTGGGTCATCGGCTTTGTCTGGTTGGGTGTGGCGCTGGTCGCCGAGCTGCTGAGCTGGGCGTGGAACCAGGACAACCCCGTCCATCGGATGCACGCCAGGCGCCTGGTCATCATCGGCCTCGCCTCCGCTCTCGCGGTGGCCGCGACCCCGCACTTCTTGAGCCTCTATCCCTATCCCTTCGAGACCCAGGGCAGCGAGGCGCAGCAGCGGCTGATCGTCGAGTGGGCGTCGCCGAACTTCCACAGCATCGAGCTCCGGCCGTTCGAGGCAATGATCTTCCTGGTCGTCATCGGCTTCGCCCTCAAGCGCCCATCGCTTTTCGACCTCCTCCTCGCACTCCTAGCGATCGGCCTTGCGCTGCAAAACGTTCGCAGCATCGCGCTCTTCGTCGCCGCCGTGACGCCTGTCCTGATCAACACCTACGGCGACTGGTGGAAGGAGTTCTCCAGCTCCCAGAGGTGGAAGTTCACGCTGCCGCCGCGTCCCGCCTTCGCGGCAATCACCGCGGTGGTGTTGTTACTCATCGTGGGCGCGACGTCCCTGCGCGTCGCCAACTCGATCAACCCGTCGCGTCAGCAGCAGATCGACACCGCCAACTATCCGGTCGGCGCGGCCGACTGGCTCGCTGCCCATCCCGACGTCGGCACACGGATGTTCAACCAGTACGGCTTCGGCGGCTATCTCGCCTACCGCTTCTATCCCCAGCCGAATCGCAAGGTCTTCATCTTCGGCGAGGCCGCGCTCATGGGCGACGGCCTCCTGAACGAGTATGCCGACGTGTACTACGTGCGCTCGGACTGGAAGAAGGTGCTCGACAAGTACAAGATCGACTACGTCGTCGAAAACCGCGGCGACCCCCTGGCCAACCTCCTGGCGACGCAATCGGATTGGACGCTGGTCTACCAAGACAAGGTCGCTGTGATCTACATCAAAAACAAACCGCAGCCCATCCTTTAGTAGAGCCTCCAGATCTTGAAGTTCGGCGTGTCGTAGGCCGGAGGTCCGAGCACCGCCGGCGGCGGCGTCCCCAGGTCCACGGTCCAGACGACATACCGGATGTCGTTGGCCTTGATGAACTGCTCGATGTCGGCCTTGCCGGTAAGCACGTTCAGCACGGTCTGGGTCTTGTTCAAATAGTCGAAGGTCTCGTCGTAGTGACCGACATAAACGGTGTCGGAGCTGTACGCGGGGACGTAGAGCCCGACCCCGGGCATGCAGAGCACGAGGCCTCTTGGCTGCAGAGCAAACCAGTTCAGCCCGTCGCGTTCGGCCGTGCTGATCGTGTACTGAGGCTCGGCCGCGACCGCAAGCGGCGCCAGGAGGAGGAACGCGCTGCCCAGGACCGAAAACGCCACATATGAAAAAGGAATCAGGCGCCGTGCGCGAAGGCTCCGGAGCCGCGGCAGTATCGCTTCATACATTCCCCTGGCGGCGAGCACGACAAGGGGTAGATAGATGGCGTCGAAGAAACGGCGCCGGAGGTCGCCAGCTGGATTCGGCAGCCACAGGATGGCGGCGAGCAGCACGAGCCAGGCGATCAGGAACACGTCCTCCCGGCTCCGCCGGCGCAGCGCCCCGGGCAGCCCGGCCGCCGCCAGCAGCAGCTGGGGCAAGAGAGCGAACAGCAGGCTGATCGTCTCGGGCGGGACAGCGTTCTTGGAGTGAAACGTCCAGCGCTCCACCTCCGGGTTGCCGACGAAGGCGAGATACGAATAAAGGATGTAGGGCGCCGGGATGGCAAAGGCGAGCGCCGCCGCAAACCATCCCCGGGGCCGAGCCGGCCGGAACAGCAGCGCGCAGCCCACGGCCCCGGCGATCAGGACTGGCATCTGGGGATGGATCGACGCCTGGCCCAACCAGGCCAGCCCTGCAAGCAGGCCCAACCGGAGACTTCCTCGCTCGATCGCCTTCAGGGTCAGGGCCACGCCCGCGGCCGCGAAGACGCCTGACCAGGCGAAATGCGGAAGGGCAAGAATGGAGTAGAAGGCGCTGAGCTCGGGCATCCGGAGGTCGAGGCCCTCGGTGGCGTTGCCGAAGACGACGGGACGGCCGGCAGCCCAGACGATCAGGCCGAGGCCCAGGCCGAAGGCGAGGAAAAACAGGGCGAAGCGGCGCGCCGAGCGGTCCTGGATGAAGTGGGTGATGAAGAGCCAGGCGCCGGCCATGAGGGCGAACGCGCCCGCCACGCGTGCGAGATGGAAGACGACGATCAGCGGCAGATGGGTCAGCGCCGCGAGGTGGCCGAGCAGGATCCAGAACATAAATAGGTAGGCTGTCGAGCTCGTCTCGGTCGTGTAGCGGTTCTGCCAGGCCCAGGATCCCTCCCAGCCCTCGCGCATCTTGGCGAGGTAGGTCGTTGCGTCGTCCCAGAGGTAGAAGAAGCCGACGAAGATGTGGCCCGGCGGCTGGACGGCGTAGGCGTAGACGTAAGGGATGGCGGTGATGACGGCGAGGACGAGGCCGAGGAGGATGGGAAGCCGCCACTCCCCTGGGAAAGACTTCATCTCCCCACCTGGTGGGGAGGTCGCGGCCAGAATCGCCGCGGGAGGGGGCGATCCCTTGGGCACCTCGATCGTCTTCATCTCGACATGCTCAACCGGAGAACCATCAGCAGCGCGCGCCTGATCTCGCCTTGCGAGACCTTGGATGCGCCCGCGATGCGGTCTTCGAAGTGGATCGGCACCTCGACCACCGGAAACCCGAGGCGCACCGTGCGGTAGACCATCTCGATCTGGAAGGAGTAACCCTGGGAGACGACCTCCTCGAGCGTGATGCTCGAGAGCAGGTCGCGTGTGTAGCAGCGAAATCCGGACGTGCAGTCGCGCACCCGGAGCCCGAGCAGCGTCCGGCAGTAGACGTTGGCGCCCCGCGACAGGAGGAGGCGATGCGCGGGCCAGCCCAGGATCTGCCCGCCACGCATGTAGCGCGATCCGATCGCGAGGCCGCCGCATCCGCGCGCCGCGTCGACGATCGAGTCGAGGTCCTGTGGCCGGTGGGATCCGTCTGCATCCATCTCCACGAACAGGGCCGACCCCTCGGCCAGCCCGATCCGAAACGCATCTTCATACGCGCTTCCGATGCCGAGCTTGCGTTCCCGGTGCAGGACGCGCACCCCGTCGTCCGTGGCAGCCAGGCCATCCGCGATCTCGCCTGTGCCGTCGGGCGATGCGTCGTCGACCACCAGCACGTCGTGGCCAAGGTGACGCACGCCCGCGACCACGCGCGCCAGGTTCTCCTTCTCGTTGAATGTCGGGAGCACGACCAGGACTTCGCTCGGCGCCGCGCGCCGTTCCGTCAGCCTGCCTTGCGCGCTCACCCGCGGAACCTGAGCCTGACCACGTGCTTGAGCATGTCGACCGAGCTGCGGATCGGGCTCACCTTGGTCGGTGCAGAGTTGCGCCATACCACCGGAACCTCGGCGATCTTCACGCCCTGCTTCCGGGCTCGATACAGGACCTCGGGGTCATAGCCGAAGCCGTCGGTGGTCAACCCGGCAAAGACCCGATGAGCGACGTCGGCCCGAAACAGCTTGAAGCCGCACTGCGTATCCCAGATGCCGGGCAGCAGCACCGCCTGGACGATCAGGTTGAACACCTTCCCCATCAGCACCCGATAGATGGGCTGCGAGATCTCGACGCGTGAACCTCGAAGGGCACGCGACGCTATCGCCACGCCTGCGCCGTTGTTCAGCGCGGCCTGCAGCTTGTCGAGCTCGTCGATCGGAGTCGACAGGTCGGCGTCGGTAACGAGGATCTCGTCGCCCTTGGCCGCATCCACGCCCACGGCCAGAGCCCGACCCTTCCCCCGGTTGCGCGGCAGCGACTCCACCCGCACCGAAGCGTGGCGCTCGGCCGCGGCGTCCATGATCATTCGCGTCCCGTCGACGCTGCCGTCGTCGACCAGGACGAGCTCGTAGAGCAGGTCCTTGCCATCGAGGTAGCGTTCGATATGCTCGATGGTGCGCGGCAGTCGCTGCTCCTCGTTAAAGCAAGGGATCACGATGCTGAGCACGAGTCGCGATCTTACTTGGGGGCGCGCAGAACCTTGACCGCGTACACGGGAAGGACCGCCATGCGCCGGACTCGCCACGGCTGGCGCAAAAGGCGGCCAAGCCACTCCAGGCGCGCCCGTCTCATCCAGGCCGGCGCACGCGGCACGCGGCCGGTCAGGTAATCGAAGGCGCCGCCCACGCCTATCGCGACTGAGACTCCGAGCCGGTCTTTGAGCCGGTCGATCCACATCTCCTGCGCCGGCGCGCCATACGCCACCAGCAGCACGTCGGGGTGATGGTCGTGGATGCGGTGCAGCGTCTCGAGGTCATGCGCCGGATCAGGAGCGCCCGAGTGGGCGTTCACCTCCAGACCTTCGTTGGCCTCGCGCAGCCGCGCCGCCAGGTCCGCGGCCACGCCCGGCGCCGCGCCGAGCAGGAACAGGCGCCGGCCGCGGCGCGCGCACATCGCCGCCAGCGGCTGTACAAGGTCCACCCCCGCCACCGGTCCGCGCATGTCGCACCCCTGCCGCCGCGCCGCCCACACGACGCCAACGCCGTCAGGCAGGCAGAGGTCGGCGTCCTGAAGGACGCGCGCGAATTCGCGGTCCTTCTGCGCCTGCATCACAAATTCGGGATTGACCGTCGCGACCAGATGAGGGCCGCCCTCGTCGACGAAGCGCTCGATCTGCGCCAGCGCCGCCGCCATGTCCAGGCAATCCACCCTCACGCCGAGGATGCGAGTCTGGGTCAAGCGTTCAGGTTCAGTGCTGTACGTCGAGCCGAGCCGGCTCAACCGCGGTCCGCCTGATCGTCACCGTAGGCATGCTCACGCCGAGGCTGGCGACGAAAATGGTCATCGGCTCGCCGCCTGGGACCCGCGCCCATTCATAGCGATCGGCCTGCGTATGCACAATCGATAACTGCTCGGTCACGGCCAAGCAATAACCCGCGCGTTGCACGGCTGTGGTGGTCTGGGCGTTGAACTTCCCTGATGAGTATGGATGTAGAGATACAGGAGGATTGGAAGCTCCAACGTCGAGCGCCCGAACGGGACCACCTGCCGATGAATCGAGTCGTGGTCGCGGCCGCCCGCCGAAGCCTGCAGCAGGTAGCCGGCCCCTGCGAGCAGGACCAGCGCCGCGACGACTCGGCCGATCACAAGCCGCATGGGCCATAGCTTAAGGTCGTTGATCGTGCCCTCCGGTTCGCCGCGCAGCACCGTCGCGGTCGACATCAACCCCGCCACGCGGCCGGTGCTTACGGGCACCGAGATCTTCACGCGCGAGGTGTCGCGGCGCCTGCCGGCGGCTGCGCCCGAGTTGGGGTGGCGCTTTTTCGCCTCGCGCCCTCGCGCCGGGTTGGGCGTCGACGCGATGGTCCTGCCCTTTCCGCGTCTTTGGTCGCAGGTGCGGCTCCCGCTGGCCCTTGCGGCCGAGCGTCCTGACCTGCTGTTCGTGCCCGGGCACGCAATTCCGTTCGCGTGGGCGGGGAAGGTGCTGACCGTCGTCCACGACCTGGCGTTCAAGCGCCATCCCGAAGCCTATGGGTCCGCCGACATGGCGTACCTCCGCCTGAGCACGCGTTGGGCGATCGCGCGCTCCCGCCTCCTCATCGCGGTGTCCGAGTCGACGCGTCAGGACCTTGTTCAGCTCTACGGCGTCGATCCGGAGAGGGTACGGGTGGTGCCGCTCGGGGTCAGCCCGCCTTCTGCCGATCCTGCTGCGCCCTCTCGGCTCGCCGAGCTGGGGTTGAACGGAAATTTCGTGCTTCAGGTCGGTCGCATCGAGGCGCGCAAGAACCAGGCGGCCGCGCTCGAGGCCGTGGAGCGTCTGGACGGCGTGACCCTTGCGGTCGCGGGCCCCGAGCGCGATCCCACCCTCACCGCGAGACTGCGCAGCTCCAGCCACTGTCGCGTCCTCGGCATGGTCGACCAGCCGACGCTCGAGCTGCTTTACAAGCACGCGAGCGCGGTCGTCGTGCCCAGCCTGTACGAAGGCTTCGGGCTGCCTGTCTTGGAGGCGATGGCGCGAGGCAAGGTGGTCGTCTCCGCCTAGTCTTCATCCCTTCCTGAGGTCGGCGGCGATGCGGCACTTTACTTTCACGCCGCGGCCCGACCCGAGGAGGTGGCCGGCGTCCTCGAGGTCGCACTCGGCGACAAGGCGCTGCGAACGCAGCTCTCGCTGGCGGCTCGAGCCCGCGCCGCCAGGTTCACCTGGGACAAGACGGCCGCGGGAATCGCCGGCGCCGTCAGGGAGCTGCTCGGGCCCTGATCGAGTCGTCGACGGCACGCCACGTCAGCTGCCCCGCGCGTTCCCAGCTGAACTGGGCCGCACGCAATATGCCGCGATGGCGCATGCCGGCCGCGAGGTCGGTGTCGGCGATCACTCGCTCCAGCGCCTTGCGCCAGGCGTCGACATCCCCGGCCGGCACGACCATGCCCGCGTCGGCCACCACCTCGGGCAGGCTCGACGTGTCCGCGACCACCGTGGGCGTGCCGCTGGCCATCGCTTCGAGCGGAGGAAGCCCGAATCCCTCGTACCAGGCCGGGTGCGCGAGCACGCGCGCCAGGTTGTAGATCGCCGGGAGTTGATCAGGGTCGACCGATTCGAGGTGGTGCAGGCGCGGGCCGAGCCGGGCCATCTTGTCGCGGATCGATTCGTACCGCCAGCCCCAGGAGCCGACGACCACGAGGTCCGGTCGGTCGCGCATCGTCACCCACGCGTCGAGCAGCGTCTCCAGGTTCTTGCGCGGCTCGACCGTGCCCACGAAGAGGATGAATCGCTCCGGCAGTCCGAGCCGGACGCGAGCGTCCGCGAGCTCGTCGCGGCCCATCGGTCGAAACTTCGGGGAAACGCCGTGCGGCACCACTTCGATCCGCTTCCGATCGATACCGAAGATGTCGACGACGTCGCGCGCCGTGTTTTCGGAGACGGCGATCACGACGTCCGCTCGGAGCACCGATCGGGGGACGACAAAGCGCGTGCTCAGCGGCTGCCGGCCCGGGAACCAGCGGGGATTGCGGTAGATGGCGAGGTCATGAACGGTGATGACGGAAGGGCAGCCGACGTTGCCGAGGGGCAGCACCCCCGCCGGGCCGAAGTAGGCGTGTGGCCGCAGCCGGCGGATGATGGCAGGCCACTGGACGTGGCGGCCCAACAACCTCGTCTGCGGCAGCAGCCGGTACGTGGCGTTGGGCACGTGCATGAAGGCGCGCCGGGGGCCGAACACGGTGAGCCGGCAATCCGGTCGGTCGACGGCCATGGCGCGGAGGATCTGGCTCGTGTACACGCCGACCCCGGCCCAAGGTCGCTCCAGTCCCGACCCGTCGACGACTACCTGCAGTCCCGTCAGCGCAAGTAGCTCTGGTTGCGCTTCAGGACTTCGAAGTTCTCCAGCGCCATGCCGGTGCCGCGGACGACCGACGTCTGCGGCTCCTCTGCCACCTTCGCGGGGATCCCCGCACGCATGGAGATATAGCGATCCAGCCCGCGCAGCTGCGCCCCGCCACCTGACAGGACGATGCCGCGGTCGCGGATGTCGTCCGCGAGATCGGCCGGCGTCTCTTCGAGCACGTCGCGAATCGCGGCTGCGATGCGGTGAATCGGCTCCTCGATCGCCTCGACGATCTGGTTGGACGAAATCTCGACGCTGCCCAGGTGCATCACGAGCGGCTGATCCATCGGCATGGCCGACCCAACCGCGATCTTCACCTCCTCCGCATCGCCTTCGCTGATCAGGAGCCGGCTCGCGATCGCCCGGTCGATCGCATAGCCGCCGACTCGAATCGAGCGCTCGATCACGGTTCCGGAATGCGCGATGACCGCGATCTCCGTTGTGGCGGCGCCGATCTCGCAGATCGCGCTGGCGCGGAGCTCGCCTATAGGTAGTCCCGCGCCCATGGCCGCTGCCAGCGGCTCGTCGATGAGCCAGACCTGCCGCGCGCCGGCCGAGATGGCGGCCTCGGTGACCCGCCGTCGCTCCCCTGAGGTGACGGCCGACGGCACGGAGACGATCACGTCGGGCTTGAACAGGCGCGGTCTCCCGCTCGCCATGCCGATCAAGTGATGAAGGGTCCGCGGACTGTCACGTTCGAACTCGATCGGTGACCGCTCGTTGATGACCACGCCCTCGCCCTTGACGAAGATCCGCATCGTCGACGTGCCCAGGTCGATGCCGATCTTTCGCGAAAGCATCACTCGTAGGTGTGCTGGCCTGAGGGTGGCTCCGAATCCACCCTGACCGTCTTGATCCGCGCCCCGACCGATGCGAGCTTGCCCACCATGTCTTCGTAGCCGCGCTCCACATGCCAGGAGTTGCGGAGCAGGCTGTCGCCCTCCGCGCAGAGGGCGGCGATCACGAGCGCTGCGCCAGAGCGGATGTCCGGGATCGCGAGCTCCGTGCCGCGCAGCCGGGCGGGTCCGTGCACGATGGCGTGCAGCCGGCCTTCGACCGTGATCCCCGCGCCCATCTTGGCCAGCTCGCGAACATGCTGGAAGCGGTTCTCGTGGACGTACTCGGAGATGACGCTCTCGCCGTCGGCCTGCGTCATCAAGGCCATGTATTGCGCTTGCAGATCGGTCGGGAAACCAGGGAAAGTCCAGGTCGACATGTCGATGGGCCGCAGCGGCGTCGCCGGCTCCCTCCCCACCCGAAACCACTCGTCGCCGACCTGCACGTGCGCCCCCGCTTGCTCGAGCTTGAGGAGAAGCAGCTGCAGGTCCTCGGGGCGGGTGCACTCGATGCGCAGCTCTCCGCCCGCGGCCGCGACGCCGATCGCGTACGTGCCCGCCTCCAGGTAGTCGGCGATCACGGTGTGCTCCGCGCCTCCGAGCTCGGTGGTGCCGTCGACGATCAGCCGCTCGGTGCCGACCCCTTCGATGCGGGCGCCCATCTTCATGAGGAGGCGGCACAGATCCTGGACGTGGGGCTCGCGCGCCGCATTGAAGATCTCGGTCCGGCCTTCGGCCTTGACCGCGGCCAGGAGGATGTTTTCGGTGCCGGTGACGGTCGGCAGGTCGAACACGATGCGGTCGCCCCGGAGCCGCTCCGCGGTGGCGACGATCTCGGTCTGGGTCTCGTTGACGTGCGCGCCCATCTGGCGCAGCCCGCGGAGATGCTGCTCAACGCGGCGGGCGCCGATGTCGTCGCCGCCCGGCCTTGGCACGCGGGCGTGCCCGAAGCGCGCGAGCAGCGCCCCCAGGAGGACGATGGTCGCGCGCATCCGGCGCCCCAGGTGGTCGGGAACGTCGCTGTCGGTAACCCCACCCGTGTCGATGACCACGGTGCCCTGACCCCTGGCCTCGCCTCCCAGCAAGCTAAGAATCTCGCCCATGACAGCGATGTCGGTCACTCGAGGCACGTTGTGGAGAGTCAGCGGTTCGGCCGTGAGGAGAGCGGCGGCCATCTCCGGCAGGGCGGCGTTCTTGGAGCCGCTCACGCAGACGTCGCCGGCCAGCCGGCTCCCTCCCGTGATCCTCAGGGCCCGATCGCGCCCCCGCGAGCTCGCGTCCATCAGGGGCTAAAAGTAAACGGTCTGAGCCGCCCTAGCCCCGGCGTGCCCTTGCCAGGCGCAATCTGGCTTCGGCCATGGCAAGCGCGTTCTGGAACTCCGTCTCCTCGGCCGCCGTCAGAGTGCCGGCAAGCCTCTCCTGGGCACGCCGCCGAGCCTCCTCTGCGGCATCCACTGAGATCTCCTCGGCATGCTCCGCCACGTCGGCGAGGACGGTCACGCGCTCAGGCAGCACCTCGAGAAAGCCGCCGCCCACGAACAGGGTCTGCTCGGGCCCGCCATACGTTTCTTGAATGCGAAGGGGGCCTGGTTTGAGGATGGTCATGAGCGGCGCATGGCGCGCGAGCACGCCAAGCTCTCCCTCGGCGCCGGTAGCGATGACGAACTCGACGTCGCCTTCGAACAGGCTCCTCTCGACGCTCACCACGCGCAGAGGGAACTTCATCCCTTTTTCCTCATCTCGTCGGCCTGCGCGCGAGCCTCGTCGATCGTGCCCACCATGTAGAAGGCCTGCTCGGGCAAATCGTCGTGCTTGCCCTCGAGGATTTCCTTGAAGCCGCGCACCGTTTCACTCCGGGGCACGTACTTGCCTTCGCGACCGGTGAACCGCTGGGCAACGTTGAAAGGCTGCGACAGAAACCGCTGCACCTTGCGCGCACGCGACACGGCCTCCTTGTCGTCTTCTGACAGCTCTTCCATGCCGAGGATCGCGATGATGTCCTGCAAGTCCTTGTAGCGCTGCATGATCTTCTTCACACCCTGGGCCGCGTCGTAGTGATCCTGTCCGACGATCGCCGGCTCAACGAATCGGCTCGATGATCCGAGTGGGTCGACGGCCGGATAGATCCCGATTTCGACCAGCGACCGCTCGAGCCTCAGGGTTGCGCCGAGGTGGGCGAACACGGTCTGGATCGCAGGGTCGGTGTAGTCGTCGGCCGGCACATAGACGGCCTGCACAGACGTGATCGAGCCTTTCCGAGTCGACGTGATCCTTTCCTGCAGCTCGCCCATCTCCGAGGCGAGCGTGGGCTGGTAGCCCACGGCCGAGGGCATGCGTCCGAGCAGCGCGGACACCTCTGAGCCGGCGAGGAGGTAGCGGAAGATGTTGTCCACGAACAGCAACACGTCCGCACCCTCTTCGTCGCGGAAATACTCAGCCATCGTCAAACCCGTCAGCCCGACCCGGGCCCGCGCACCGGGTGGTTCGTTCATCTGGCCGAAGACGAGCGCGGTCTGCGGCAGCACGCCAGCGTCCTGCATCTCGACGTACATGTCGTTGCCTTCGCGCGTCCGCTCCCCCACCCCCGCGAACACCGAGCGCCCCTTGTGCTGGTAGGCGATGTTGCGGATCAGCTCTTGCACGATGACCGTCTTGCCTGTGCCCGCGCCTCCGAACAGTCCGATCTTCGAACCTTTGGCGAAGGTGCAGATCAGGTCGATGACCTTGATCCCGGTCTCGAGGATCTCGACCTTCGCCTGCTGCTCGGAGAGCGCCGGCGCCGGGCGGTGGATCGGCCACCGCGTAGTCCCTTCCGGCGCGGGTTCGTCGTCGATGGCGTTGCCGATGACATTGAACAGCCGGCCCAGGGTCTCGACCCCGACCGGCACCGAGATCGCCGCGCCCGTGGCCTTCACTGGATCGCCGCGGCGAAAACCGTCGGTCGAATCCATCGCGATGCAGCGGACGGTGTTGTCGCCTCGGTCCGATTCGACCTCGAGAATGACCCTTCGGCCGTCCTGAGTGGTGACCTCTAACGCTTCGAACAGCTCCGGTTGGTAGCCCGGCTCGAACTCGACATCGACCACGGCGCCGATGACTTCGCTGATGTGGCCCTGGCGCCCCGTCTTACTGTGGGTTTGGGTCTTGGACTTCGGCTTCGTCGTTGCCATCTATGTCACCTCCCTCGGCTCGAACCTTCCTGCGCCGCGGCGCCACTGACGATTTCCATCAACTCGGTGGTGATTCCCGCCTGGCGGACCTTGTTCGCGTAGAGGGTGAGCGAATCGATCAGGTCGCCGGCCGCGTTGGTCGCGTTCTGCATTGCGATCATCTTGGCCGAGTACTCGCTGGCCTTGTTCTCGAGCACCGCCTGGAAGACCTGCGTCTCGACATAGCGCGGCAAAAGACCGTCGAGCACCGACTCCGGGTCCGGTTCGTAGATGTAGTCCGCGCGTGGTCCGGTCGCGTCGCGGTCGCGCGCCGGAATCTCAGCGGGGATGAGGACGCGCACGGTCGGTTCCTGCCTGATCGTGGAAATCCACTTCGCGTAGCAGAGCAGCACGGCGTCCACATTTTCCTTCGTGTATTCCTCCAGCGCGACGGTCACCGCGGGCAGAACCTGTCCCTGACTCGGCCGGTCAGGCAGGTTGCT
>Ga0066701_10000278_pt1 | contig 13689 bp, 15 predicted proteins | sample GraSoiAngelo_150_FD_66453 | JGI IMG/M metagenome (GOLD analysis project Ga0066701, IMG submission 66453) | Grasslands soil microbial communities from the Angelo Coastal Reserve, California, USA - 14_1009_09_40cm | ecosystem: Environmental > Terrestrial > Soil > Grasslands | place: USA... | reverse complement strand
GCTTCGGCGGCGTGCACGAGATCTGGAATGCCGGCTTTGACAGTCTCGTCCGCGGGCAACTTGGCCTTGGCGTCGAACTCGAACTCCCCTCTCGTCCATCCGAGCGCGGTGATGACGGCGTCATCGCCCGCCTTCCCATTGCCCTCGGCGTGAAAGAGGTGCCCGAACAGGAAGTAGAGCGCGGCCGACTCTCCGTTCCCATCACGCAGGGTAAGGGTACCTGTCGACCTCTCGCCCTGGGCAGATTCCAGAAGCGAACGAAGAGGGATTTCGGCCAGAGAGCCGTGTGACTGCAAATGCGTCTCCCGAGATCGGCCCCACACCGATCGATGGACTAAGAAAAGCTAGTATAGATAGCGAGATCGCATTCGCGCGCCCCGAGCCTCCTGAACTCCCTCTCCCAGCCAAACCACCTCCCGCGCGCCTGCTGCTGGTCCGGCATGGCCAGTCGACGTGGAACCGAGAGCATCGCATCCAGGGCCAGCTCGACCCTCCCCTTTCAGAGGAAGGCCGCCGTCAGGCGGTCCAGGTCGCTCGGCGGCTGGCTCATCGGCGTCTGGCCGGCTTTTACGCGAGCGACCTCAAGCGGGCTTTGGAGACGGCTGAAGTGATCAGCGAGACGGTGGCGGCGACGCCGAGTCCGTCCTCTGGACTGCGCGAGATCTACCTCGGCTCATGGGAGGGCCTCACGACCGAAGAGCTTGCCGAACGTTTTCCAATGGAGTGGGCGGCGTGGACGGAAGAACCAAGCTGGGACGTGGTCCCCGGTGGTGAGGGCGCGGTGCCCTTTGAAGCCCGCGTCAATCTCGAGCTCGATGCGATCCTTGCCCGCCATCCCCATGGTGACGTCCTGGTGGTCACGCATGGCGGCGTCATCCAGGTCGCATTGCATCGCGTGATTGGCCGGCCGAACCATGGCCTGTTCCCATTTCGCATCGAGAACGCCTCGATCTCCATCATCGAGAAGCGCAACAGCCGTTTCGTCGTTTCGGGCGTAAACGACACGAGCCATCTCGAGGCTGCGGAATGAGGGATGCCAAGGCGAGCTGGGACCAAGAGCTGGAGCAGCGAGCGACAGTGGCGCCTCTCCTGCAGACATGGGGATGGGGGGAGGTGCAGTCGCGCGCCGGTTGGAGCGTTGAGCGGGTCAGGCTCGCCGGGGGCGCGATGGCGAGCGTGCAGCTCCGTGGATTCGGAGGCGTTCGCGAGGCTTACATTCCGCGCGGTCCGGTGCCCGCCTCCGCCGAATCTGTCGCCGCGATCGTCGAGTGGGCCCGGAACGCCCGGGTCGCGCGCATCATGGTCGAACCCGAGGCGCAGCTTAATTTCGCAGACGTCATGCGCGAGCAGGGCTTCGGACCGGCCTCGCCTGTGCAGCCGCAGTTCACTCGTATCCTCAAACTTGCGCCGCCCGACCAACTGCTGGCGACCTTCAAGCACGGCCGGCGGTACAACATCCGCGCCGGCGAGAGGCGCGGGGTGGTGGTCGAGGAGGGCAAGGATGCAGATGAGCTGGCACGGCAATCTGCGGCGGTAGAGCGGCGCGAGTCGATCAGCCTGCCGGCCAAGGGCTATTACCAGGTCCTCCTGGATGCGCTTCCCTGGTGCCGGACCTACGTGAGCCGCCATCCGGAGACGGGCGAAGCCCTCGCGGCAGTGCTGGTCGCGCGGCATGCCGGCCGTGCTTACCATCTGTTTGCGGGCCGGACCGGCGCTTACCCCGAGCTCATGGCCAACGACATGGCGTGGTGGACCGCAATCAAGGCAGCCGCCGAAGCAGGCTGCCGCGACTACGACCTCTGGGGAGTGCCGCCGCCCGACGCGAGTCCCGTGCATCCGTGGCATGGCCTGGGTGTCTTCAAGGCGGAGTTCGGCGGCGCCGAGGTTGCGTACGCGGGAGCATGGGAGCTGGTGCTGTCAGGGGCAGGCTCGAAGCTCCTCGGCCTCGAACGCAAGGCTCGCGGCCACATTCGGGGCTTGAAACGAAACATCTCCTAACAATCCTTCAAATCGGTTAGGATTAGGTTGATGGCGCAGGGGTCCAACGGCGCGCGCAAGGTGCTCATCGTCGACGGCGACAGCACCACCCGCCGAGAGGTGCGGTCTGCATGCGCGCAAGACGGTTACCAGGTGCTCGAGGCGGATACAGGCGCTGATGCGCTGCGTCAGGTCGAATCCGTCCGGCCGAGCCTCGTCCTTCTCGAAGTCGCGCTCCCCGATGCTTCCGGCTTCGACATTTGCCGCGAGCTGCGCAAGAAGGACACGGTGGTGCCGGTGATCATGATGAGCTCGCGTTCTGACGAGATCGACGCGGTCGTCGCGCTCGAGATCGGGGCCGACGACTATGTCGTCAAGCCGCTCCGCCTTCGCGAGCTGGCGGCGCGGATCGCGGCCCATCTTCGCCGCACGCGAATGGAGTCGGCGGAGACGACGCGCAATCGTCTGGAGTTTCGCGACCTGCTCATCGACGTCAACGAGCGCCGCATCTATCGAGGCGGGCAAGAAGTCGAGCTGACCCACACTGAGTTCGACCTGCTGACGTTCCTGGCCAGCAATGCGGGCAAGGTTCTCAGCCGCGAGAAGATCCTCAACTCGATCTGGGGCTACGAGTATCCAATCGAGACGCGGGTCATCGACGTCCACATCCGCAACCTGCGGCGGAAGATCGAGGCGCAGCCGTCGCGGCCCTACTACATCCTCGCCGTGCCGGGCATCGGGTACCGCTTCACCAACGCGCGCCCAACCTGAGAGTGCACGACACAGCCAACGCATAAACATCCCTTCACTCGCCTTTCGTCGGGCGCGGACTATATTCGAGGCGCTGCTTCGAAAGACGGGGTTCACGGAGGGGATGGCATGAATCGATCGTTACGACGTGTCCTGGCCTTTGCGATCGGCTCGCTCACCGTCATGGGCGCGGGTCCGCTGTTTACAGCGGTCTCGGCCGGAGCCAGTAACGGCCCAGGCGGCAACGGCAACATCGGCGGCCTCGCCGGCATCAACCACCTGGTGGTGATCTACGACGAGAACCACAGCTTCGACAACCTGTACGGTCTCTTTCCTGGCGCCAACGGCATCAGCCGGGCGAGCGACACGGCCACCACGCAGGTCGACCTGGCAACCGGCCAGCCGTACACGTGCCTTCCGCAGACCGACACGCATTTGGTAGGAACGTGCTTGCCGGACCAGCCGTTCGACATCACGAAGTACGTTGGCGCGGACCAGAAGACCAGAGACCTGGTCCACCGCTACTACCAGGAACAGATTCAGATCGACGGCGGCAAGATGGACAAATTCGTCACCGTCAGCGACGCCAAGGGCCTGTCGGTCGGCTACTACCCAACCGACCAGCTGCCGATCGCGAAAGAGGCCGCCCGGTATGTGCTGGCCGACAACTTCTTCCACGCCGCTTTCGGCGGTTCGTTCCTCAACCACCAGTGGCTCGTGTGCGCGTGCACCCCGGTGTACGCGCACGCAGTGAGCGACGGCAGCTCGAAGGACCTCCACACGATTCTTGGGTCCAACGGGTTGCCCACGAAAGACGGCCAGCTGACGACCAAGGCGACCGGTGATTACGCGGTCAACACGATCTTCCCGGCCAGCAAGCCAACCATCCCTGCGGCGCAGCTTCCGCTCCTCACCAACGCGACTATTGGCGACGAGCTGTCCGGCGCCGGTGTCAGCTGGGCTTGGTACTCGGGTGGCTGGAACAATGCTGTGGCCGGAAGCGCCGACCCGCTGTTCCAGTACCACCACCAGCCGTTCAACTACTACGCGAACTTCGCGCCAGGGACTCCGGGCCGAGCCCACCTGCAGGACGAGACCGACTTCATCGCCGCCGCAAAGGCGGGGACGCTGCCGGCGGTTTCATTCGTGAAGCCGATCGGCGCCGACAACGAGCACCCCGGCTATACGGATGTGCTCCGCGGCGAGAACCACCTCCGGGACCTCATCAACGACATCCGCAACGGACCGAACTGGAGCGACACAGCGATCGTTATCACGTACGACGAGCACGGCGGCTTCTGGGACCACGTTGCGCCGCCAACCGACGCGAGCCACTCGGACATCTGGGGACCCGGCAGTCGCGTCCCGACGATCGTCATCTCCCCGCTGGCTAAGCGCGGCTTCGTCGATCACACCCTCTACGACACGACCTCGATCCTCGCCACCATCGAGCGCCGCTGGGATCTCGCCCCGCTTGGCACCCGCGACGCCAACGCCAACGACCTGCGCCGCGCCTTCACGCTCGGCGAAGGCAACGCCTAAAGACGACTTTTTCGGAGCGCGATGCCGGGGGCGATCGCGCCCCCGGCGCCGAGCTCTTGGAGACCTTCCATCACGAACGACCGCTCGGCGATTCGTGGGTGTGGGATGCGCAGGTCGGGCCTGTCAACGTGCTCGGTTCCGAACAGCAGGATGTCCACATCTATGACGCGGGGACCCCAACGTCGTGTGGGCCTGCGCCCGCCTTCCCGCTCGACTGCCTTCGCAACATTCAGAAGTGAGCGTGGCGACCCGCGCCAGTCGACCTCCACGACCTGGTTGAGGAAGCGCGGTTGGTCCGTGACGCCCCAGGGCTCGGTTTCTAAGACGCGGCTTTGACGCAGTATCCGCGCGCCTTTTTGACGGAGCCTGCGCCGCGCCGCGCTGAGGTTCCGCTCACGCCTCCCAACATTCGAGCCCAGCCCAAGGTAGGCGGTGGTCACTTCATTCGGTCTGCGACGCGTACCACCCTCATCATCTCCTGCACGTCGTGGACTCGAACCACGTCTGCGCCGCGCAGGATGGCTGCTGTCACGGTTGCGGCTGTGCCCTCCAGCCTTGCGCTCACGGGAAGGTCGAGGAGCTTGCCGACGAACGATTTGCGTGACGTGCCGATCAGCACGGGCTGCCCAAGCTCTCGCAGCTCTTCCAGCCTGCGCATGACCTCCCAGTTCTGGTTCGCCGTCTTGCCGAAACCGATGCCGGGGTCGACGAGGATGTGCGCGCGCCGCACGCCGGCGGCCGTGGCGGCGGCGACCGATGCCCGGAGGAATCGCTTGACCTCGGCCATCAGGTCGCCCGCGTAGTCGGTGCCTTCCTGGTTGTGCATCACCACGAGCGCGCATTTGTGACGCGAAGCAAGGTCGGCCAGGCCAGGGGAACGAACCAGGCCCCAGACGTCATTGATGATCGTCGCCCCCGCCGCGACAGCTGCCTCGGCAACCTCCAGCTTGTACGTGTCGATGGAGACGGCCACCGACGATTGCTCCGAAAGGCGCTTGACGACCTCCTCAGTGCGCGCGATCTCTTCGGCCGCGGAAATTGGGACGTGTCCAGGCCGGGTCGATTCGCCGCCGACATCCAGAATGTCGGCGCCTTCGGCTGCCATGCGCAGCCCCTGCGCCACTGCGGCGTCACGATCGTCGCCGAGCCCGTCGCCGCTGAAGGAATCCGGCGTGACGTTGACGATGCCCATGACGTAGGTGCGGCTGCCCCAATCGAACCGGTGCCCACCAATCTCCGCGATCACGCAGCGATTATCCAACCCCGTATCCTCCACACCTGACATGAGGCTCGACGACCTGGCGCGCGGCGTGCCCGGGGCAGTGCTCGAAGGCGATGGCAGCGTCGAGGTCACCGGCATCGCTTACGACTCGCGACACGTCAAGCGCGGCGACCTGTTCGTGGCTGTCGCCGGCATCCACGCAGACGGCCACGCATACGCCGGCGATGCTGCCGGCGCCGGCGCAGTGGCCGTAGCCATCGAGCGGCCTGTTGCTCTGCCTACCGGCCTGCCCGTCGTGAAGGTCCCGTCCACTCGCACCGGACTGGCCGAGATCGCCGCGGAGTTCTACGGACGGCCCTCGCGTCTTCTTTATGTGGCGGGGATCACAGGCACCGACGGCAAGACGACCGTGACGCACATGGCCGAGCACGTGCTGATGGCCGGCGGAGTGCTCGCCGGGGCGATGAGCACGGTCGCGTTCTCAGTCAGCGGCGCCGAGACGGACAACACCAGCGGCCAGACGACGACCGAGGCGCCGCAGGTGCAGGACTGGCTGCGGCGGATGGTCGACGCCGGCGTGAAATGTGCGGTGATCGAGACCACCTCACATGCGCTCGTCCAGGATCGCGTCCTCGCCTGCGACTTCGATGTCGCGGCGTTCACCAATGTGGGCCACGACCACATGGACTATCACGCCACGTGGGAGGCCTACCTGGAGGCGAAGGCTCGCCTGATCGACCTCGCCGCGTCCGGAGCCGGCAAGGGCATCGAGAAGACGGCCGTGCTCAACCGCGACGACCCGAGCTTCGAGCGGCTGTCACGCCGCCCGATCCAGCGAAGATGGACGTACGGCCTGACCACAGCCTCGGACCTGCACCCGCTCGACCTGACGATGACCGCCACCGGCTCGCGGTTCCGGCTCAAGACTCCGCTCGGCGAGACGGAAGTGGCGCTGGCTGTGCCCGCGCGGTTCAACGTGTACAACGCGCTCTGTGCTGCGGGCGTGTGCCTGGCCATGGGCGTCCCGGCCGAAGAGATCGGGCCCGGCCTCGCCGGTTTCGATGGGGTGCGCGGCCGTCTCGAACGCGTCGACCTCGGCCAGGACTTCAGCGTCTTCATCGACTTCGCTCACTCGGCGGGAGCGCTGGCGAGCGCGCTTGCGGAGCTCCGGCCGTACACACGCGGGCGCTTGATCGCGGTTTTCGGCTCCACCGCGCGCTCCGACCACGATCGTCCCGGCATGGGCAAGGCGGCCGGCGACCTCGCCGATTTTTTCATCATCACAACGGACGACCCACTACGAGAAGACCCGGCGGAGATCGCACGCGACGTGCAATCCGGAGTGGTCGGCAAAGCCCCGGGCAAGGATTACGAGATCGTGCTCGACCGGCAGGCCGCGATCAGGCGTGCGATCGACGTCGCACGTCCGGGGGACACGGTTCTCCTGGCCGGGAAGGGGCACGAGCGCACCATGCAGATGGCAGAGGGATCGCAGCCGTGGGACGAACGAGTCGAGGCCGAGGCGGCGATCAAAGAGAAACTGCGCTAACCGCCGCCAACCATCCGCACTATCTCGACCACGTCTCCGTCTTGGAGCTCTGCATCCGCGTAGCTCGATCGCTCGATGATGACGCCGTTGTGCTCGACCGCGACCGCCCGCGGGCTCACTTCGAGTGTTTCGAGATAGGCAAGCAACGACGTCGGCTTTTCCAGCTCGACGCGTTTGCCGTTGACCTGCAACACGATCATTTGAAGAGGCTGATGGCCGCATACCCCGCCGCGCCGGCTTCGTGGCTTTGCGTGATGCGCTCCTCGGTGACGCCGCCGATGGCGAGGACAGGAATCCTCAGGGCGTGGCACACCCTCGCCAGCATCTCGATGCCGGCCGGCGGCGAGCCCGGATGACTCGGGCTGGGCCAGACCGGTCCGAAGATCACGTAGTCGGCGCCTTCGTCTTCGGCGCGCAGCGCAGTCTCGAGGGAGTGGACTGAGCGGCCCACCAGGCGTTCGTGGAGCAGCCGGCGAGCAGCGGCGGTCGGGATGTCGTTCTCCGGCAGGTTGACGCCGGCTCCGCCTGCGGCCAGGACGATGTCGCACCTCGAGCTGACGACAACGGGCACTGGCGACGACGCGACGAGGGACGTGGCTTCCCCTGCGATCTCGCGCGCGTTCGCCTGCGGGGCACGAACCTGGATGATGGTGGCGCGTCCCGCGGCTTTCAATCCGTCGCGCGCGTTAGTGACGATCGCCATCGCGGCTGGGGTGACTAGCCGGCCGGGCGCGATATGCCCTCGGTCGGCGAGCTCGGGCTCGCATGCTCGCGCTTTTCGATCAAGCCGGCCGAATACGCCTTGCGGCCGGCCTCCACCCCGCCCGCGATCGCCTCAGCCATGAGCTGGGGGTCCTGCGCCAACGCGATGGCGGTGTTGACCAGGACTGCGTCGGCGCCGATCTCCATCGCCAGCGCCGCGTCGGACGGCGAGCCGATACCTGCGTCGACCACGACAGGAATGCCCGCCTGCTCGACGATGATCCGGATCTGCTCCAGCGTCTGCAGCCCCTGCGCCGACCCGATCGGTGACCCCAGCGGCATGACTGTGACGGTGCCGATCTCCTCGAGCTTCCGGGCGAGCACCGGGTCGGCGTTGATGTACGGCAGCACCTTGAAGCCTTCCGTCACCAACGACCGCGCTGCCTTGAGGGTTTCCTCCGGGTCGGGAAACAGGTAACGCGGGTCGGGTATGACCTCGAGCTTCACCCACTCCGACAGGCCCATCGACCGCGCGAGGCGAGCGATGCGGATCGCCTCGTCGGCGGTGCGGCAGCCGGCGGTGTTCGGAAGAATGCGGTATCGCTTCCAGTCAATGACGTCGAGGATGGTCTTGGTCTTGGGGTTGTCCAGGTCGAGGCGGCGCAGTGCCACCGTGACGAGCTCGCACCCGGATGCTTCGAGCGCCGCCAGCATCGTTTCGTTGTCGGCGTACTTGCCGGTGCCAAGAAACAGGCGCGAGCGGAGCTCGACGCCTGCGATGACGAGGGGGTCGGCCGTTGCGGTCTGCACGAATTCAGCTTAGATGGTCGCTGACTTAGTTCGGATCTCCCCATCCCGTCGTCGCCCTTCGGGCGAGGCCGGACTTCCCCACAAGTGGGGAAGGAGGTGCTTGGCCGAACTTTCTCGGCTGGCCCTTCTAGAGGTCTTGCTGCTCCAGCAACTTCCTGTCGCGCGGGTAGGTCAGGCGCTTGATGGCGTCGGCGACCGACAGCCAGGCCAGCTTGTCGACCTCGATGCCGGCTCGGAACCGCCCGCTCTTGACCTCCATGAGCCAGTAGCAGGCGACCTTGTCGCGGCCGCGCCGGTCGACGTACGCCGTGCATCCGAGCGGGCGCTGGATCTCGCAGCGAAGCCCCGTCTCTTCCCTGACCTCGCGCAGAGCGCAGTCCTCAGGCGACTCGTCGGGCTCGACCTTGCCCTTGGGCAAGGTCCAGTCGTCGTAGGCCGGGCGGTGGATGATTGCCAGTTCGGTTTTGCCCGATGCGCCGGTCCGGCACACGATGCCGCCTGCGGCCCTGATGACGTTCACATCGGTCAACTCGAGAATTTTTGTTGCCACCATTGCTCCTTCGTCTGCTGAGATGCCGCTCTTAGATGTATGCAGTACCAGCTGATGAAACCAACGTGATGGTGCGAGTTTAACGCGAGAAGCGTCCCATCGACCAGTTAAACAGTGACTCATCCATGAAGCCCGGCGGTGTGGAGGATCGCGAACGCAACCCACGCAATGATCGCTGCTGCAGGGATCGTGACGAGCCAAGCGGTCGCGATGGTCGCACCAAGTCCCCAACTCACGGCCGAGAGCTTTCTAGTCACACCGACCCCCATCACGGACCCAGTGATCACATGTGTCGTGCTCACGGGTAGACCGATCAGAGTCGCGCCCTGGATGACGCTTGCGCCCATCAGCTGTGCGGTCAGGCCAGTGGCCGGCTCTAGCTTGATGATGCTCCAGCCCAGGGTCCGGATGATGCGCCAGCCGCCGGCGTAGGTACCGAATGCGATGGCCACCGCGGATAGAACTACGACCCAGATGGGAACCTGGAACTTCGTCAGATTGCCCGACGCGACCAAGGCGAGCGTGATCGCGGCCATGGTCTTCTGGGCGTCATTGGCGCCATGCGAATAGGAGAGGAAGGCAGAGGTCAGCACTTGCAGGCCCCGGAATGTGCGATTGACAGGAGCCGGTCGTAAGCGCAGACGGTGCACGACGAGGATCAGGATGATTGCAAAAATCGCCGAGGCAAGAAAGCCGAGCGGTGGCGAGATGACCAGGCTCGCTACCTGCTTGCCCAGTGCGGTCCACCTCACCCCGGCGAGGCCACCGGCCGCCGCAATACCCGCGCCACAAAGGCCTCCGATGAGCGCATGGGTAGAGCTACTCGGCAGTCCTCGGTACCAGGTGATGAGATTCCACGAAATCGCGCCGATCAGGGCCGATATGACCACCACCAAGCCCGGCTTGATGGCGAGAGTGCTCGCGATGGTGTTGGAGACTTTCGCCTGAAAGAAAGCGACGGTGACTACCGCTCCGACGAGGTTGAAGACGGCTGCCAGCCCGACGGCTACATGAGGCGAGAGGGCTCGAGTCGAGATCGACGTGGCGATAGCGTTGGCGGTGTCGTGGAAACCGTTGGTGAAATCGAAGAGAACCGCGACCGCGATCGTTACCCAGAGAAGGATCGAAGTCTCAGGCATTCTTGATCGCGATCGTCTCCATGACGTTCGCGGCGTGTTCGCAGGCGTCCATGGTGGCTTCGAGCAGGTCGTATATGTCCTTCCATTTCACCAGTTCGGACGCATCGCGCTCCTTCGAGAACAGTTCCCCGATCGCCGAGCGGGTGAGCCGGTCGCCCTCGTTTTCAAGTCGGTGTATCTCGAGCCGGTGCGGTTTCAGCTGGGCGAAACCTTCCAGCCGGTCGAGTGCAGCCGCGATCGCGACACCCGCTTTGGCCAGGTATTCCCCCATCTGCTTGGCGGGATCCGAGATGGTGTGGATTCGATAAAGGTCGATCTTGTCGCCGGTTTCCTCAGCCAGGTCAACCACATCGTCCAGGCTCGAAGCCAGCAGCAGGATGTCCTCTTGGTCGATCGGCGTAATGAACGTGCTGTTGACCAGGTTGTGGATCTGATGGGTGGCGTCGTCGCATTCGTGCTCTAGGTCAACCAGGCGAGCATGGCGGCTTTTGCCTTCCAGGAGGGACTTGCTGAGTTCGGTAAGCGTCTCGCTTACTAGCTCCCCCTGTTCTCGAAACAGGTCAAAGAACCGGTGGCCCCGGGGCAGTGGTATGAGTTTCATCGCATCCTCCGGGGGTGAAGGCTAAAGAGACTTGGGTTAAGGCGTCGTTAAAGGTGCCTCTAACATTCTGGGAGTGACCGACGACGTGCTGCTGGAGTTGGGTCGGCGGGTCGAGGCAGCGCTAACCAACGCTTTGATCGCACTACAACGGCATGACCTGATGCTGGCCGACAAGGTGGTACGAGAAGATTTCGAGATCAACCGCCTCCGCTACCAGATCGAAGAGCAGATTACTGCGCGCCTGTCGGGTGGCGATGCCAGCGAGGTCAGGTGGATGGTGGCCGCGCTCTACGTGATTTCCGAGCTCGAGCGAATGGGCGATCATGCCGAGGGGATCGCAAAGGTGACCTTGATGCTTGGTCAGAATCCCGCGCTGCCTGTGCCGGCGGTTGTCAACGAGATGGGCGCCCTGACCATCTCGATCGTAGACCGCACGCTAGCGGCCCTCGATAAGCGCGATGTCAAGGCGGCTCGAGCGCTGTGCCGAGAGGACGATGAGATTGACTCCATGTACGACCGCGCCTACCAGGAGTTGATCTCAACGATGGTCTCCGACCAAAGGCACATAACCGAGGCGACGTACATGATCTGGATGACTCATAACCTCGAGCGGATCGCGGACCGAGCTACTAATATCTGCGAGCGGGTGATCTACTTGGTCACGGGCCGCGTGGAGGAATTGAACGTCTCCAAGTACTGAGGCAGGCCGCGCTCGTGTGGTCGTGATCGGCCCGGTGGCGAGATTGGCCTCCGAATTGAAGCGGCTGCTGGCTCACGAAGAGGTCGACATCGTTTGGCACCGGCAGCCGAGCGGGCTCCTTCGTGAACCATCCGCCGATGCGGTCGTGCTGGATGGGGCCGACCTGGTGGACGCCACGGCGGCAGTGCGGAGGGCGACGGCGGCGTCCCTGCTGGTAATTGGAACTGACGAGCACGTTGCCGCGACCTGTCTGGCCCTCGGAGCCGACTGTTGGTTGCCGTCCGGAACCGGGCCGGCGTTGGTTGGCGCACAAGTGCGTGCACTGATCAGGAAGCGAGTTCCGGCGCGATTGGACGGTGTCATCGAGGTCGGTCGTCTACGGATTGATGCCGGCGCACGGCGAGCTGATATCGACGGCCATGAGATCCAGATGACGCCGCGCGAATTCGACCTGCTCAGAGTTCTGGTTGAGAACGAGGGCAAGGTCATGAGTCGAGACCGGATCCTGGCGGGCGCCTGGAGCCCTCGTTTTGTCGGGGAACCTAAAACGGTCGATGTGCATGTGGCTTGGCTGCGACCAAAATTGGAGGGGAGCGGGATTCGCGTGACCACTCTTCGCGGAGTGGGTTACCGCCTCGATGTGCTCGGCGATAGCCGACCTCGCGTCCTGTTTGTCTGTGTTGACAACGGCGGACGCAGTCAGATGGCCGCGGCGCTGTTCAATCGTCATGCGGGCGGCCGCGCTTGGGCTGATTCTGCTGGTACGCGGCCTGCAACACGCGTTCAACCGAAGGTCGTCGAGGTGATGCGCGAAGTCGGAGTCGACCTGAGAGCCGCCAAACCGCGACTGATGACGGTCGGACTCACCGATGGCGCAGCCCGAGTAATAACCATGGGATGCGCAGACGGCGACTTCCCCGTTGTCAGCGCTCCAGTCGAAGACTGGGGACCTTTGGACGCCGGCGGCCAGTCGCTGGAAACGGTGAGGCTGATTCGCGATGCCATCGACGGCCGCGTCCGTTTACTGGTGTCGAGCCTCGCGATTTAACAACTCAGGCGTTCTTGATGGCGATCGTTTCAATGATCTCAGCCGCCGATTCGCATTCATCAAGCGTCGACTCCAACAGCGAGTAGAGATCCTTCCACTTGATGAGTTCGGCCGGGGTTTGGTGATTGGTTTCGAAGAGCTTTTGCAATGCGGATCGGGTAATGAAGTCGCCTTCATTCTCGAGCCGATGTATCTCCAAGAGAACTGGCTGGATGTCGTGGAAGTCTTCCAACTTGTCCAGGGCCTTGGCCAACTCGATGCCCGCTTTCGCGAGGCATCCACCGAAACGCTTGGCGGAATCCTTGATCGAACCGATCTCGTATAGATCGATCTTGTCTGAGACTTCTTCTGCCAGGTCGACAACCTGGTCGATCGCGTGGGCCAACAGCAATATGTCCCCTTGCTCGATGGGCGTCGTAAAGGTGAGATTGGTCAGGTTATAGATGTCGCGCGTAATGTCGTCGCACATGTGCTCGAGCTCCCGCAGGCGGGGATGTCGGTTCAGCCCATCTGCCAGCGAATTGCTGAGTTCGGTTAGAGTCTCGCTGACTAGAGCGCCTTGCTGACGGAAAAGGTCGTAGAAGCGCCGTTCGCGCGGGATCAAGCTCAGTTTCACGCCTTAACCTCCCTGCCTAAGGGTACGGCAGGAGTGATGAGAGACCTACAAGGGTTTGCGTGCGGGGATCCCCGACCGCCGCGGGTATCGCGCAGGGGTCGGGCGCACCTTGTCGATGACGACGATCGTTCCGGCGGCACGCGCTGGCGATGGCGCCATCGCCACGCCCGACAGCTCGCCACCAAGGAGCCCGATCGCATTCGAGGCGCCGGCCACATCCTCCCCCTCGGTCTTTTGCGCAAGCAGCCGGCCACCGACCTTCACCAGGGGTAGGCACAGCTCGACGAGTACCCGGAGCGGCGCCAGCGCTCGGGCCACCGCGACGTCGAAGGACTCGCGCAGCGCCGGATCTTGGCCCGCATCCTCCGCGCGGCGGGCCACCACCTCGATCCCCTCGAGCCCGAGCGCCGCGCTGGCGTGAACGAGGAACGCAGCCTTGGCCTGGTCGGCCTCGATCAGCGTCACGCGCAGGTCGGGGCGTGT
>Ga0066701_10000273_pt1 | contig 13720 bp, 8 predicted proteins | sample GraSoiAngelo_150_FD_66453 | JGI IMG/M metagenome (GOLD analysis project Ga0066701, IMG submission 66453) | Grasslands soil microbial communities from the Angelo Coastal Reserve, California, USA - 14_1009_09_40cm | ecosystem: Environmental > Terrestrial > Soil > Grasslands | place: USA... | reverse complement strand
TCACCGCTGGGTTGTGGCAGTGAGCTGGCATGGTCCCGGCTGCTCTCTGCCCGCTCAGGACTTACAGCCCTTCCCGAATGGGCGGCTGTGCTCCCCGCACGAGTCGCCGGAATCGTTCCGACCAAAGTCGACGACGTAGATGGAGGCTTCGATCCGGATCTGGTCGTTCCTCCCAAGGATCAGCGGAGGATGGATCGCTTCATCCTGTTCGCCCTCGCCGCCGCGTCCGAGGCCATTGCACAGGCAGCCTGGATCCCTTCAGACGCGCATTCCATGGAGCGCACCGCAACCGTGATCGCATCGGGCATCGGAGGCTTTCCGGCAATCGTCGAGGCGGTTCGTACCACCGATCAGCGCGGAGTGAGGCGCCTCTCGCCCTTCACCGTTCCGTCCTTCCTCGCAAATCTCGCGGCCGGTCATATCTCGATCCGCTACGGCTTCAAGGGACCGGTCGGTACACCAGTCACCGCCTGCGCCGCAAGCGTGCAGGCGATCGGCGATGCCGCACGCCTCATCCGGGCCGGAGAAGCCGACGTTGCGATTTGCGGCGGCTCGGAAGCCTGCATCGATGTGGTGAGCCTCGGCGGCTTCGCCGCCGCCCGGGCGCTTTCGACAAGCTTCAACGAAACGCCAGCGCGTGCGTCCCGCCCCTTCGACCGCGACCGCGATGGCTTCGTCATGGGCGAAGGTGCCGGCATCCTCGTCATTGAAGAACTGGAGCATGCGATCCGCCGCGGCGCCAAACCGCTCGCCGAAATCGTCGGCTATGGCACGACGGCCGATGCCTACCATATCACGTCAGGCCCCGAGGACGGCGACGGCGCGCGCCGCGCCATGCAAGGCGCGTTGCGGCAGGCCAGCCTCAAGCCCGGTGACATCCAGCATCTCAACGCCCATTCCACTTCGACGCCGGTTGGCGACGTCGCCGAGTTGGAAGCGATCAAGGCCGTGTTCGGCCGCGAGGGAAAGATTGCCGTGAGCGCCACAAAATCGGCAACGGGTCATCTGCTCGGCGCAGCCGGGGGAGCCGAAGCGATCTTCACAATCCTCGCGCTACGGGACCAGGTGGCGCCGCCCACTCTCAATCTCGACAATGCGGACACGGCGGCCGAGGGCGTCGACATTGTGGCCCGCGAGGCAAGGCGCATGCCCATAGAGCATGCAATTTCCAACGGATTCGGCTTCGGCGGCGTCAACGCGAGCATCATCTTTCGACGTTGGCAATGACGGATTGCCTCACCGAAACGGCTCCTGTTGAATTCAGATACTGCCGGCCGGACGCGCTCCCGCGCTGGCGCCCGCGGCTTGATGGTGCAAAGCTTGGCGACCGGCCTCCAGAAGGGTGTCTGACAGCCGCTTGTCGCCGACCGCACGCGCGAGCACGATCGAGCCGACCATGGTCGCAATCGCGCCGGCGGCCGCGATTCTTAGCATCGCGTGCCGCGGACGCACGCCGACGCTATCACGGACCAAGGACGGTTCGAACGCGTAGGATCGTAGAAGATCGTAGTTTGGCGCACAAAATCGTGCAAATGGCGGAGAGAGTGTCAGTCAACCCCCATTGAAAGATAAGGTATTTTCGAGTTTCCTGAACCAAAACCCACCGTTTGAGCTACAGCCGGAGAATGGGGGTTTCGCTTCCGACAAGAGCCTGTAATGCGGTGTTCCGCGATTGGGGGTGTAGGCGTTTGCCTTCGAAGGCAAAGGTCACATGTTCGAATCGTGTCGGGTGCGCCAAAATCTCTTTGTTTGCAGACCGATGCGTATCCCCAGACCGAAACTGCAGCTTTGACTTTGTTCGCGCGAGTAACCAACCATGCTCTCGCAGCCGAATTTTGAGACATGCGCGCCATAGGTGCCGTCAACTCGCCTTCGCTTTCACATATCGCCCGGGCGCAGATTCGCCTGGAGGATAGACGTTGCTGCCGAGTTGCGCCCGCGCCGGCAGTTGGTCTTCCGCCCACGGTTTGAGCCAACCGATCCAGTCGTTCCACCAACTACCCGGCTTTTCGTCCGCACTCGCTAGCCATGCCGCGGGGTCTTCGCATCGATTGTCCGACACCCAATAGCTTCTCTTGTTCTTCGACGCTGGATTGATCACGCCGGCAATATGCCCGCTCGCGCCGAGAACAAAACGAATGTCGCCGCCGAACAGGCCTGTCGTTCGATAGGCGGATCGCCACGGCACGATGTGGTCTTCGACGGTCGCCAGAACGTAGGCAGGAAGGTCGACCCGCCTCAAATCGACGGGTGTGTTGCACATCGTCAACCTGTTCGGCTGCCTGAGATTGTTCTCCAAGTACATGTTCCTGATGTACCAGCAATACATCGGTCCCGGCAGATTGGTTACGTCGGCGTTCCAGAACAGAAGATCGAAGCGCTCGGGCGACTTTCCCTTCAGGTAATTATTGATTACGTTCGGCCAAATGAGCTCTTTCGAACGTAGGGTCTGGAAGACGAACCCAAGCTCGGCGCCGCGGTAGATGCCGCCGTTTCCGATCGTCTGCTCACGCTGCAGCACGCTCTCCTCGTCCACGAAAACGCCGAGATCACCCGGCTCCCGGAAATCGAGCATGGTCGTCAACAACGTCACGCTGGCCACCGATTCGTCGCCTCGCGTCCGCAGAATAGCAAGTGCGGACGACAGGATGGTTCCTCCGACGCACCAGCCGACGACGTTGACCTTGTCGGCACCTGAAATCGATCGGGCGATCTCAATGGCGCGCATTGCGCCATGCTCGACGTAATCATCCCATCCAAAATGCCCGCAAGAGACATCCGGATTGCGCCACGAGACCATGAAGACCGTCAGGCCGTGCTCGACCGCAAATCGGACGAAGGAATTGGCGGGCTGGAGGTCAAGTATATAGAACTTGTTGATGCAGGGCGGCACGATCAGCAAAGGCCGCGCCGCCACCTGCTCCGTCGCCGGATCATATTGAATGAGCTGAAACAGATCGTTTTCGAAGACAACGGCGCCCCTGGATGTCGCGACGTCTTTTCCAACTTCGAATGCGCCTTCGTCGGTAATCGTTAGGTTGCCTTTGCCCAGATCCGCTATCAGATTATCGAGGCCTGTCTTGAGGCTCTGACCTTCGGTGTCCGTCGCAAGCTTGATAACGTCGGGATTGGTGGCGACAAAATTGGTCGGACTCATCGCCTCGACGAGCTGACGCGTGAAGAAGCGCAGACGGTGTTTTTCCTTCTCCTCCAGATCCAGGGCCTCGACGAAGTCGACGCAATAGCGCGAATTCAGCAGGTAGGCCTGCTTTAGCAAACTGTAGAGCGCGTTATCGCGCCATTCCGCCGCGTTGAACCTGCGATCGCCGCGCGCAGGCTGGAGGGCCGATTCGGTCTGCACGCCTTCGGCCGATTTGATGACGTGTTCTGTGAGTTGGTACATGCGCGTCAGATGGTCGGCCTGCAATTCGGCGATCCGTTCCGACGAACGCAGAGCCGAGTTGAACTTCGTTCCGTCACCATCGGCACTCGGTGCCCACCCCAGCGATCGCCACAGGCTCGCCGCCGCCTTCATGAACCCATCGACAAATTCGTCCGGCATATTGAATGGCCGATTCATCGCTTATCCCTCACTCAGCAAGGATTGGAATTCGTTTCCTGTTCCGGGCCGCTTCTGTCTGGCACCCTTCCCACTCGTAGCCGCCATGCGCTTGCCATGCCCGGGCAAATGCACGGCGTCGGCCGTCGAAGCCCGATCAGGGCCGTGCGGTTGGTTGGCCTATCGTCATCAGGATCCGGAGCGAACGATTGAGCCTTCTCTGATCCCATCTACATTTACGGAGAGACGCTTGATCTTGTCGTACAGTGTCTGCTTTGGGATGCTCAAAAGCAGAGCGGTCGCCAGAACATCACCTTGCTTGCGCCGCAGCGCGTCCTCGATGATCGATCGTTCGATGTTTTCCAATTGTCGAGGCAGCGATACATCCGACGTGCCAAACCCGACCTTGTTGATTGCCCTGCCATCGAGAACCCCAAGCACGAAACGATCGGCGACGTTGCGAAGCTCCCGTACGTTTCCGGGCCACGAATAGGCCAGCAAGTGAGACACGGTCTGCTCATCCAATATCGGCGCGTCGCGCTCGAACCGCCTGGCGGCATCCAGGATGAAATGCTCGAACAGCAGGGGAATGTCTTCTCGCCGCTCTCGAAGCGGCGGCAATTCGATGAATGCGACGCCAAGGCGATAGTAGAGATCCGCGCGAAACAACTTTTTATCGCTCAACTCGAGCAAGTTCGCCTTGCTCGCTGCCACGACCCGGCAATCCACCGGGATCGGCTTATTCGTTCCGACGCGTTCGATCCAACGATCCTGCAGTGACCTCAGCAGTTTCACCTGCACGCTCAGCGGCATACTCTCGATTTCGTCGAGGAACAGCGTTCCGCCATTCGCATATTCAATCTTTCCGATACGCTGACGGGTGGCGCCGGTGAATGCTCCCACCTCATGGCCGAATAACTCGCTCTCCACCAACGATTCCGGGAGGCCGCCGCAGTTCACGGGGACATAATGGCCGCCGCGTCGCCCGCTGTGATTGTGGAGACAGCGCGCAACAACATCCTTGCCGGTTCCGGTTTCGCCGTAGATCGTGACGTCAACATTCGTCGAAGCCAGCGTGGATACCAGTCTGCGCACTTCCTGGATCTGCAGCGATCGGCCAAGCAGGCTTGCTTCGATTCCCTGGCGGTCCGCCAAGGCATATCTCAGCAGGCGCACCTCCAGGGTCAGCCGTCTCTTTTCGACTGCCCTGCGCACCACAGAGACGAGTTGCTCTGAAGAGCATGGCTTCTCGATGAAGTCGTAGGCGCCGGTTCGCATCGCCTGCACGGCCATAGCAATGTCGCCATGCCCGGTAATCAGGATCACCGGCAGATCCTGATCGAGCCGCCGCAGATCGGACAACCACTCAAGGCCGCTCTTGCCGCGCAGGCGCACGTCGCAGACCACGACGAATGGCATATCGGAGCGAACGGACGCGCCAGCGGTCTCGACGGAGGCAAATCCCGAAACGGAAAATCCAGCAAGTTCGAGCGCCTGAACGCCGCCGATCCGGACATCGTCGTCGTCCTCGACATAGATCACGCCGATTGATTGATCATCGCTCATGCGAAGCCTCTGATGTGCCAGCCAATGGAAGGATCACGACAAATTCGGCGCCGCACGGCGTCAGATTTCGCGCGCGCAATTCGCCACCAAAGGAGCGCGCGATGTGGTTGGAGAGCATCAAGCCGAGACCGAGTCCTTTGCCGGCAGGCTTGGTCGTCACAAAAGGCTCGAACATGTGCCGCAGAACATCAGACGCGATTGCCGGACCGCTGTTGCTGATGGCGACGCGGCAGCGACCGGTCTGCCCCTCTTCCCGAGTCGCCCGGACGAGGATGGACTTCCGTTCCACACTCTCCACGGCGTCCAGTGCATTCGCCACAATATTGCACAACAGCTGCTCAAGTCGCGTCTGGTCGGCAACGACGCAGAGATTTGCGTCAATATCCGTTACGAGGTCGACTCCGGTCTCTTTGACGCGCGCGGCGAGGATCTTGACGGATTCAGCCACGGCTTGTTCAACGGAGACCACGTCAAGCGGGCTGCTCGACTTGTACGCGAAAACCCGCAGTTGACTGGTCAAGCGCCCAAGCCGGCGTATCAACTCACCAATTCGAGTGAGATTTCCGCGGGCATCGCCGATCGACCCACGATCAACGAGCAAGATCGCATTGTCAGCAGCGGTCTGCAGGGCAGCCAATGGCTGGTTCAATTCGTGCACCATTCCGGCCGACATCTGGCCGAGGGCAGCCAACTTGCCGGCATGGACAAGTTCATCTTGCGCCGCCCGAAGTTCAGCGGTGCGTTCCTGCACCCTGATCTCGAGCATGTCGTTCGCTGCCTGCAACGCCGCCTGATTGGCCAGGCGTTGCTTGATCTCTCTCCGGCGCTGCATCACGAGACCGACTGCCAACAAGGCAACGATGGAGGCGAGACCCGACATCGCGCCGATGACGAGCGCGGTCTGCCGGATCGGCGCCTCGTCGTCGAGCAGGACGAGCTTCCAGAGGCCTCGGTTAATCGGAAGCTGGCTGACTGTATAGGCGGTTCCGCTCTCGGTGGTGACACGTGCAGCGCCATCCCTGGATTGAGCGACGACGGTCCACCCGAGCGGCGTCAGGTCATGATTGCCGTAAGGTTTGGATCGCGAAATGTCATCGCGCATCTGAACCGACAGCGGTGCCATCGGGCGATAGCGCCACTCATCGCGGGAGGCGAGTATGGTGACCTGACGCTCGTCGACCAGAAGAATGTCGCTTTCAATATTACGCCACGCGCGCTCGAACGAATCCAGATTGACCTTGACGGCGGCAATACCCTTGATCACCCCGCCGTCCTTCAGGGCGTAGGAAAGATAGTAGCCGGCGCGCGCGCTCGTAATGCCGACACCGAAGAACGCCCCTCGGCCGCTGGCGATGGCCTCGCTCACATAGGGGCGATACGACAGATTTCGGCCAACCGGTGTGCCCGGTTGCTCGAAATCAGCCGCGGCCAGCGCTTCGCCCGTGACGCCCAGGACGTAAAGGTTGTCGGCTCCGGCCAGCAGGTTGATCGACTTCAGGTACAGGCTGACGGATTGCTGCAGCGCGGCATCCTGGGGAGTGCCGAGCAACCGGAAAACGCTTGGAGACGTCTCCAGCAATGACGGCAAATATTCAAATCTTGAAAGATGACCGTCGAGCCTGGCTGCTTCCATAGCCAGCCGCTGCTCGGCGGCAACGTGCGAATGGTCCAGTCCACGGCGGAAAGCCACGGCATATCCGAGCCACGAAGCGGCCACGACCAGCGCGAGGGCGGCTGTTCCGCGAACAAGCCAACGCGTCGAAATGGCCGCTGCCGAACTGACCTCGGCGCTCCCCTTGTTGGTCACCAGGGATGGAAGGTCCGTCATCTTGGGAACCAGGCCAATCCGGAGAGTGTCGGCCACGACAGACGACCACTCATGCATAGTCTAACTCTATGGTTTTGCCTCGGAATACGCGATAGGAAAATCCGGTGTAGGCGACGATGACCGGCAGTGTCACGCACACTCCGATCAGGATGACCTTGAGCGACTCAGGGCTGCTGGCGGCCTGCCAGACAGTGAGCCGGTCGATCACGATAAAGGGATAGATGCTGTAGCTGAGCCCGAGGAAGCTCAAGAAGAAGACAAGCACGAGCAGCGCGAAAGGCAACCAGCACAGGCCGCCGCGTACAGCCGACGACCCGAGCAGGAGGCGCACCGCCAGCAGCGCAACTCCGGTCGTAATCGGGATCGATGCCACGGCAATCATTGCCGGCAGGGAGAACCACCTGACGCGGACGGTCTCGCTGATCCACGGCGTAGCCATTGAAATCAGGACTAGACCCACGACCATGGCCGGCCAGGCGATCTTGCTCCACTCGATCGCCTTGTCCTGGAGCTGGCCATCTGTCTTCATCACGAGCCATGTGGCACCGAGCAGCGCGTACGCCATCGGTAGCGCAACCGCAATGGCGCCCGCAAAGATCGGATAATTCCAGCCCTCGCCAAAACCGCTGATATATCGACCGAGCATCCACCCCTGAGACACGGACGCAAGCATTGACCCGATGATGAACAGGCGATCCCACATCGCCTTCCGGTTAGTCTTTGCCTTGACCCTGAAATCAAAAGCTGCGCCGCGCAAGATCAGGCCAACCAGCATGAGAGCGGTCGGCAGGTAGAGTTCGGACAGGACCAGCCCATGCGCCTTGGGAAAAGCAACCAGAAGAAGTCCAACGCCAAGCACCAGCCACGTCTCGTTGGCATCCCAGAACGGACCGATGGATGCGACCATGCTGTCTCGCTCTTCGGGCGTCGCCCGATGCATCAACATGCCAACCCCGAGATCGTATCCGTCGCTCACGACGTAGACGAGCAGCGACGCTCCCATCAGCCCGATAAAGATAAGCGGAAGCAGTTCATCGAAGGACATCAGAGTCATGCGAATTCTCCCTCGCCCTGATACTGCTGCGGGCCCGTTGCAAGGCCCTCCGGTTTGATCGTGCCTGCGATCTTGTCCGCCGTCTCGGACATGTATTTCAGCACGCCGACATAGGCCGCGAGCAAGACCAGATAGAGCGCAACGTAGATCCCCACGGTCAGGGCAACACTCGATGACGGGACGCGCGAGGCGACGTCGCTGGTTCGAATGAGGCCGGAGACGATAAAGGGCTGGCGTCCGATCTCGGTGACGTACCATCCGGCAATTGTCGCTACCCAACCGGAAAAAGTCATCGCGGCAAACAGCTTGAGCATCGGTCGCGGCATCCGGGCGAAATCCCAGCTGTCGCGCCAATGTCTCCAGAGGCCGGACCAGCTCACCAGCAGCATCAGGATGCCGGTTCCCACCATGATCCGAAACGACCAGAACAAAGGAAGGGCCGGTGGATGGGCCGACGGAAACTCGTTCAGTCCCTTGATTTCCCCGTCAGGGTCGTGGCGAAGGATCAGGCTCGCAAGCTTGGGCACGGGCAACTCGAAACGGTTCGATCTTGTCGCATCATCCGGGATTGCGAACAGAAGCAGCGGCGCTCCCCGCGTTGTTTCCCAGATGCCCTCGACGGCCGCGATCTTCTGCGGCTGGTGCTTGAGGGTATTGAGCCCGTGAAGATCACCCGCGACCATCTGCGCTGGCGCCGCCAGCGAAGCGAATATAAGCCCGGTCCGCAGCACGCGTGACGCGCTGGCCGTCACGACGCCCTTCAGAATTTGCCAGGCGCTGATCCCGATCAACAGGAACGCGCATGTCAGCGAGGACGCAAGCACCATATGGACGAAGCGATAAGGAAAGGACGGATTGAAGACAATCTGAAGCCAGTCCCGCGCATGAAACTGACCATCGACAATTTCATATCCCGCCGGCGTCTGCATCCATGAATTCAGGGCAAGGATCCAGAATGCGCTCAGCAGCGTCCCGAAAGCGACCACAAAGGTCGATCCAAGGTGAAGAATCTCACCGACCCGACGGTGGCCGAACAGCATCACGCCGAGAAAACCCGCTTCGAGAAAGAACGCGGTCAGCACCTCATATCCGAGCAGGGGACCGGCGATATTGCCGACGCGCTCCATGTAGCCCGGCCAGTTCGTGCCGAACTGGAAGCTCATGGTGACGCCGCTGACGACCCCGAGCGCGAACGTCAGCGCGAATATCTTGGTCCAGAGGCGGTAGGCGCGGAGCCAATCCAGCTTTTGCTGCGGGTCAGTGGCGCGCAGATGCTTCAGCCGAAAGAACAGCAGCACCCAGGCCAAGGCGATCGAGATCGAAGGAAACAGAATGTGAAACGTGATATTGGCGGCGAACTGGATGCGCGCCAGGAACACAACGTCCATCAGCATTCCCTCCAGGTTCGACGTGCTAACTCACCGCCGTTCAAGTGCACAACGGTCGACACGACATCCATCCCGTTTGCGACTCGCTATCAATGCAGCTTCACATGCGGCTCAGTGCGCCGGGTGATCAGGCGGGCCAGCGTGTCGAGCGCGACCTTCACCGAACCATGCAGGGCGTGTTCGTGCATCTTGTAGAGAGTCAGGTACATCATCCTTGCGAAGATGCCTGCGAAGACAAGGTCGCCGCCCACGAGCGCCCCCATCATCGAGCCGACCGTACTGAACTCGCCAAGCGACACCAGGGATCCGAAGTCCCTGTATCGGTAGGGTTTGAGTGGCTCACCCCGCAGATAACGCGGAATCTGTGAATACAGGTGAGAGGCCTGCTGGTGCGCCGCCTGCGCGCGAGGCGGCACGTTGCCACGTGCGCCCCACGAGCAGGCCGAACAGTCGCCAATTGCAAAGACGCGATCGTCGCTCGTTGTCTGCAGTGTCGGCCGTACCACAAGCTGATTGATGCGGTTGGTTTCGAGGCTGGCGATATCCTTCAGGAAATCAGGCGCCTTGACTCCTGCAGCCCAGACGATCAATTCGGCGGGAATCGTCCGGCCGTCCGTCAGATTCACACGATCGGAGCCGACCTCGGAGACCTTGGCTCCGACCAGCACACCAACCCCCAACCTGGCGAGCAGCTTCTCCGTCTCCTTCGAAACCCGTTCCGGCAGCGCCGGAAGCACCCGCTCGGCGGCCTCAATCAGCGTAATCCTGATGTCCTTCTGCGGGTCGACCTGATCGAGGCCGTACGCCACGACTTCACGTGTTGTTCTGTGGAGTTCGGCCGCAAGCTCGACGCCGGTTGCACCGGCGCCGATGATTGCGACCTTTAGCTGGTGAGTTCCCAGAGGTGACGATTGGGCATGCGCGCGGATGCACGCATTGACCATTCGCTCGTGAAAGCGCCGTGCATCCGCATGCGATTCGAGCTTGATCGCATGATCGACGACGCCAGGCGTACCAAAATCGTTGTTCTGGCTTCCGACGGCAACGACGAGGACATCATAGTCAAATGTCCGCTTCGGCGTGACTTCGCGGCCTTCAGCGTCGAAATACGGCGCTACCTGCACCCGGCGGCGGTCCCGATCGATCCCGATCATCTCCCCGACCCGGTAGCGGAAGCCGTGCCAATAGGATTGCGCAAGATAGTCGACCTCGTGAGCGGCGGTATCCATGCTGCCGGCGGCGATTTCATGCAGCTTCGGCTTCCACACATGGGTGCGGTTTCGCTCGATCAGCGTGATGTCGAGCTTTCCCTTGCGGCCGTATTTGTCGCCCAGGCGCGTCGCAAGCTCCAATCCGCCGGCTCCGCCTCCGACGATCACGATGCGGGATTTTCCCAACTGTTGCTCACTCATGATGGCCTCGACCGATCAGTTCACAGCTCGAGCGACTGCTTCCTCCCGCTCAAGCTCTCTCGGAAACCGCATCTGCGGCTGCGACGGCGGCCATGTTCACGATGCGCCGCACCGTGGAGGACGGCGTGAGGATATGGGCCGGCCTTGCCGCGCCGAGCAGAATGCCGCCCACCGTCAGCCCCTGCCCCGCGGCCATCCGCAACAAATTGTAGGAGATGTTGGCGGCATCGAGATTTGGCATAACCAGCACATTCGCCGGTCCCTCGAAATCGGAATCGGGGAACTCGTGATCGAGCACCGACTGCGACAACGCAGCATCTCCGCGCATTTCGCCCTCCAAGACCAGATCGGGCGATCGCTCGCGAATGATCGTGCGCGCCTCCCGCATCTTGTGCGCTTCCGGGACCGCGGAGCTTCCGAAGCTCGAATGCGACAACAGCGCGACCCTCGGCGTGATGCCAAATCGCCTGACCTCCGCCGCCGCCAACAATGCAATGTCGGCGACCTGGTCGGCGGTCGGATTGAGATTGCAGTGGGTGTCGCAAATGAACAGCTGATGCTTTTGGAGAATGAGCATCTGCATCACTGCGAGCGTGCGCACGCCGTCTCGTGTCCCGATAACGTGGCGTATGGCGGCGAGGTGATTGGCGGTCCTTCCGATGACCCCACACAGCATTGCATCGCCGACGCCCCTCTCGAGAAGGATCGACGCGAGCAGCGTCGCATCGCTTCGCGTCTCCGAGAGGGCCAGCGCGGCCGACACGCCATCGCGCTTTCTGCGCGCATGGTACACTTCCGCGCACTTGGAATAGACCTGCGCATCGTGCGGATCGATGACCTCGCAGTCGTTGCCCGGCCTGAGCCGGAGACCGAAGGCCTTGATCTGGTCTTCGATCGTTGATGGCCGGCCGAGAAGCAGCGGTCTGGCAATCTGCTCGTCGACGATGACCTGTGCTGCGCGCAACACGCGCTCATCCTCGCCTTCCGCCAGAAGGAGGGATTTGCCGCTTGCCTTCGCCACCGAGAAGACCGGCTGCATCGCGTTTCCGGACTGGTAGACGAACCGGCTCAGTTTCTGACGATAGGCCTCCATATCGGCGATCGGGCGCCTGGCCACGCCGGTGTCGGCCGCGGCCTTCGCGACCGCCGGTGCGACTACCTCGATGAGGCGCGGGTCGAACGGCTTGGGAATAAGATAGTCGCGGCCAAAGCGAAGCCCCTCCCCCTTATACGCGACGGCGACCACCTCCGGCACTTCCGCCATGGCCAAATCGGCAAGCGCGCGGACGGTTGCAAGCTTCATCTCCTCGTTGATGGTGGTCGCGCCGCAGTCGAGCGCGCCCCTGAAGATGAACGGAAAGCACAGAACATTGTTGATCTGGTTGGGGTAGTCTGAGCGTCCCGTCCCGATGATCGCATCCGGGCGAACCGCCAGCGCGTCCTCCGGCATGATTTCCGGAATCGGATTTGCCATGGCGAAGATCAACGGATCTCGCGCCATCTTCTTGACCATCTCGGGTGTGAGCACATTGCCGGCCGACAAGCCGAGAAAGATGTCTGCATACTCAATGATCTGGTCCAGCTTGCGCGCGTCCGTCTCCACGGCATAGCGCGCCTTGTTGTCATCCATGCCTTCCGTGCGGCCGGCATACACCACGCCCTTTGCATCGGTCACGATGATTCGATCGCGGGGCAAGCCCAGACTGACGATGAGGTCTAGGCATGCAAGCGCCGCCGCTCCGGCACCGGAGCAAACGAGCTTTACGTCCGCGATGTCCTTCTTGACCAGCTTCAGCCCGTTGAGGATCGCCGCCGCTGCGATGATCGCGGTGCCGTGCTGATCATCGTGGAACACAGGAATTTTCATTCGAGCACGGAGCTTCTGTTCGATGTAGAAGCATTCCGGCGCCTTGATATCTTCCAGGTTGATGCCACCGAAGGTCGGCTCCATCCTGGCGATCGTTTCGATCAGAGCGTCAGGATCCTCCTCGGCGAGCTCGATATCGAACACGTCGATTCCGGCGAACTTCTTGAATAGGCAGGCCTTGCCCTCCATCACTGGCTTGCTCGCCAGCGGGCCAATATTCCCGAGACCGAGCACGGCGGTGCCGTTGGTGACGACGGCGACGAGGTTGCTGCGCGCCGTCAGCACATCTGCCTGGAGCTCGTCCTTGGCGATGACCAGGCAAGGCTCCGCTACGCCCGGTGAATACGCCAGCGCCAGATCGCGCTGCGTCGCCATCGCCGTGGTCGGAACGACGGAGATCTTCCCCGGCGTTGGCAGGCGATGATATTCGAGTGCGGCTTCCCTCAGATCCTGATCCATCGTGTTTCCTCGAATCGATTCCTTCGTTCGAGAGGCCGATGCAGCTGACCCCTCCCGCTCTGCGCTGTCGGCGGACCTCACGCCCTTCTGCCCGGATTGCGCGTGGCCGCCATGCTTTGCTCGAAACGCCGCTGCAATATTTCCATCGTTTGCTTCTGGGACTCGGTCGCCGTCTCGGCAAGCTGGCGCATGTTTGCCAAAGCTTTCTCGAATCCCTGCCTGGCGATTTCGGTACGTCGTCCCGCGACAGATTCGTCGCGCGCTTCGGCGGCGATCGCCTTCATGGTTTCCTGGAAAACCTCGGCCTGATGAGCCATCAGGGTTCGCCAACTGTCATATGCCGAACGATTGACCTCGATGAGCGCGTCGATGTTCTTCTTCTCCGTGTCGATCAACGACATCATGTCGACGCCGCTGATCTGGCAGGATTCCACGAGCTTGGTAAAATCGAACCCGGCGAGGCCCCAGTCAGCTTCGTTTGACTTCGATCTGCTGTCAGACATTTCGCTCTCCTTCGTTGGTTGTTGGTGCGGTGTCGGATTTCTCTCGAGCGGGCGCGATCGGCGCAGGCCGTCCGTCGGCGTCGA
>Ga0066701_10000263_pt1 | contig 13867 bp, 9 predicted proteins | sample GraSoiAngelo_150_FD_66453 | JGI IMG/M metagenome (GOLD analysis project Ga0066701, IMG submission 66453) | Grasslands soil microbial communities from the Angelo Coastal Reserve, California, USA - 14_1009_09_40cm | ecosystem: Environmental > Terrestrial > Soil > Grasslands | place: USA... | reverse complement strand
GGCATGAGGTACAGGTGCGTGTTCGTGCTCTTGCAGCCGAGATCCTCGAGCCACGAGGTGCTCGGGAGGAACACGTCCGCGAAGCGGCGCGCGGTGTCGTTCATGAACAGGTCGTAGGTGACGCACAGATCCGTCCGCGCGAGCCCCTCGGCCACGCGCTCCGCGTCCGCGAACGACGAGAGCATGTCGGTGCCGAACAGCAGCAGCACCCGCACCTGCCGGTCGAGGAGCGCCTCCGTGATGCGCGACATCTGGTTCGGGACGTACCGGCCCGGCGGGCGCCTTTCCGATGCGACGATGGTGTTGAGCTCCTGTCCGTGCGCCGCGCTGCCGTGACGTGGCCCCAGGCCGCCGCCCGCGACGCCGAGGTTGGCCGTGAGCGCTGGAAGGCAGCCCACCGCGCGGCCCGCCTGCCAGCCGTTCGCCCCTTTGTGCATCGAGCTGCCGCCGAGGAGGATCATCGCCGGCTTCGTCGTCGCGTAGCGCCGTGCGAACGCGGCGATTCGCTCGGCGGGAATGCCCGTGACGCCGGCCGCCCACGCCGGAGAATGGCGGGCGACGTGGGCGGCGAGCTCGTCGAACCCGACCGTGTGCCGGGCCACGAATTCCCGATCGTACAGACGCTCCGCGACGATGACGTGCATCATCCCGAGCGCCAGCGCCGCGTCGGTGCCGGGCCGCAGCACGATGACCTCGTCGGAGTGCGCCGCCGCCTCGGTCTCCCGCACGTCGATGGTGACGATGAACGCGCCGCGGCGCCTGGCCGCCGCGAGGTGGCGTCCCGTGTTCGGCTGGCTCGCCAGATTTGCCCCCCACAGCGCGACCAGCGCCGCGTGCTCGCCCATGTCCTCCTTGGTGCTCGTCTCCAGGACGCCGGTGAGCCCGAGGCCGAACGCGCCGAGGCCCCAGCAGATGATCGTCGGGCTCCACCACTGGCAGCCGTAGAGGTTCGAGAAGCGGCGCAGCAAGTGCGAATGGATGCGAGTGCCGTAGTTGTTGGCGAAGAGTCCGTGCCCGGACCACGTTCCCACCGACTCCCGGCCGGCGGTGCGCATCCGTTCGACGATGAGGTCCAGGGCTTCGTCCCAGCTCGCCTTCCGCCAGGCACCGTCTCCTCGCCGTTCCCGGACGAGCGGGTGCAGGACCCGATTCGGATTGCCGATGATCTCGCGCGAAGCATGCCCACGGATGCAGAGGAAGCCGCGGCTGTCCGGATTCTCCTCGTCACCCGTGATCTTCACCACGCGGCCTTCCTCGACCTCGACGAGCATCCCGCACAAGGTCGGGTGGCAATTCATCGGACACATGGTCCGGATCACGCGTGTCCCGCTGCCAGTCACGGGGGAGAGGATATCCCGATACGACCCGCTTCAGAACGCGACGTGGGCGCGGGCGGTGAAGATGTGGATGGGGCCGCGGTCGCGGTTGAATGCGGGATGGATGACCGGCTGGTAGTTTCCCCCGAGCGAGACCGCCCTGCTCAGCGCGAGGCGATAGTAGACCTCGCCCAGGATTTCGGGCCCGTAATCGAGCGCGCCGTCGCCGATCAGGAAGCCGTAACCACCGCCGGCAAGATAACGGCGGTGCAGCGAGGACAACCCGCTGACGACGACGGCTGCTCCGGCCTCGTCCTCCGGCCTTCCCCACCGTCCGCCCGACTGCACGGCGCCCAGGGCCAGCGATCGGTCGATCTCGGTGAACGCCCAGGTCTCGTTGGCGCCGTCGTTGTAGCTCACGCGCAGGAAGGTCCCGAGCCCGGACCCGAAGTCCTGGTTGGCGCTCGCGGCGAATCCGGCCTTGGTGCGCCCGAACGCCCGGGTGGCGGTTACGTCGTTGCCGGCGCTCGGGTCCTCGATCGCCTGCCGGTAGCTGCCCATCCGGGCATCGTTCAGGAACCCGAGCACGCGGGCCGCGCCGTCGCGTCCGCCGAGGGAGAAGCGGGCCTCGAATTCCGCCGCCAGGCCTCGCGCGCGCCGTACGTCCCATTCCATCGGAAGCCCGTTCGCGGACTTCGGCTCCAGGAAGATGCCCGCGCGCGCCGACCACCAGTCGATGGAGAGGTCGGCGGCTGCTCCCCAGGTGTAACCCCGCGTGTCCGCGGGATAGTCGTAGGCAGCCGAAGCCCAGAGACCCCAGCTCATGAACCGTGTGTGCGGGTCGTTCGCGAGCGGGACGCCGTCCATGAAGTCGGGCACGGCCAGCTTGCCGGCGGTGATGGTCAGCGCGTCGCGGTCGCGTTCCCCCGCGAGCTGGTTCATGGCCGGCGCGACCGGGACGCGCCCACCACCGAGCCCGATGACCTGCCGCAGGAAGATGCGCGCAGCGACGATCGTCGGCTCGGGGTTCCCGACGCGGTACACCTCGCCGCTCGGGAACGCCGCGATACCCAAGGTGGAGGACAGCCCGCGGCCCCCGGCCAGCTCGGGCTGGAACCAGGCTTCCGCGCCGCGCCAGAGGCGTAGCCCGCCCGAGAGGTCCATGACCACCGACGTGGCGGACTCCGCGTCGGGCTGCATGCTGTTCTGCCCCGAGTAGCGCGCCGCGAACGACGGGTGCGCCTGGACGGCGACCGTCGCCTGGAAGCGCAGGGCGGCGTCCTCGGCGCTCGCCCGGGAGGCGCTCAGCGCGCAGATCAAGAATATCCAACGGTGCGATCCGGTAGCGCCTCGCGCCGAAGGTATGCTTTCGTTGCGCACCGTGCCCTCCGACCGGATCGGCAATCCAGCTCTGGCCTCGCGCCTGCGGAAGGCGCTTCGCGGCGAGGTCCTCTTCGACCCCTTCACGCGCGGGCGCTACTCGACCGACGCGTCCATCTACCAGATCGAGCCCATCGGAGTGGCCCTGCCGATGGGAACCGAGGACGTCGAGGCGGCGGTCGCGATCGCGCGCGACCAAGGATTCCCCGTGATCCCCCGGGGCGGCGGTAGCTCGCAGAACGGGCAGACCCTCGGCGAGGCCGTGGTGATGGACACCAGCCGGCACATGAACCGGGTCCTCGAGGTCGACGCCGTCGCCGGCACCGCCGTCGTTCAGCCCGGGATCGTGCTCGACGAGCTGAACCGGCAGCTCAAGGCGACGGGCTGGTACTTTCCGGTGGACGTCTCCACCTCGGCGAACGCGACGATCGGCGGGATGACCGGCAACAACTCGGCCGGCACGCGATCGATCAAGTACGGGATCATGGTGCACAACGTGCTCGAGGTGGAGGCCGTGCTGGCCGACGGCACGCGCATCGCCTTCGGCGAGGTCCCGGCCGACCTGGGCAGCTCGCCGCCGCGGCTGGCGGAGATCGCGCGGTCCATGCGGGCGCTGTACGCGAACAACGCCGAGGAGATCGCGCTGCGGATCCCGAAGCTGCTGCGCAAGGTGGGCGGCTACAACCTGGAGACCCTGGGCGAGCCGCGCCAGAACCTGGCCAAGCTGATGGTCGGCTCGGAGGGCACGCTCGGCTTCTTCACGCGGATCAAGCTCAAGCTGCACCGCGTCCCGAAGCACAAGGTGGGCGCGATCTGCCACTTCGCCCGCTTCCACGACGCGATGGAGGTGACGCGCTTCATCGTGGAGCTGGGGCCTTCCGCGGTGGAGCTGGTCGACCGCACCATGCTGGACCTGGCCCGGCAGCTACCGGTCTTCCGCGCGACCTTGGACCGCCACGTGAAAGGCGCGCCCGAGGCGCTGCTCCTGGTCGAGTTCGCCGGCGACGAGCAGGCCCCGCTCATCGAGTCGCTCGGCCGTCTCGAAGAGACGCTCGCCGACCACGGCCATCCCGGCTCGGTGGTGCGGACCATCGAGCCGCAGTCGCAGGCCGACATGACCGCCGTACGCAAGGCCGGGTTGAACATCATGATGTCGATGAAAGGCGACGGGAAGCCCGTCTCCTTCATCGAGGACTGCGCCGTGCCGCTGCACGACCTGGCGGAGTTCACCGACCGCCTCACCCGGCTGTTCCACAAGCACGGCACGGAGGGGACCTGGTACGCGCACGCCTCGGTCGGATGCCTGCACGTGCGGCCGATCCTCAACATGAAGGACGAGTCGGGCGCGCGGAAGATGCGCGCCATCGCCGAGGAAGCATTCGCCATCGTCAAGGAATACAAGGGTTCGCATTCCGGTGAGCACGGCGACGGGATCAGCCGCTCCGAGTTCCACGAGCGGATGTTCGGCGAGCGCCTGGTGCGCGCCTTCGAGACGGTGAAGGGCGCATTCGATCCGGGCTCGTTGTTCAACCCGGGGAAGATCGTGCGCGCGCCGAAGATGGATGACCGATCCCTGTTCCGCTACAAGCCCGGCTACTCGCCGCTGCCGATCCGCACCGCGCTCGACTGGACGGGCGCGGGCGGTCTGCTGGCCGCCACCGAGATGTGCAACAACAACGGGAACTGCCGCAAGTTCGACGCGGTGATGTGCCCGAGCTACCAGGCGACCGGCGACGAGAAGGACGTCACGCGCGGCCGCGCCAACAGCTTGCGGCTTGCCTTGAGTGGGCAGCTCGGGCGGGACGCCCTGGTCTCGGAGCGCATGAAAGAGACCATGGACCTGTGCGTCGGCTGCAAGGCCTGCCGCCGGGAATGTCCCACCGGCGTCGACATGGCGCGCATGAAGATCGAGTTCCTCCACCATTGGAACGCGCGCCACGGCGTGCCGGCGGCGGAGCGGCTCACCGCCTATCTGCCGCGGTATGCCAGGCTCGCGAGCCGGCTGGCTCCGCTGATCAACTTGCGCAACTCGGTCCGCGCGCTCGCCGTCCTCGGCGAGAAGCTCACTGGCTTGAGCGCGAGACGCAAGCTGCCCGCTTGGCGGCGCGACTTCTACCGGCCGGCGCCGGCGAAGAAGGCGGGCAAGGAAGTCCTCCTCTTCGTCGATTGCTTCTCCCGGTACTTCGAGCCGGAGAACGCCCGCGCGGCGAGGGCGGTGCTGGAGGCAGGCGGATACACGGTGCTCGAGGACACCTCGTCGCGTCCGCTCTGCTGCGGGCGCACCTTCCTCAGCGCGGGGCTGGTGGACCAGGCACGGGAAGAGATGTCGCGGCTCCTGGCGGCGGTGGAGGGCAGGGACGCGCCGATCGTCGGGATCGAGCCTTCCTGCCTGCTGACGCTCCGCGATGAGCTGGGCGTGGTGATGAAGGACGATCGGACGAAGCCCGTGACCGACCGATCGGTCCTGTTCGAGGAATTCCTCGCCGGCGAGGCGAGGCGCGGCGAGCTCCGGCTGCCGCTCCGGAAAAACGGAAAGCAGCAGGCCTATCTGCACGGCCACTGCCACCAGAAGGCGCTGGGCACGATGCCGGACGTGGTCGCCGCGCTGCAGCTGGTGCCCGGGCTTTCCGTCAAGACGATCGAGTCCAGCTGCTGCGGCATGGCCGGCGCCTTCGGGTACGAGAAGGACCACTACGACGTGTCCATGCGCATGGCCGAGCGCAGCCTGCTGCCCGCCGTGCGCGGCGCTCCGGCCGACGCGTTGATCGTCGCGGACGGCACGAGCTGCCGCCACCAGATCGAGGACGGCGCGGGACGGCGCGCCTTGCACGTCGCGCGAGTGCTCCAGTCGGCTTTGGAGGCCCGATGAGCGAACCAGCCGCGCAGGAGGAGTGGCCACCGCTGCCGTTCGACGAGTGGGAGGACACGCTCGCCACGCTGCACCGGTGGACGCAGATGGTCGGGAAGACGCGGCTCGCGCTGGCGCCGATGACGAACCACTGGTGGCAGGTGACCCTCTACCTCACGGCGCGGGGGCTCACCACCTCGCCGATGCCCGTCGGGCAGAGGACCGTGGAGATCGAGTTCGACTTCCTCGATCACGTGCTGGCGGCGCGCACGAGCGACGGCGCGAGCCGGAGGATGCGTCTCGCCCCGCGCTCGGTGGCGGATTTCCACCGGGAGTACCGGACCCTTCTCCGGTCGCTCGACGTGGAGGCGAAAATCTGGCCGGCTCCAGTGGAGATGCCCGAGGCGGTGCCGTTCACCGACGACGTGGTGCACGCGTCCTACGACGCGGACGCGGCGCATCGCTGCTTCCGTGTGCTGGCGCAGGCCGATCGCGTGCTGAAGGAGTTTCGCGGCGGCTTCCTCGGCAAGTGCAGCCCCGTGCACTTCTGGTGGGGAGGGTTCGACCTGTCCTGTACGCGGTTCTCTGGCCGCCGCGCGCCCCCGCATCCCGGGGGCCTCCCGAACCTCGCCGACCGGGTGATGCGCGAGGCGTACTCCCACGAATGCATCAGCGCAGGTTGGTGGCCGGGCGGCGGCGTCCTTCGCGAACCTGCCTTCTACGCCTACGCGTACGCGGAGCCTGCCGGGCTGTCCGCGGCGGCGATCCGTCCGCGCGAGGCGTACTATCACCGCGAGCTGCGCGAGTTCATCCTGCCGTACGATGCCGTGAGAACGGCCGCGCGTCCCGACGAGATGCTCCTCGCCTTCTTGCAGAGCACGTACGAGGCAGCCGCGGATCTCCTGGGCTGGGATCGGGCAGCGCTCGAAAGAGGCCTCGCGAGCTCGAGCTGAGCGCGCCGCAAATTCGGACCGGTCCCCGTCCGCATGTAACATGCCTCTGGCGCGCCCCTGCGCCGGAGGACCCGTTGATCCGCGTCGCGTGCCGGCTAGCCATCGTCCTGCTGGCCGCCGCCTCGACCCGCGGCTTCTCCGCGTCCGCCCCGCCCGACGCCGACGCGGAGTGGCGAGAAGGCCGCCTGCCCGCGAGCCTCACGCAGGGCGAGCCCGTCAAGGGAGGAACCCTGGTGGTGCGAATCGACCAGGAGCCACCGAGCCTGGACGGCATCACCGACTCCGCGCTGGCGATCACCTGGATGCTGGAGCGCAAGGTGATCGAGTCGATGGCGCAGCTGGATGCGAAGAAGCACCCCGACTACCCGCTCGAGCCGGCGCTGGCCACGGGTTGGGAAATCTCTCCCGACCAGCTCACCTTCACCTTCCATCTGCGCCGCGGCGTCGTCTGGCACGACGGCGCGCCGTTCAGCGGCAAGGACGTGGTCGCCACCATCCAGAAGATCCTCGACCCGGGCGTCCGGTCGCTGCACCTGCGCAACAACTTCGCGGATCTCGCCGACATCTCCACGGCGCCCGGGGACGACTTCACCGTCATCGCGCGGTACCGCAAGCCCTATTTCCTGGCCTTCCGCGCGCTGGCGACGCTGCCCATCTACCCGGCGCATCTGCTGGCGAAGGCGGGCGACATGCTGCACGCCCCGATCCACCGCGCCCCGGTCGGCACCGGACCGTTCCGATTCGAGCAGTGGAAGAGCGGCGACCGTATCTCGTTCGTCCGCAACGAGCGGTACTGGGGCCGCAAGGCGCACCTCGACCGGGTGGTGTACCGGGTCGTCGCCGATCCCGCAGTCGGGTTCCAGCTGCTCAAGCAGGGAGAATTCGACCTGTACCTGCAGTTGCAGCCGCAGCAATGGCTGCGCGATCTGGAGGCCGCCGGCCTGAAGGGCAGGGTGCACCGGATCCGGTTCTTCAACCCGAACTACAACTGGATCGGCTGGAACGAGGAGCGGACGTTCTTCGCCGACGCCCGCGTCCGCCAGGCGCTCAACTACGCCATCGACACCGAGGCCGTGCGCAAAACCTTCCTCTTCGGCCTCGACCGCCCGACCACCTGCCATTTCTACCTCGAGTCTTCCGCGTGCGACCCGTCCCTCGCGCCGCGGCCATACGATCCGGCCCAGGCCGCGAAGCTGCTCGACGAGGCGGGCTGGCAGGACCACGACGGCGACGGGATCCGCGACAAGGACGGCGTGCCGTTCCGCTTCACCTTCCTGATGAACGCCGACTCCGTGTTCCTCGCCAAGCTCGCGCCCTACCTGCAGCAGGAGCTCGCCAAGCTCGGCGTGGCGATGGAGATCCGCAAGGTCGACTGGGCGCTCTTCACCCAGCTCATCGGCGAGCACCGCTTCGACGCCACCTCGCTGCGCTGGGGCAACAGCGACGTGGCGCAGGATCCCTACGAGATCTGGCACTCCTCGCAGATGAAGGACGGCTCGAACGTCATCTCCTTCAAGGACCCGCGGGTCGATGCACTCATCGAGCAGGCGCGCGCGACGCTCGATGACGCCCGCCGCAACGAGATGTACCGGAAGATGGGCCGCGTGCTCTACGACGAGGCGCCGTATGTCTTCCTCTACAGCCGTCCCTCGCTCGACGCCGCGCGCGAGCGGGTGCGGGGGCTGCGTCCCTCGGTGGCCTGGTACGACCTGCAGGACGTCTGGCTCAGTCGGAGGTGAAGCGTTTCCTCGCCAGGCGGGTGCTCGCGATGCTTGCCACCGCGCTGGGCGTCACGCTGGTGGCCTTCGCGGTCGCGCGAGCGGCGCCGGGCGATCCGGTCGCGCTCCAAGGGGACCTCGGGTTGCGCGCAGGCAGCGCGAGCGTCCAGCAGATGCGCGAGTACCGGCGGCTGATGGGGCTCGACGAGCCGATCCTGGCCGGCTACCTGCGCTGGCTGTGGCATCTCCTGCGCGGCGATCTCGGCACCTCGTTCCGCGACGGCCGCCCCGTGCTGTCGCTGCTCGGCGAGGCGCTCCCAGTGACCCTGCTCCTCTCCATTCCGTCCCTCCTGGTGGGGTACGTGCTCGCGCTTCCCGTCGGGATCGCCTCGGCCGCGAGGCCGGGTGGATGGCTGGATCGCGCGCTCTCCACACTCGTGTTCCTTCTGCACTCGCTGCCGCTGCAGTGGGTCGCGCTGGTGCTGGTGGTGTGGCCGAGCGGCCTTCCCATCCAGGGTCTGCACTCGGAGGGAACGAGCTCGTTCGGCGATCTGCTCGCGCACCTCGTGCTGCCGCTCGCCTGCCTCAGCTACGGGTCGGTCGCGGTGATCTCGCGCTTCCTGCGCAGCTCGATGCTCGAAGAGATGCGGCAGGACTACGTGCGCACCGCGCGCGCGAAGGGCCTCTCGGAGTCGGCGGTGATCCTCCGCCATGCGTTGCCGAATTCGCTGCTCAGCCTGATCACGCTCTTCGGGCTGACCTTCCCGGCGCTCGCCTCGGGGGCGGTGATCGTCGAGCGCATCTTCGGCCTGCCGGGGATGGGCAAGCTCACCTTCGAGGCGGTCCTCGGCCGCGACGTGCCGGTGGTGATGGGCGCCGTGGCCTTGAGCGGCGCCGCAACCGCGCTGGGAACGCTGATCTCGGACCTGCTGTACGCGGCGGCGGACCCGCGCATCTCGCTGGAGGAACGGCGCGGGTGGCGATGATCGGCCGGGCATGGGCGCGCTTCGCGCGCAAGAAGCGCAACCTCTTCGGCCTGGGGCTCGCGATCGCGCTGGCGCTCCTGGCGATCTTCGCAGACTTCGTCGCCAGCAGCCGGCCCATCGTGCTCCGGAGGGGAGGCCGGCTGTACGTATTCGCGAACGTGATCGACTACCGCGATCTGCGATCGTTCGATGCGGACGGTCTGGGTCCGGGCGACTGGGCCCTGTGGCCGCCCTGCCGCCAGGGCCCCTACCAGATCCCTCCGCTCGCTTCGGTGACCGGCCCGTTTCCGGAGCCTCCCTCCAGACGCCATCCGCTGGGGACCGACAACGCCGGTCGCGACACCCTCGCCCGGCTGGCGCACGGCGCGCGCGTATCGCTGGCCGTCGGCGTCGCCGCGGCGCTGGTGCAGGTCATGATTGGCCTCCTCCTAGGCGTGCTCGCGGGCTACCTGGGCGGCTGGACGGACCGCCTCATCTCGCGCACCGCCGAGGTGCTGCTGAGCTTCCCGCTCCTGCTCCTGCTGCTCGCCGTGCAAGGCGTGCTCGACCGCACCACGCTCTTCAGCACGATGGCTGTCATCGGCCTGACCCGCTGGGCGGATACTTCGCGCCTGGTGCGGGCCGAGGCGCTGCGCGTGCGCGAGCTTCCCTACGTGGAAGCGAGCCGCGCGCTGGGCAGCTCGGGCCTGCGCACGCTCCTGCGACACGTGCTCCCGAACTGCCTTTCTCCAGCCCTGGTGTCGGTCACCTTCGGCGTGGCCTCGGCCATCCTGCTGGAGAGCGCACTGAGCTTCCTGGGCTTCGGCGCGCCGGAGCCCACGGCGTCGTGGGGCCTGCTCATGGCCGACGGATTCCAGGACATCCTGGACCCCGCGGCGCGGCCGCTGGTGCTCGCGCCCGGGCTCCTGCTCTTCGCCGCGGTCACCGCCTTCAACCTGATCGGCGACGGCCTGCGCGAAGCGCTCGACCCGCGCGCTCAGGGCGCGCTCGACCCCTCGGCGTTCATCACTTCCGCCCAGAAGCGCGTGATATCGCCGGTCCCCAAGCCGGACGGCGGCGATCCGACGCCGGCCGCGTAGAAGGTGCCCGAGGTGAAATAGCTGGTGGAGAGGGACTTCAGCTGCGCGACGCCGACCAGCCCGCAGATTAGGCGCGGGCCAGGTTCGGGTGGGCCAGGGACGCCGAGCGCTGGTATTCCGCGGCGAGCCTGCCGGCGGCGCCCAGCTTCAGCGCGACCTGTTCGCCAGTGAAGAGGTCGTCGGCGAGGTACACGGAGCCCTCGCTTCCGGCGCCCCGGAAAGCGACGACCCGATACCTGCCGCCGATCAGTTCCCGGGGCACGTCGGTAGCAGCTGTTTCGCCCATTTGGCGCTACAACTCCCGCGGTTTTTTGCAAAACTTTGACATGCCCCCCAGAGGTGGTCAAAGAAGGAGAGTGCTGCGCGTACGCGATCTGCGCGTGAGCTTCGGAGGCCCCGGCGGCCGGTTCGCGGCCGTCGACGGAATCTCCTTTGAAGTCGGGCGCGCGGAGGCGCTGGCGCTGATCGGCGAGTCCGGCAGCGGAAAATCCACCATTGCGCTCTCCCTCCTGCGTCTGTTGCCGGAAGGCGCACATGCGTCGGGCCGGGTGGAGCTGCTCGGCGAGGACCTGCTCGAGCTCCCCGAGGCGTCACTGTCGCGGGTGCGCGGCTCGTCGATCGCGATGGTGTTCCACGACCCTCTCGCGGCGCTGAACCCGGTGATGCGGATCGGAGCACAGATCGCCGAAGCCCTGAGGGCGCACGCGCGGCTCGATCGCAGGGTGGCCGCGGCGACCGGCCTCGACCTGCTGCAAACGGTCGGGCTCGCGCCGCAGACCGCGAAGCGGTACGCGCACGAGCTGTCGGGCGGCATGCGCCAGCGCGCGCTCATCGCCGTCGCGCTCGCCTGCGGCCCCTCGCTTCTCGTCGCCGACGAGCCAACCAGCGCGCTGGACGCGGTCACGCAGAGAAACATCGCGGCGCTGTTCCGGAAGGTGCGGCGCGAACGCGGAATCGGATTGCTCCTCGCGACCCACGATCTCGAGCTCGCCGCCGAGCTGTGCGACCGGATCGCCGTGCTCTACGCGGGACGCATCGTCGAGCGCGGAGCCGTGTCCGACCTGCTCTCCAAGCCGCGCCACCCGTACACCGCCGCGCTGCTTCGCAGCGTGCCTCCGGGCCTCGGCGGTCCCCGCGTGCGCCTCGTCCCGGTGCCGGGCTCGCCCCCGCCGTCGTGGGCGCGGCCCTCGGGATGCGCGTTTCGCGACCGCTGCTCCCGTGCGCTGCCCGACTGCGCCGCCGCCGAGCCCGAGCTGACCGGATCCGACGGTCGCGAGGTGGCCTGCTTCCACCCCGTCGAGGCGGCGTGACCGCGCCGCTGCTGGAGCTCGACCGCATCTGCGTCGATCGCGGCGGTATTCGCGTCCTCGATGGACTCTCGTTGTCGATCGAGCCGGGCGAGATGCTGGGCCTGGTCGGGGAAAGCGGGTCGGGGAAGTCGACGCTGGCGCGAGCCGCCTTGCGGCTCATCGAGCCCACCTCCGGCGCCGTGCGCTGGCGCGGGCGCGACCTGCTCGCGTTCACCCCGCGCGAGCTGCGCGCGGCGCGCCGCGAGATGCAGATCGTCTTCCAGGATCCCGCCACCTCGCTGGACCCGCGGATGACCGTCGCGGAGAGCGTCGCCGAACCGTTCGAGGTGCACCGTCTCGCTACGGCGGCGGAGCGCGGGGACCGGGTGACGGAGCTGCTCCGGCGCGTCGAGCTGGGACCCGAGCTCCTGCACCGGTACCCGCACGAGCTCTCCGGCGGACAAGCCCAACGGGTCGCGCTGGCGCGGGCGCTGGCGGTAAATCCAGCGCTGCTCGTCGCCGACGAGGCGCTGAGCGCGCTCGACGTGTCCCTTCGCGCGCAGATGGCGAATCTCCTGCTCGACCTGCGCGAAGGAGCGGGCATCGCCTGCCTGCTCGTCTCTCACGACCTGCGCCTCGTCGCATCGATCTGCGACCGCATCGCGGTGCTCGCCGGCGGCGCCCTCGTGCACCTCGGGCCCGCGAGCGGGATCGCCAGCGACACCCGCCATCCCGCGGCGCTCGCCCTGGTCGAGGCCGCCCGCCCGGGCATCCGGATTAGACGCCAGACGTGAGCTCGATGCGTCGCGTGTTCAAGCCGGCGCGGCTGCTTGGGCGGGGGCCGCGGGGCGGCCGAGCACTTCTGCGCCGATCTCGTAGGAGCGGAGCCGGGCATCGTGGTCGAGGATCTGCGAAGCGACGATCAGCTCGTCGGCGCGCGTCCGGGCGAGGAACCATGATCCGGTTCGATGCCCGGCGCATCTCGTTGGGTGCGCGCGCCTGCCGCATTTGCCCGCACCCGCGCAGCCACTTATCGTCGGGAGCTCGACCGAGGGGGAAGCAGGTGCCGGGTCCTGTCCTGATCGCGTTCGCGTTGCTCGCCGCGCCCGCAATGCGCGCCGACGATCCCGGCGAGGACCAGTTCGCGCTCACCATCAGCGGCGGCGTGAGCCTCGGCTCGTACGAGGCGGGCCTGAACTGGGCGGTCGTGCGGTTCTTGCGCCTGCGCGAGCGTGAATTCAATGATCCCCGCGCGCTCTTGCCCTCGCGCCGCCCGAATCTCGTCGCCGTCACCGGCGCCTCGGCGGGGAGCATCAACGCGCTCCTGGCCGCCGTGCTCTGGTGCGAGGCGGACGACTCGACCCGCAACGCCTCGGTCGACGGAAACCTGCTCCGGGATGCCTGGTTGGGCGTCTCGCTGGATGCGCTCCTCCCCGACGATCCCGCCGCGTACGGGTCGGACGACGGCGTCCTCGCCGGCGCCGCGCTCGGGCCGTTGATCGTCGACGTGCGGAGGGAGGTGTTCAACCCGGGAACGCTGCGCTTCCGGCCTGGCTGTGCCATTCCGATCGGGATCACGCTGACGCGGGCGCGTCCGGAACAGCGCGAGGCCGCCGGCCTGCGCGCCAGCTCGCAGCGAGCGGTACTGCCGATGGTGCTCGAGGTGGACGGGGCAGGGCGCGTCCGCATGCGCCGGCAGCACCTGCCCGACCGCGACGCCACCGAGAGCGTTCTCGCGCTCGCCGAGGTGCCGGATCGCCTGGGGTCGTACCTCGATCCGGAGAGCGTCATGCAAGCCCTGCTCGCCTCCGCTGCGTTTCCCCTCGCCTTCGGCCCGCGGACGCTCTGCGAGTGCGCCCCGTCTTGCGAGGACGACGAGGTTCCCGCCTCCGCGACCTGCCCGGGACCCGATCCCGCACATCCCAGCGGCGGCAAGAGCTGCGCGGCACAGTCGATGCTACAGGCAGGGAGCGAGCTGCGGGTGTGCCGGCGCCGCTTCGTCGACGGCGGCGTGTTCGACAATGCCCCCGTCGGCCTCGCCATCGAGCAGGCGGAGGCCGCCGTACGGCCTCGCCTCTTCCACCCGGTCACCTACGTGTTCATCGATCCGGACGTGCGCCGGCTGCGGCCGCCGGATCCGCTGCAAGCCGCGGGGACCGGGCAAGGCGCCACCGGGGTGCTGCGGCTGACCAGCGATCTGGTCGCTACCGCCCGCAACCGTGAGCTGTCGCGCACCGTCGAAGCCAGGCATTGGAACCGCACCAGCCGGAACCTCTTGACGCAGATGGCGCTCGCTCT
>Ga0066701_10000258_pt1 | contig 13987 bp, 16 predicted proteins | sample GraSoiAngelo_150_FD_66453 | JGI IMG/M metagenome (GOLD analysis project Ga0066701, IMG submission 66453) | Grasslands soil microbial communities from the Angelo Coastal Reserve, California, USA - 14_1009_09_40cm | ecosystem: Environmental > Terrestrial > Soil > Grasslands | place: USA... | reverse complement strand
ACCGAAGCCATAAGAGCGCTGCGCCGCCAAATCTCTGACGAGGTTTACCGGCGCCTCCGGCAAGACCACTCACAGCGCGCCACCGCCCCCATTGCGGCGGCCGCTTGACATAGGAGCTTCGTGTGAGCCCGGCGCCGCGCGGTCCGATGAAGATGCCGAAGCCCAGCGAGGAGGCAAAGGCTGCCTTCGCAAAGATCGTGCCCGACGAGCCCGCCGTCACGCTGAGGCCGATGTTTGGTCAGATGTCGGCTTTCGTTAACGGCAACATGTTCTGCGGCATCTTCGGTGAGGAGCTGATGGTGCGGCTGCCCGAGGACGAGATCGCCAAGGTCAAAAAGCAAGGCGGCCGGGATTTCGAGCCGATGGCGGGACACAAGATGGGCGGATACGTGGTCGTGCCCGGTGACTGGCGCGCCAAACCTCCGCACGCGCTCATCAAGCGCGCCCTCGAGGTGACGCGCATGATGCCGGCGAAGAAGCCGAAGAAAACCTAGCGGCGCTTTCCCTTCTGCTCGAACGGCTTCGCAGCCGCGGGTTTCGCCGCCACAGGCTTCACCGGTACAGGCCTTACCGGTACAGGCTTTACCGGTACAGGCTTTACCGGCTCCGTCTTCACAGATACAGGCTTTACCGGTACCGGCTTAGCGACAGGCGTCGCTTCCACGAGGACAGGCTCGGGCTCCGCAGGTTTGGACGGCTCAACAGCCACCTTGCCCATCGAGACCTTGCCGCTGAACTTCGCGCCGTCCGCGACCGTCAGGCGCGCCACGCGCACATCGCCCGCGATCAGCGAGGCGTCGCTGCCCACGGTCAAGCGGTTGTATGCGGTCACGTCGCCGTTGACCTTGCCTGCGCCGGCGATCTCGATGTCGCCTGTCGCTTCCAGGTTGCCCTCGACCGTGCCCGCCACGCGCAGATCGCCCTCGATGTACAGCTGGCCGACCAGCCGGTCATTGGGACCGAGGACTACCGAGTTGCGCTGACCGTTGGAGCCGTTCTCTGCCGGGACGGGGGTCGCTAGCCTACTGGCCGGACGCCTGCTGCTCAAAGTCACCCATCCGAACGTGGCCGTTGAGTGTTGCGCCATCGTCAATCTGCAATCTGCGGACCTGGATGTCGCCGCTCAGCCGCGCGTTCTTGCCGAGGGTCAGCTTGTCGCGCGCGGTAACCATGCCCTCGACCTGTCCCTTGAGCGTCACATTGGCGCCCTCGAGCAGAGCTTTGACGTTGGCGCCGGAAGCAACGTCGATGTTGCCGCTCACCCGGACCTCGCCCTCGACCCGGCCGTCCGCATGCACGGAGCCGTCGTAGATGAGCTTGCCTTCGAGGATGTCGCTCGGCCCCATCGAGAACTGCTTCCGACCGTCACGTTTGACTTCACCGTTGTCGACAGAAGCTGTACCTTCTGTCACCGCCTCCTGAACGTCCATGCGTTACCCCCGACTTGGAATTTGCGACTCGGCTCGGATCAGGCGCTAAAGGTTAGCCGTTTGCGGCTGCGATTTGACGATGGGAGTGTATAGACCTCGCCAGGCTACTTCGCTTTGCTTATAGCTGAGCCGGGAGCGCCCTCTCGAATCCCGCGAGCGAGCGCTCGACCATGGAGTCATTCGCGGTCAGCGAGATGCGGAACCATCCCGGTAATTCGAAGAGGCGGTTGTAGAACTCGAGCGGTGAGCGATGCTTGCGGCCGTCCTAAAGGATCCGGTTGTACGACTCGTAGGACAGAAGGTAAACCGGGCGAGGCGCCTGAGTCAAGGCGCGTGCCAACGACTCCAGCTCTCTCGGCGTGAGGATGCGGCCGCTTGGGTTGTGCGGGGTGTTGACGATGATCGCGCGCGTGCGCTCCGTGATTGCGTAGGCGATCACCGGCTCGAGGTAATCGATCATCGCGCGCACCGTGGAGGAGAAGGTGGTGGTCATGCGAACTCGCCCAACAAACCTTTGTCGGTGAGACCGGGCGTCCGGGTGGACACCGCGATATACGGTTCACGGCCGTATCCCTGCTGCATCAGGTGCGGATGATCGCGGATCGCGATTCGCCAGCCCTCGAGCTGGCTGCGGTGGCAGTCGATGGCGCGCAGCTTCATCATCACCTCATCCGCGTCGAGCTCGATCAAGACATCGACCTTGTCCTGCGGCTGCAGCGGCAGCCCGTCGGCGCTGCCTGTGAGACGCATGGCCTCCTGGTAGAACTCGGCCAGGGGTTTGTCGACGGCGAGGTGGTATAGGGCGGGCCGATCACCCTCGGTCATCGCGGCCACGGCCGCATCGGTGCAGGCCCCCATCGCGACGTGGTCGGGATGGCCGTAGCCGCCGTCTGGTCCCCAACCCACCACGACGCGCGGCCGGAGCTTGCCGATGTGCTCCCAGATCCGCTGTGTGATCTCCTGCTGGTCTGATCGCGCCACGCCGCCGTCGGGATAATCCCAGAGCTCGACTCCGCTCAGCGCCAGCGCGGCGGCCGCTTCCTCGAGCTCCCTGGCGCGGATCTCCGGAAGGTCCTCGGCCTTGGCGCCAGGCGGATTGCCCATCCATCCGGCCTCGCCGTAGGTGGCACAGATCAGATGCGCGACGACACCATTTCTCGTGTGCCGGAGGACAAGGCCGCCCGCGCCCATCGACTCGTCGTCGGGGTGCGCCATCACGAGCAGCAGGCCTCCCTTATGCTCTTCCATAGACCGACTAGGGTAGGCGGTCTTCTATTTCCCACGCGTGGTCGAGGGCGTGCCAGGCGGTGCGCCGGGCGGCGTACGCGACCGGCCACTTCTCGTCTCGGTTTGGCCTGGCGAAGCCCTCGCTCTGCGCCTTGCGAAAGGCGCTCACTGCGCCCGTGTCCTTTCCGTCCGGCTGTTTCAGGCGCACTCCGATCCTCTTCGCGTACTCCACCTCGGCTCCCAGCACGTGGTCGAACATCTTCTCCCGGTCCCTGCCCCCGCCGCGAGGCCCCTTGCGCAGCTCCTCCGGTGCTTTCGCCCTCACCTGATCCAGATATGCCCAGCAGGCCTCGACCAGCGACAACATGCGCTTGGCCTCAGCGTCGCTCATGGTTTTGGCCTCGTCCCTGGCCGGGATGCCGGGCGCGCCGAAGTCAGTGGTTGCATTGCCGTTCAGCCGCTCGGTCACGTTGAAGTCGGTCGCGTCTTTGGGGAAAGGGACTCGCGCGAGCTTCGCCACCGGGGCGTAGCGAGGCGCGTACGCGGCCAGTGCCTCGAGCGCCGATTTCTCGTCCTTGGCGGCCCGGGACCACCCGGGCCAGTCGGCGGCGCTGGCGAATGTGCGCTTCGCGCCCCGCTCGATGTAGACGCGCGTACCCACGCGCTCAGATTAAGTCGACGGAAACGCGCGAGTAGGGCGCCTTGGCCGAGGCGCCCTACTCAGGTGACGTTTGCGCTACTTGGTTGCGGTCGGACTCGCGGCTGGTGTCGGACAGGCTGCATTTTCGGCTGCCTCCTGGGCCGCGGTCTCAGCCTTCTCGTGAGTCGCGTCTTCGTTGGCGTGGCCGCCGCATGGGTGGCCGCCGGCCCCGGCGCCGGGGCGGAAGGTGCCGTTGTTCTCCGCGGCCTCCTGCGCGGCGCTCTCGCCGGCCTCGTGGGTGGCGGACTCGTTGGACTTGAAGGACGGCGTGGGTGAGGCCGCCGCAAGTGCGGCGCTCGCTCCGGTGAGGGTGGTCCGCGCCAGCACGGTCGCGCCCATGACGCCACCGAAGATCATGGCTGCGGCGACCAATGACGCGAAAAGAATCAGTCGTGTTCTGTCCATGCGACGCATCATCTGGGTCAAACCTCAAAACGAGCTTGGATTCCGGTGTGAGTTTTGAAGCGCCGGGCGGAGCTATGGTTGCGAGCGTGAAGGTCATCGAGCCCGCGACCGAAAAGGTGCTGGCGGAGGTCCCGGAGGCCGGAGTCGATGACGCCGACCACGCGGTGGCCCGCGCCAAGGCAGCGTTTCCCGCATGGGGGGCCGTGACTCCAGGCGACCGGGCAAAGCTGCTGCGCCGCTTTGCGCAGGCCGTGGCCGGCAGCACCGAAAAGCTGGCTCAGCTCGAGGCGCGCAACGTGGGCAAGCCGATCAGTGACGCGCGCGGCGAGGTCGGAATGGTTGTCGACGTCTTCAACTACTACGCCGGTGCTCCCGAGCGCCTCCTGGGCAACACCATTCCAGTCGCGGGCGGGGTCGACATGACGTTCCGCGAACCGCTGGGCGTCGTCGCCCTGATCGTGCCCTGGAACTTTCCGATCGCCATCACGTCCTGGAAGGTGGGTCCGGCGCTCGCGGCGGGCAACACGATCGTCCTCAAGCCCGCGGGACTGACGCCGCTCACCGCGCTGGAGCTGGAACGCCTGGCGCTGGAGGCGGGCATACCTGAGGGCGTGCTCAACGTCGTCGTCGGCGCAGGCCGGACGGTGGGCGAAAGGCTGGTCCAGCACCCCGACGTGGCCAAGGTCGCGTTCACCGGCTCGACCGATGTCGGCAAACGGATCGGTGCGCTGGCCGCGGAGTCGATCAAGCGGGTGACGCTCGAGCTCGGCGGGAAGTCGGCCAACATCGTGTTCGCGGACGCCGACATCGAAAAGGCCGCCGCGTCCGCGCCGATGGCCGTTTTCGGCAACGCGGGCCAGGACTGCTGCGCCCGCTCCCGCATCCTGGTCGAGCGTTCGGCTGTCGATCGGTTCATGCAGGGACTCGAGAAAGCGATCAAGGCGCTGCGTGTCGGCGACCCGCTCGACGAAAAGACCGAGATGGGGCCGCTCATCTCCGCAGACCATCGGGCGAAGGTCTCCTCATATTTAGAGGACGGGGCCAAGGTCGCAATCCGCGGCAGCGCCCCCTCCGGTCGAGGCTTCTGGTTCCCGCCCACGGTGCTCTCCCCGGTCGCGCCGGGCGACCGCGTGGCGCGGGAGGAGATCTTCGGCCCGATCGTTGCCGTGATCCCGTTCGCCGACGAGGCGGAGGCCATCCGCATCGCCAACGACACCGTCTACGGCCTTTCCGGATCGGTCTGGACCTCGAACGCGGGTCGCGCGATGCGCGTCGCGCGAGGGCTCGAGACCGGGACGATCTCGATCAACTCCAACACCTCGGTTCGCGTGACAACGCCTTTTGGCGGCTTCAAGCAATCGGGCATCGGACGCGAGCTGGGCCCAAATGCCCTCGAGCACTACACCGAGCTGAAGAACGTCTTCCTTTCTACCTCCTAGAGGAGTAACCGCCCCCAGTAATCCTTAAGAATCCGTCAGGGGTGGTTCGGGAGGTGTGCATATGGGCGTAAGGCTGACGCGCGCGGCGATTGGATTGCTCACCATGATGTTGGTGGTCGCTCAGGCCATTCCCGCAGAGGCGGGGGTATTTCGGGGAGCGTTCCTGCAGGCCAATCTCGTTTCCAACATTCAAGGGTTGGCGCTTGTCACCGACCCAAACCTGAAGAACCCGTGGGGACTCTCCGCGAGCTCGTCGAGCCCGATCTGGGTTTCCGACAACGGCGCGAGCGTGTCGACGCTGTACACAGGGGCGGGCACGAAGCTCGGTCTGACGGTCGCGATACCCGCGCCGGGCGATGCGCTGACAGGACCCTTTACCGGGACGCCGACCGGGACGGTGTTCAACGGCACCGGCGACTTCGCCGTGAGCAGCGGCGGCGTCAGTGGCCCCGCCAGGTTCCTGTTCGCGACCGAGGACGGCACGATTCTCGGATGGAACCCAACCGTCAAGCCGGCGACCGCGGTCATCGCGGCCGACCGATCGACCGCCGTCGACGGGGCCGGAGACGTCGGCGCCGTGTACAAGGGCCTGACCAATGGGTCCGTCGCCACGATGACCGGCACCGCGAACTATCTGTACGCGACCAACTTCAGGTTCGGCACTGTCGACGTCTTCGACACCCATTTCACACTGCAGAACTTGGGGGCGGGCGCTTTTACGGACGGCTCTCTGCCGTCGGGTTTTGCGCCTTTCGGCATCCAGAACATCGGCGGCCTGATCTACGTCACCTACGCCAAGCAGGACCCGACCAAGCACGACGACGTCTCAGGAGTCGGCAACGGATTCGTCGACATCTACAGGACGGACGGGACTTTCGTGCGCCGATTCGCATCGGGTGGGACCCTCAACTCGCCGTGGGGACTTGCCCAAGCGCCATCCACGTTTGGCGCGTTCCACAACGCGATCCTGGTCGGCAACTTCGGCGACGGTCTGATCAACGGCTACACCATCGAGGGGCGTTTTCGCGGCCAGCTGAAGAGGGATAGCAACGAGCCCGTCCAGAACGACGGCCTCTGGGCCCTGCGCTTCGGCAACGGCGGCAGCGGCGGTCTGACGAGCGAGCTTTTCTTTACGGCCGGTTTAGACGATGAGGTGAACGGCCTGTTCGGCAAGATCACGGCAGCCCCGGACTCGGACTAGCACCAGCGAACCGGCACGGAGGGCGGCTGCATGGGCGGCCGCCCTCTTCGGCTCTTACGTCGAATTTCGCGCCGAAAGCGGGCCAAGCATGCGCATCGATGTCGGGCGAATCCAATCGGTCGACTCGCGCGTCTGGGCGTGAAACGTGCGGAATCGCGCGCGTTGAAGGTGGAGCGGGCGATGGGAATCGAACCCACGTAACCAGCTTGGAAGGCTGGCGCACTACCATTGTGCTACGCCCGCTTGTGGTGGCCCGTAGGGGCTTCGAACCCCTGATCTCCGGCTTGAAAGGCCGGCGTCCTAGTCCACTAGACGAACGGGCCGCGCGCACCGATTCTGCCCGAAAGCGTTGGCAATTCGCCGAGGTCCGGAGTCGTGCGCCCTGCGCGCGCCCGGCGACGAACGAACGCCGAGCAAGTGATTATTGCCGACCCTTCGCTTTACGAATCCGGTGGTGGGCGGCGAGGGTTTCGAACCCCCGACCTCCAGCATGTCAAGCTGGCGCTCTCCCAGCTGAGCTAGCCGCCCCCGTCGGGAGTCGGGCAGAGTGGACGACTTATTGTAGGAGTGATGGCTCCATACATCGGCCGGCGCATGCGCCGCGTCGAGGATGAGCGCCTGATCACGGGCCGAGGGCGCTTCGCCGGAGACATCAAGCTCGATGGCCTCGCCCACGTCGCTTTCTCCAGGTCCGTGCTGCCGCACGCGCGGATCCAGTCCATCGATACGTCCGCCGCTAGGTCAATGCCAGGGGTGCTCGAGGTGTGGACCGCCTCAGACCTGCCCGAGGTCGCCGAGGGCCTGAGCGATTGGGGACCCGAGGACATGGTCAAGCGGCCGCGACCGATTCTCAACCGCGAAGAGGTCAACTATGTCGGCGAGGCGTACGCGGTGGTCGTCGCCGAGTCCGCCTACGAGGCACAGGACGCAGCCGAAAACGTCAACGCCGACCTTGATCCGCTGCCCGGTGTCGGCGATGTCATGGCAGCGACCTCTGAGGGTGCACCGACCGTTCATGCGGGCACGGAAAGCAACGTCTCACGTCGCAAGACGACGGCGTACGGCGAAATCAAGGCCGCCTTTGGCCCGGACAGCGTCACGGCGAAGATCCACCTGACCACGGCCCGCGTGGCAGGCGCGGCGATGGAGCCGCGCGCCGTGACCGCCGGACCAGACCCCGAAACAGGCGGGCTCAAGGTCTGGACCTCGACCCAGAACATATTCGACGTGCGGGAGGCGATCGCCGGCGCGCTCGGCCTCGAGGAGGAGTCCGTGCGCGTCGTCGCCGAGGACGTCGGTGGTGGATTCGGCGCCAAGGGCAGCGTGTTTCCAGAAGAGGTGCTGACCGCGGTTGTCGCTTGGCGCCTGAAGCGACCGGCTCAGTGGATCGCGTCCCGCAGCGAGGACGGCGCCACGACCGCGCAGGGTCACGGCTCGGTGATCGAGGTCGAGATCGCGTCCGGCCGCGACGGCAAGCTTCGCGGACTGCGCGGACGCCTCTTGCACGACCTGGGTGCGTACTCCGGGAGCGGCGCCGGCCAGCCCGACATCATCGTCTCGCACATGCTGTCGGCCTACGTCGTGCCGGCGATGAGCATCGAGTCACAGCTCGTGTTCACAAACACAGTGCCGACCGGGTTCATTCGTGGCGGCGGGCGGCCGCTCGGCAACTACACCATCGAGCGAGCAATGGATCAGCTCGCCCGCGCGCTGGACATCTCCCCGATCGAGCTGCGGCGACGCAACCTTGTCCAGCCTGAACAGATCCCCTTCACGACCGGGTATCCGGGCGGGCGCCGCGGGCTGGTCTACGACAGCGGTGACTACCCGCGGCTGCTGGACCTCACGCTCGAGAAGCTGGGCCCGGTGCCGGAGAACACGGACGACGGGCGGCTGGTCGGACTTGGAGTCGCGTGCTGTGTCGAGTCGACCGGATTCGGTGGTGGCGAGCCCGCCAAGCTCCGGATCAACAAAGACGGATCGGCCGAGCTGTTCGTCGGCTCCACCCCGCAAGGGCAAGGCCATCAGACGATGGCCGCGCAGGTGGCTGCCGACCGGCTGGGTTGGCCTTTCGAGAGGATCCGCGTCACCGCCGCGGACACCAAGCACGTGCCGCCGGCGGCGCTGACCGCCGGCAGCCGCAGCGCCGTCCAGGTCGGCAACGCGACCGCCAAGGCCGCGACCGCGCTGCGCAGGCGACTTCTCGAGCGCGCCGGCGATGTGCTCGAGGCGGACGTGGCGGACCTCGTGATCGAGGACGGGAACATCGCCGTTCGAGGCGCGCCCTCGAAGAGCGTCCCGGTCACCCAGGTCGTTCCCGCGGAAGGCCTGGAGGTACTCGAGAGCTTCGACCCCAAACGGCCCCTCGCATACTCGAGCGGCTGCCATGCCGCCGTGGTCGCTGTCGACCCCGAGACCGGCCAGGTCGAGATCCTCCTCTATGTCATCGGACACGACACCGGGAAGGCGATCAACGAGCTGATCGTCGAGGGCCAGATGCACGGCGGCTATGCCCATGGCGTCGGCTACGCGCTTTATGAGGCGGCGATGTACGACCCCGATGGGAATTACCGGACGGCAAGCTTCCTCGACTACTCGATCGTGAGCACCGGCGAGGTCGCGGCCGTGCCCCTCTTGGTCCATATCGAGACTCCAACCGACGCCAATCCCGAAGGGTTCAAGGGCGCGGGCGAGAGCGGCACCATCCCCGCCCCGGCTGCGATTTCCAGCGCGGTCGAGCACGCATTGCGCAAACGCAAGGCGGACGCGGTGGTCGACCGCCTTCCGATCACGTCCGACCGGATCGTCGAAATCCTGGGCGCATAACACTGTCGACCAACCCGCGCGCGACGGTGCCTCCCATCAATTCGGGAGGCGTCAACTGGCGGCGCAACCTGGCCGCGCTGTGGTTCGCCGAGTTCATGGCGATCTTCGGTTTCAGCTTCGCGTTTCCCTTTCTCTCCATCTTTCTGTCCAAGGACCTGGGAGTGCAGCCGGGACGCGACCTCGATCTGTGGACCGCGGCGTCGGCGAGCGCGTCTGGGCTTTCGATGGCGATCGCGAGCCCAATATGGGGCGTGCTCGGAGACCGGTTCGGGCGCAAGCCCATGCTGCTGCGCTCGATGCTGGGCGGCGCGATCACGGTGGGGCTGATCTACTTCGCGCAGAACCCCGCCGAGCTTCTCGTGCTCCGCTTCCTCCAGGGCGCGACCAGCGGGACGGTCGCGGCAGCCACCGCCCTCGTCGCGGCAGAGACGCCGCGCTCGCGCGTGGGTTGGGCGCTGGGCGTGGTCACGTCGGCGGTCGCGTTGGGCAGCGCCATCGGGCCTGTGATCGGCGGGTTGGCCGGCGTCGTCTTCGGACTCAGGCTCGTTTTTCTCGGCGGTGGGTTTCTCCTGCTCGCCTCGCTGGTCCCCGTGCTCTTGATCGTGCGCGAAAGCCCGATGGTGCCGCAGACCGGCCCGCGGCTAAGCACGCTCGCGCTGATCACCGGGCAGCCAGGTCTGCGGCGGGCGCTCGGCGTGTTGATCGGAGCTCAGGGACTGGTCAGCGTCTGCAACTCGGCTACCCAGCAGCTTGTCGTGCTGCGATTGCTGGCGATGGTCTCGAGCGGGGTCTCGGCGGTGAGCGGAATCGGGTTCGGGCTGGCCGGCGTCGCCAGCAGCGCCGCGGCAGTGGGGTACACGCGCCTGACGCGGCGCCTCGGCTACGTGCGCACGGCGGCGGCGGCGGCGGCAATGATGGCGCTGGCGGTGGCCCTGGTCGGCGTCGCGCCGTGGGCGTCTGTGGTCGTGATCGCTGTGGGCCTGAACGGGTTGTTCAGCGGAGTGGTGATTCCCGCGACCGCGAGCATGATCGGCCTCGAGACGCCGCACGACGCGCAGAGCACCGTGTTCGGGTTCAACGCGAGCTCGGTCGCGTTCGGATTCTTTCTGGGACCGCTGATCGGAGGCGGGGTCGCGGCCACCTCTAGCGTCGAGGCGGCGCTGTTCGTGACCTCGGGTCTGGCGGTCCTGCTCGCGGTCCTGCTTACCACCGGAGCGCGAGAGCCGGCGCGCTAACGCCTCGAGCTCACTCGGAAGGGCGAAAAGGCTTCAGGCGCTTGAGGTCGGCCTCGTCGATGCTCGCGAAGAGCGCCAGGTCGTCGCTGCGCTCCAGAAACCGCCGCGGAAGGATCACCTCGTCCCTGAACCACCCCTCAGGCTGCAGCACGACACCGACCAGCTGATCCCCGTCGAACAGCACGTCCTTGACGGTGCCGAGCTTCCGGCCAGTATTGCGGAGCATCACGTTCTCCCCGCCGTCGATCTCCAGCTCGTCAGCCCGCTTGTTGGCGAACTGCTCCAACCAGCGGGGCAGCTCAGGGCTCGCAAGCAATGGGCCTGCCGTGTCGCTGAGAACCTCGGTCGTGGTTTCGCTCTTCTCGCGGTAGCCGAGGTACGGCGGAAGCAGGCGCACGTCCGCGGCGCTTAGGCTCAGCTCGATCCGGTCGCTCGTTGCGGACTTGACCGTGTCCTTGGGCACGATGAACTCGTCGTTCACCAGCCATGATCGAGGCGCGAACCCATGACCCGAGAACGACGTGTTCTCTTTGACCACGAGCGCCCTCAGTCTGTAGTCAGGTCCGACCAGAACATGGACAAGCTCGCCAACGTCCCGGCCATCGCTCGAGCGGACCTCCGCACCGAGATGAAAGGTCTCGTCACTCATCCCTCGCTAGCGTAGCGGCGTCGTGAGCACGCGATCCTCTAATGTGGATCGTCGCCCGCGATGGAAAACAGAACAACGCCTCCGCCGACCGTGATCGATCCGAGCAAGAAATACTCCGTCACCGTGCATACCTCGCGCGGTGACTTCGTGGTCACCCTCGTCGATCCAAACGTCGCTCCGCAGACGGTCAACAACTTCGTCTATCTCTCCCAACACCACTTCTATGACGGCCTGACGTTTCACCGCGTCGTGCCGGGATTCGTCGTCCAGGGCGGCGACCCACTGGGCAACGGAACCGGCGGTCCGGCCTACAAGCTGCCCGACGAATCCAACCCCTCGAAGTGGCCTCGCGGCACGCTCGGCATGGCCTCGAGCGCGGCGGGTGTCAGCGGCTCCCAGTTCTTCATCACCCTGGGAGATGCGTCCTTCCTCGCCAGCAACGGCGTGTACAACCACTTCGGCCAGGTCACCTCGGGCATGGACATCATCGACAAGATCCAGGTCGGCGACACGATCGCATCCCTCGACGTCAGCGCCTCGTGAGGCGGACACTACTTGCCCTCATCGCACTGACCGCCCTCGCGGCGGCGGCTTGCGGCTACTCGGACCCTTACGCCGGCTCGCCGCCGGTGGCCAACGAGAGCCCGAATCCTTCCGCGTCGCCAAGCGGGTCACCTGGGGCTGACGACTGCAACGCCGGTGCCGCCTTACCCGCCGTCACCTACCCGGACGGCCTGAAGGTCATCGACCTGAAGGTCGGGACCGGCGACTCCGCCAAGTCTGGCGAGAACGCCGAGGTTCAGTACACAGGCTGGTTGACGAACTGCAAGCAATTCGACTCGAGCCGAAGCACCGGCCGGACCTCGTTCACCTTCCAGATCGGCCAGTCGCAGGTGATCACGGGCTGGGACGAAGGCTTGCTCGGTATGAAGGTCGGCGGCAAGCGCAAGCTCATCATCCCTCCCGACCTCGCCTATGGCTCGCAGGGTCAGACCGACCAGACCACCGGCGCCAGCGTCATCCCGCCCAACGCCACCTTGATATTCGAGATCGAGCTGTTGAGCGTCAAGCCCGGACCGAGTCCCTCGCCTTCCCCCTCACCGTCGCCAAGCCCGTCGCCGTCTCCGTCTAAGTAACAGTCAGCGTCCCTTTCATCCCCGAGGCCTCATGACCTTGCTGCGTGCAGAAGACCGTGTACGTCCCGGCCGCGATGTTGTCGACGGTGAAGATGCTCGAATCGCCTGCGGAGACGAGCTCGCTCACGGCAACACGGTTGTTGGAGCTGTCGCGGATCGCCAGGTCGTGCTGGGTGGTGCCCGAGTTCACGAGAAAGAAGACGACCTTGCCGTGCGCAACGCTGATGCTCGACGGATCGAACTTGAACTCGGTCATCGTGACCTTGGTCGAACCGGCCGGCTGGCTCGGGCTGCTCCCACCGCATCCTGCCAACAGCGCTGCGGCGGCCAGACCAATCGCCAGACCTCTCATTTGCCTGCGGTTATCCCCACATACAGAATCAGGAACAGGAAGACCCAGACGACGTCGACGAAGTGCCAATAGAGGGTAACCGCGGCCGGGCCCACATGATTCCGCGAAGAGAACTGGCCGCGGGCGGCCCGGTACAGGATCAGGATCAACAGGATCAAGCCGCCCAGCACGTGGGCGCCGTGGAAGCCGGTCATCGTGAAGAACGCGCTCGCGAACGTGTTGGCGGTGAGATTCAGGCCGCGGTTGAACGCGTTGATGAACTCGTAGAGCTGGCCAAGCTCGAATACCAGGCCAAGGATGATGGTCGCGATCTGAAGGATGAAAAACCGGCGACGGTTGTCATGCGCCAGTGCATCGAGCGCGAAATGGCAGGTCACCCCACTCGAGAGCAGAAACACCGTGTTGGCCGCCGGAACACCCAACCAGCTGACGTAGTACTCCGGCCGGCTGGCCGGCGGCGTAGGCGGCCATGTCGGATGCGAACCCACGAGGTAGAAGTAGGTCGCGAAGAGGCTTCCGAAGAACATCACCTCGGAGGCCAGGAAGATGTACATGCCCATCATCCCGGGCTTGATCGAGGGGTACTGCGGCGTCGGCTCGCGCTGGAGGCTTGCGACCGCCATCAGTGATGCACCTCGCCGTGGGACTGTGGGTTGTCAACGGGAAACATGCGAACGTCCTCGACTAGGACCCAGCCCACCACGCCGTACAGAAAGATCAGGCCGCCAATGACGGCGAGGACCAGGCGCGCGATGTTCGAAAAGGGAATTGCGGCCAGGGCCAGGAAGAGCGCCCCGACGCAGATGATGAACGGGTAGTTGCTGTTCGGAAAGAGGTGGATGCCGAGCTCGTGGGCGCGGGCCGCGTAGTCGATCGTCGCGTCCAGAGGCTCCACAGGAACCTCGAGGTCGAAGCGCGAGGCCATGGCCCGGCTTGGGTCGGCGTCACGCCAGACTTTGAAGGCCGCCGCGGCCATCACGCTCGAGGGCCATAGCTTGTAGCCGCAGTTGCGGCAGTGGTCGATGAAGCGGGCCGTCAGCAAGCCGCAGTGCGGGCACTCGACCGACAGGCTGGGATTGGTCACGTCGACGTAGCGAGGCTTTCGGGCTACGGCCACAATCGGTTTGGATTCTATCTGTCCAGTGATGCTGCCTGCGCGGGTCGGCTGATCGGGGACGGCAGGTCCGAGATCGGGCCGCCGACAGAGGTGCGGTGGCGGTGCGAGCTGAGAGATCCGGCGATCCAGGCGACCCAGATGCCAGGCGCGGCCGAGCACTGCAACGAGCGCATTTGTCGATGCGCGAGTGAGTAGCGCATACCTGCTGGGGACCCCCATGCCGCAGGCATGGGGGCAGTGGCCCGCCTGGGCGCAGCATCTCCGGGTAGC
>Ga0066701_10000250_pt1 | contig 14150 bp, 17 predicted proteins | sample GraSoiAngelo_150_FD_66453 | JGI IMG/M metagenome (GOLD analysis project Ga0066701, IMG submission 66453) | Grasslands soil microbial communities from the Angelo Coastal Reserve, California, USA - 14_1009_09_40cm | ecosystem: Environmental > Terrestrial > Soil > Grasslands | place: USA... | reverse complement strand
TCAGCGATTGTGCTGGTGATTCTCATCGCATTGGGCGCTTGGTTTACATGGACGAAATTTTTCCGCGAAGAAAAAGAAGTCTTTGCGAACGAGGAAGAACATTTCAAATACGGTTCGCTCGGAGCAGAGGGTGAACGCGGCATCCCGTATTATCTCTGGCTGGTTTTGCCACGCGTCTTTCCCGATCTCATGCCCGGACCGGGCGGTTACAAATCGCTCGGTGTTGTCTGGGAAGAAGGACATGAAATTCCTGTCGGTTTTTCGAAAAAAGTGGTGGGGTTTGAGCGCATCACGAACAACTGCGCAGTGTGCCACACGGCGACCTATCGCTTGAGTGAGGACGAAGTGCCGCACGTTGTCGTCGCGGGTCCGGCTCACACGAACAATGTGCAAGCCATGTTGCGGTTTTTGTTTAAGGCCGCGCATGATCCCCGGTTCAATTCGGACATCATCATGAACGAAATCCGTCTGGTCAGCGCGAACAACTATGGAAACGGAGGGCTCTCATTTATCGATCGGCAGATTTACCATTATGTGTTGATCCCATTCACGAAGAAGGCGCTGCTCCAACAGGAAAAACAATTCACCTGGATGGAGCGCTATATCACGGGCGGCCATCCAAAGCCGGATTGGGCCCCGGGCCGCGACGATGCCATGAATCTGACAAAGTATTTCATGACCAGCATGCCGGAGGACGACACGTTTGGGCCGACGGATTTTCCGTCCATCTGGAACCTCGGCATCCGCAGTGGAAAAGATAACGCGGGGAAACAAATGTTGTTGAATTGGACCGGTGACACGCCGGCGGTGCGGTCGGTTTTAATCGATTCGGCGCTCGGTCTCGGCGCGCCGGCCAAACCGTGGTTCCTTCAGCGCATGGCCGACCTCGATCATTATCTGAGCAATTTGCCGCCTCCGAAGTGGCCATTTACCGAAATAAGTCCGGTCAACCAGCAGATGGTGAATGAAGGCCAGAAAATTTACGCGCGGGACTGCGCAGCGTGCCATGAACCGCGCGCTGAATTTACGAACAAGGTTATTCCAATCAGCGATATCAAAACCGATCCCGAGCGAATGTATTCGTGGTCGAAAGACGCGGCCGCGGAAGCAAACCGGCGCGTCAAAAAACTGGGCATCGATCGTCCGCCGATGGTGGAGACGCAGAACCCATACGGCTACGTGTCCCCGCCGTTGGACGGAATCTGGTTACGCGCTCCGTACCTTCACAATGGTTCGGTGCCGACACTGCGTGACTTGCTGAACCCGCCGAATGAACGTCCGCAGAGTTTTCATCGCGGTTATGATGTTCTTGATCCGGTGAACGTGGGATTCAAAGAGCCGCCGGCGCGATCGACCGGACCGAGCGGCGAACTAACACAACCTTACTTCCTGTTCGATACGCGAGAGAAAGGAAACGGCAACCAAGGTCACACGTACGGCACGCAGCTGTCGAACGAGGACAAAGAGAAATTGCTCGAATATCTGAAGACGCTTTAGGCCGACCGCTAAAGAGACGCGAAAAGCGGCGCCAAGTCGCCGCATTCAGGAACAGGAAGTTACCATCGTGCGCCTGAAGAGAGAGGTGGAGACGCTCATTGACCGCGTCAAAGAACACGACCCGAAAATCCACAGCGTGAGCGATCAAGTCGAGATAAATAAAGATTCACTGCAAGTGGTCAGGGGCGAGCAATAGGGAGAAAGCGCCGATCATCCGCTGAGGACAGCGGACACTACAGCACCACTATTGCCGGTGAGAGGTCGCCTCGCGAAAAGCGCTTGTGCGCGCGATGGTTCTCCGGCAGTTTCGTTCTGTAATGGCAGTAAATCGCAGACTGGGTTGTCTTAGTGTTTTTTTGTTTGTGGCGCTGTGCGCCAGTCTCTTCGTGAACTTCGTGTTGATGCTCGCTGCGTTTCAGCGCTTTGGCGGCATTCGCGAAGCCGAACCGATTCCGCGTTTCCGCGAAATTCTGCTGCAAAGAGGGACGCGACCCACGCTCGACAAAATCGCTGTTATTACCATGCGCGGCCTGATCAGTTCTTCGCTTCCAGGCACCGTAAGCGATTCAATGGTCGATGACATGCGCGCGGCGCTGCAACAGGCCCGCGACGATAGCCGCGTCAAAGCGATTGTGCTCGAGATCGACTCGCCCGGAGGTGAAGTAACGGCTTCCGATGAAATCTACAGCGCCGTCGTTAAGACGCGCGCAAGGAAACCGGTGGTCGTCTACATGGATTCATTAGCGGCTTCAGGCGGGTATTATGTCTCCTGCGGCGGCAGATTCCTGATGGCCAATGAAACGACCATCACCGGGAGCATTGGCGTGATCATTCAGACGCTGAATTACGAGCAATTGTTCAACAAGGTCGGACTCGCTTCCGTGGTTTTCAAAAGCGGCAAATTCAAAGACATGCTCAATGGCGCCCGGCCAATTACTCCGGAGGAGCGCGATCTTGTGCAGAACTTCATCATGAAAACCTACGACAAGTTTCTCGGCATCGTGGCGAAGGAGAGGAACCTGCCGGCCGATCTCCTGCGAAACACGATTGCCGATGGCCGAATTTTATCTGGTAAGGAAGCACTCGAACACAAACTGATCGATGGCGTTGGTGAATTGGACGACGCCTTTCGGAAAGCGAAAGAACTAGGCAACGCGCCGGATGCTAAAGTCGTGAAGTACGGTCCTCCTTTCAGCTTAAGCCGCTTCCTTCGCATCTTCGGAGAAGCAAATTCAAAAATCGAGCTTCAGCTTCCGAAGCAGCTCGTTCCGCAGCTGGAATCAGGCCGCGCGTATTTCCTGCCAAGCTACTATGCTCCGTGAGGATGACGAAATTGTGAATACATTTCGCGTATCTGCTAAGTGCTGTAGCGTCCGCTGTCCCCAGCGGACTATTCGGCGTGCGTGGGCATTTCATCCGCCCATGCGCTGAGGACAGCGCACACTACAGCAACGCTATCGATGCCATCTGACAGTGTCTTCGCGGCAATCGGGGCCGCGCCGGGCTTTTTTGTAAGCGTTCTGTCGGTTCTCTACATCCTTGCCAGTGCTTATGTGTATTTTTCGCTAATTCACCAGATCCGGTCACGCCCCCCGAACCCTGTCGATCCCGGCCACTCGTCGGAGCGAGCATTCGGGCTCCCTGAAGCAGTGCTCGCTGCAGTCTTGGTTCTGTTTCTTTTGCTCAACATTAGCGCGTCATTTTCGCAGCCGGCGATTGACTTCAGCGCTCGCAATCTTTTAGCGAATTTCCTTCTGATGGCTCTGCTGGTGTTATTCATAGTAAGTTTCCTGCAGCTTCGCCGATTCGATGTTATCGCGTTAGGAGGTTTTTTCAGAATCAGTTTTATCCGTACCCTCGGCATGGCAGCGGTCCTGCTATTTTTCGCTTATCCACTAATCTTGTTCTCTGATGTCGTTACGCAGCGGCTTTTTGGAGGTGGCTCGAGCAAGCAGAATATTGTCGAGTTCTTCAGTGGATCGCACACTATCGAGCAGCGAATCGTGATCATCGTGTTCGCCATAGCGATCGCGCCGGTAATCGAGGAGTTCGTGTTCCGATTTTTCATCTATGGCGTAGCGAGACGCTATTTTGGCCGTTTGATCGGCGTCACCTTTAGCGCGCTTTTGTTTGCCGCAGCGCACGCACATTTTCCCTCGTTTGTGCCATTGTTTATTCTCGGGAGCTGCTTTGCGATAGCGTACGAATGGAGCGGCTCCATTCTTGTGCCGATGACCATGCATTCATTGTTCAATGCAGTGACCCTCACGGCCCTCGCATTTCCTGAGATTTTTTCGCAATGAAACTCCATAATCTGGGCGAGGACCGACTGCTTAATCTGCTGTTGGCTGGTCTTTCGCTCGGAAAAGCAGTTGCCGCCGGGCCTGGAGATGACTGCGCTTTGGTGGCAATCCACGACCGCCGCAAGCTTCTTGTGCTCAAGGTCGATTGCGTTGTCGAAGGAGTGCATTTTCTTCGGAGAACGAGCGCGTCCGATGTGGGTTGGAAAGCAATGATGCGCCCGCTCAGTGATTTTGCTGCGACCTCGGCGGTGCCTCACTTCGCGCTAATTACCGTGATCGTCCCAGAACAAACAAAGGTCGCGTGGATAAAACAGCTTTATCGCGGCCTGCGCCGAGCTGCCAGACGATTCGACGTGAGCATCGTCGGAGGTGAAACGAGCAGCACGCCCGGGGAAATTGCTATTTCTACAAGCGTTATTGGATTCGTCGAAAAGCATCGCGCGGTATCGCGCCGCGGTGGCAAACCGGGCGATGATCTGTTTGTTACCGGCCGGCTTGGCGGTGCATTAAGACAAAAGCATCTGCAATTCATGCCGCGGATTGTGGAGTCGCGGTGGCTGACCGAGAATTTTTCCATCCACGCAATGATGGATTTAAGCGATGGACTGGGAGCCGATCTTCCCCGTTTGGCGCGCGCCAGCAAAGTCGGATTCAAACTCGACACCGAAAACTTGCCGCTTACGGGTGGCGCAAAGATTAACGACGCGATTTCAGAAGGCGAAGATTACGAATTGCTCTTTGCCATTTCACCACGCGACCGAAATCGGCTGGAGCGAGAATGGAAAAAAAGATTCCCAAGATTGCCCCTGACCCCCATCGGTTCGCTCTCTCGACTCTCAACTAAAGACAATCAACTTCTCGCGCGTGGCTACGTTCATTTCCAACAGTCCGGTTGATACTGAGGCAATCGGGCGTCGATTTGCCGAGCATATTCATGCCGGATCGGTTTTGGCTCTCAAGGGAGATTTGGGGAGCGGTAAAACGTTGTTCGTCAAAGGTCTCGTCGCCGGGTTGGGTAGCAGCGTCAATGTGACGAGTCCCACCTTCACCATCCTGCATGAATATCGAGGAGGGCGACTGCCGGTGTATCACTTTGATTTTTTTCGCGTGGAAGATCGACTATCTGTCGCGCGACTTGGCCTCGATGATTACTTTTACGGCGACGGCGTCTCGGTGATCGAATGGGCAGACCGCTTCCCTGAATTTATTCCCGAACAAGCGCAGTGGCTTTTGTTCGAGATAAAATCGGAAGCTCAACGCGCAATTACCACCCAATGAAAATTCTTGCGCTCGAACTTTCCACAGCGCGCGGCAGCCTCGCGTGGCTCGATGGGAACCTCAAAAATGCGCGTGAATGGCCTAACGACCGGAAAAATTCTGCGGCATTCTTCCAGAATCTCGAAGCTGTGACGAGAAAGTCTCCTAGCCCCGAAATAATTATCGTCGGCCTTGGCCCGGGTTCTTACGCCGGTACGCGCATCGCTATTTCGGCTGCAATCGGATTACAGCTTTCCTCCGACGCGCGCCTGATCGGCCTCCCTTCCATCTGTGCCATGGAATGCGACACGCGCGAATACTGCATGATCGGGGACGCCCGCAGGAAATCCTTTTTCTTCGCGCGCGTTCGTGACCGCGCGCTCGCAGAAGGCCCAACGCTTTACTCTGAGGCAGAAATGAAAAAGAAACTCGATAAGACTGAATCAACGATTCCGATCTTCTGTTCGGAGTCCCTCCTGCAATTTCAGCGCGTAGTGATTCGTTATCCCTCGGCTGTCGTGCTGGGCAGAGTTGCGCAACAGGCCGGTCGCGGCTTTTTTTTGCCACCGCTAGAGCCGATTTACTTGCGCGAGCCGTACATCACCATGCCGAAATGAAGGAAACTTATCGTTGCTGGGCCGAAATTGATCGAAGCGCACTGCGGCACAACGCGAACGTCGTGCGGGATCGGATCGGGTCTGCTGAGATGCTGGCCGTAGTGAAAGCAAACGCTTACGGCCATGGGTTAGTCGGCGTGGCGCAAACGCTGGCCAATGATGCCCAACTCTTTGGCGTCGCCAATCTGGACGAGGCGCTCGCTCTGCGTGAAGTCGTTCCGCATCCAATCGTTATCCTCGGCCCGCCAACTCCAGAGGAGAGACCGTTAATCGCAGAGCGCGGATTTATTCCGACGATCTCCAGTTACGGAGAAGCGGAAGCATTCAATCGACTCGGGCCAACGGTAATCAATTTCAAGATCGATACTGGCATGGGACGAATGGGCGTAGTGGAAAATGAAGCGCTCGATGTTTTCAAACGCATAGCGGCGTTGCCAAACATCGAGGTTCACAGCATCTCGACCCATATGCCGGTATCGAACGAAGACGCGGAATACACGCGCGACCAACTTGTAAGATTCCGCAGGATAGTCGAGCAGATTCGCGCTGAATTTCCGGCCAGTTACAAGGCACACGTTTTACAAAGCGCAGGCATACTCGCGTTCCATCCGCAGACATTCGATCTGGTCCGTGCTGGCATCGTGCTCTACGGCATTTCGCCTATCTCGGAATTTCAGAAGCTGCTCAAGCCGGTGATGACATGGAAAACGCGCATTTCTTTGATTCGCGACATCCCGAAAGGAAGATCCATCAGTTACGGCCGGACATTTACCACTCCACGAAAAACGCGGATCGCAACGCTCTCGGCCGGTTACGCCGATGGCTACCCGTGGCATCTTTCAAATCGTGGCGCTGCCGCCCTGGTGCGCGGCCAGCGTTGCGCTCTAATCGGCCGGGTAACAATGGATTTGATGATGATTGACGTAACTGGCGTCGAGGGCGCGCAGGTAGGCGACGACGTTGTTCTAATGGGCCGCGATGGGAACGAAGACATTTCCTGCTCGGAGCTCGCCGAGAAGGCCGGCACAATTCCATGGGAAATTGTCACACGGATTGGCACGCGCGTCCGACGGGTTTATTTGTGAAACCAGCTAAATGATTACATCGTTACAACGTTAAAAGAGGCAGATTCCATCATCCGACCAAGCGAAACGATTTAACGTGGTACCAGTTTTAACATTTTAACTTCCCGACTGATGTTCCAGATCATCTTTAACGAGCTGAGCGCGGCCGAGATTTCAGCGCTGCCGAAGAAATTGCAACTCGAATTGCTGGCGCAGTTTCAAATATTGCCCGAGGACCTGGATCAGCTCGACTCGGAACGGTTCGGCGTCATAGAGCGCGATGGAAAAAAGCTGTATCGCTATCGGGCGAAAGATTACCGGATTTACTTCGCGAAGACCGATGAAGGTATCAAGGTCCATCGCGTTTTACACAAAAACACGCTTCGCGATTTCCTCTTCCGCAGCAAACTGCCTGTTTCAGAAGACGCGCAATTAGGCGAGACACGCGAGTTTTGGAAACTAATCGAGGAAGGCGAGCGAACGCGGAAGGTGTGATCGCCTAGGTCCCGTCCCACTGAGTCCGGCTCGTCAGACTAAGGACGCTCTATTTCATTAAGAGCACCGAGCGGCTGCGCTTGATCTCGCGCGTGATCTTGCGGTGCATGTATGCGGGCATGCCGGTCACGCGACGGGGAAGAATTTTGCCGCTCTCGCTTACGAATTTCTTCAACAGATCGGGGTTCTTGTAATCGAGTGCTTCCAGAGCAATATCGATCCGGCGCCGTGGCATGGGACGATTGGCGCGGCGGAACGCAGAACGGCGCTTTGGAGTTTTTGGCTGCATTAAGTCGCTACTTTGTTTCGCGGTGCAATGTGTGCCGCCCCAAAAAGGGATTGTATTTCTTTTTCTCGAGCCGATTCGGTGTCCGCGGACTTTTTTTGTTCCGCGTGGTCATGTAGCGCGACACGGGCTTCCCCAAGGCTCTCGCCTCAGTGCACTCCAAAATGACGATTTCCTGCGGCATCGGCGTCACTCCTTCACTTCCGTTGGCGTGACTTCCTCCTCCTCGCCGTCAGCTTTCTCCTCCTCAGTCAACCCGAACAATGAGGTGACAGATTGACGAACCCGGGAGGCTTTGCTCTGCTTTTCCAATCGTGATTGGCACTCCACAGTAAAACGCGCGAATGGGATTGCTTCGAGTCGCGCACGCGGGATCGGCTTCCCAGACATTTCGCACTTTCCATAGGTCCCCAGTTCGATGCGTTTGAGCGCCTCATCGATCTCATAAAGGGCATCCTGCTCCTGTGAAAGCAAACTCAACGCAAAATCGCGATCGTATGCGTCGGATCCGGCGTCCGCCTGATGCATGCCAAATGCCGAAGCTTCGCTGCCTTCCGCGCGGGAGCGAAGAGTACCCTGTGCTACGCCGGCCATTGAATCGACCACAGCATCCCGAAGCTGAAGCAGCTTTTGTTTTTGCTGCCGAATGAATGGATCGAGCTTCCTTTCGCGATGATTCAGGCCCAGCAGAATCGCAGGCGATTCCATGCTCTGTTGCCTTGATTTCGTCGAACGACGCGCGGGCTTGGTGCCGCGCGCGCTCCTTTTTGACGCAGCCTTCTTCGCGTGAACCTTGCGTGCCGGTCGCGGCTTCCGCGCAGCAGACTTCTTTGCAGAACTCTTCTTTTTCGTTCGTTTTGCCATAGCGTTCAAGCGCCCTCTAATCGACTGGCGTCGGAAAAATGGACGCTTAATTAAGAACATTTCGCTGATCGCGCAAGCGGATTCGGTGAGAAAATGGAGCTTTCTGTGACCAGACACTCTGCGCTGTAGCGTCCGCTGTCCTCAGCGAATAAGTGACGCGTTTGTAAGTCGTTGCGGTGAGGAGACCGCACACTAGAGCGATGTTCGCCTGCGTTGCTGGGCATCTACGAGCTGGCGCTGGAGTAATGCTGCAGAGCAAATCTCCAGAAGACGCGGGACAGCCAAAACACAACGGTTGATGCGACAACGAGGTGAACCATCAGCGGAAGCGGTTGCCCGAATGACTTGATGAGCAGTCGCGCAGGAATATTCGCGATGATCACAACAGGAATGATCCAGCCGAAAATTATGCGGAACAGTCGCGGGAAAATTGCGTCCGGATAACGCGCAATGTTCAGGAAATTAAAATAGCCGTAGACCAGTCCCTGAGCGCGCACGATCCAGAAACTCACCGCGGCCAAGCCCAGCATTATGGAATAATGCACCGCTATGCCAAAGCCGAGCGCGGTGATGTAAAGCAAGATCGATATAGGATTCGGGACCACTCCCAAGCGCGACAATGATATGCAGACCACAGCACCCCCGAGCCCGGCGTTGACGATGCTATCCAGCCCGAACTGTTTCGTGGATACCGCAAACTGGCTGTCGATCGGCAGCACAAGCAGCGAATCCAATTTTCCGGTGCGGACAAGTTCCGGAATGTTTGCGACGTTAACGAAGAAGAACGCCTGAAAAAGTTGGGCGATCATCTGGTGCGTACCGACCAGCAGCACGACCTCCCACTTTGTCCAATCGCCGATCCGATCCACATTGCCGAAGATGATGCTGAAAAAAACAATCTGTCCGCAGAACCAAAGTACTTCGACGATCATCCACAGGAGGAAGTTCGCCTTGAAACTCAGCTCGCGAATGAGCGAGTTGCGCAGCATGATTGAGTAAATTTCAATATAACGGCGCATTGCTTTTCCTGTCTCCTACTTATACGCGCAGTCAACCGCCGCTCACATGAAACGTTTTGTCCCCTGGATCGCCCTGATCATCGCGCTGCTCATTGTCGCCTCCGTGGTGCGCCAATGCCGCAATGATGGCGCCGCAAATTATCAAACTGCAAGTGTCACGCACGGAGCCATTACGCAGGCAGTGACCGCGACGGGCACGCTAAATCCCGTAGTCAACGTGCAGGTGGGCAGCCAGGTCTCAGGGAACATCGCAAAGTTGTTTGTCGATTTTAATTCCCAAGTCAAAGCCGGTCAGGTGGTTGCGCAAATTGATCCGGCCCTCTTTCAAGCAACGGTCACTCAGGCCGAGGGCGACCTGGCCAACGCGCAGGCCGCGCTGGAGCTCGCGAAAGTGAATGGCACGCGCACACAAGAACTTTTTGCCCGGAAAACATCTTCTCAGGCGGACCTCGATCAGGCGATGGCAAATCTTCATCAAGCGGAAGCCAATGTGAAAATCAAGCAAGGTGCGCTGGACAAAGCCAAAGCGGATCTTGAGCACTGCACAATCACCTCGCCAATCGATGGAGTGGTGATCTCGCGCAATGTCGATGTTGGCCAGACCGTCGCGGCTAGCTTGCAGGCGCCGGTGATTTTCCAAATTGCAAATGATCTGACCAAAATGCAGATCGACGCGAACGTCGCCGAGGCGGACGTCGGCGTTCTCGACGTGGGGCAGGACGTCGATTTCACCGTGGATGCTTTTCCCACGCGCACGTTCCACGGCAAGGTCGTCCAAGTGCGAAATGCTCCGATCACGGTGCAAAACGTGGTGACTTACGACACCGTGATCGGCGTAAGTAACCCCGATTTGAAACTGAAACCCGGAATGACGGCGAACGTCTCAATCATCGTCGCGCAAAAAGACAATGTGTTGCAGATCAAAAATGCGGCGTTGCGTTATCGACCCGCAGAAGGGGGCCCTGCAGAAATGAGTTCGGCCAAAGCCGCCAGTGGCGGATCGCCTTCGCGTACGCCAGGTGGTGCGCAACGCGGTGCCGGACGCGATCGCCGAACGAGTGACCGAACTGTCTACGTTTTATCCGGTGGTCGACCGCAACCGGTGCAGATTAAGACGGGAATCAGCGACGGCGTTGTGACCGAAGTCATCGAAGGGCTAAAAGAAGGGGATCGGGTCGTCACCGCCGAGTTGGCATCGAAATCTCCAGCGGCATCTCCACCGTCCAATCCATTCTCCGGCGGGGCGCGCCGGTTCCCGTAGTGTTTTTGTCATTCCGAGCGAAGTCGAGGAATCTCTGGATAAATCACTATGAATAACGGCGCGCTGGTTAGGCTCATCGACGTGCATAAGGTCTATCACACCGGCGAAATGGAAGTACCCGCCGTGCGCGGCGTGTCACTGGAAATCAAACGTGGCGAATTCGTCGCGCTGATGGGCGCGAGCGGCTCGGGGAAATCCACACTGATGAACATCCTCGGCTGTCTCGACCGGCCGAGTTCCGGCAGCTACTTCCTCAATGATGCCGATGTTTCTGGATTGGATCGCGATCGGCTTGCCGATATTCGGAATCGGAAAATCGGGTTCGTGTTTCAGAATTTTAATCTGCTGCCACGCACGTCGGCACGCGAAAACGCAGAATTGCCGCTCGTTTACAGCACACAGCGTTTGTCACACGCACAGCTTCGCGAAAAAGCAGATGGCGTCCTTGCATCGGTCGGGCTCACAGGTCGAGGAGATCATTATCCCAGCCAGCTTTCTGGTGGCCAGCAACAGCGTGTGGCTATTGCACGCGCGTTGATAAATGAGCCCGAGATCCTGCTTGCGGATGAGCCGACCGGAAATCTCGACAGCCGCACGAGCGTCGAGATTATGGCGATTTTTCAGCAACTGAACGAGCGCGGAATCACAATCATCATGGTGACACACGAGCAGGACATCGCCGCTTACGCGCGACGCAACATCAATATGCGCGACGGCCTGATCCTCGACGACCATGTCGTCTCAAAACGCACAAATGCAGCGACGCAGATTCAAAATCTGAGCGTTAACCCGACGCTTGTTGAGCCCATTTAAGGAATAGCATGCGAGTCGCCCCCACATTTAACGTTGCGCTCCGAGCGCTGCGCCGAAACAAAATGCGTTCGGTGCTGACTGCGCTCGGCATTATCATTGGTGTAGGCGCAGTCATTGCCATGGTCGGGATCGGCAACGGCGCCAAGGCGCAGGTCGAAGCGCAGATCGCCAGTCTCGGAGAAAATGTGATTCTGATTTTTTCGGGGAGCACTACTTCAAGCGGAATTCGCACCGGCTGGGGCGGCGCGGGCACGTTGAAGATTGAAGACGCTGAAGCGATTCGGCGGGAAGTACCCGGCGTTATCGGCGTGAGTGAGGAGGTCGTTTCAACTACACAGGTGGCTGCCGGAAATCAAAATTGGTTTACCCGAATTTTCGGGGAGTCAGCAGATTACTTTGACATTCGCCAATGGCCACTGGCGGACGGCGTGCCGTTTACCCCGCAGGACGTGCGCAGCGCGAACAAGGTTTGCGTCATAGGGCGCACAACCGCGACGCAGATATACGGCAACGAAAATCCGATCGGCCAGATTTTGCGAATCAAAAATGTGCCGTTCACGATCACAGGCGTGCTCACTCCAAAAGGCTTGAGCCCGCAGGGGGTCGACCAGGACGACATTGTCGTTATGCCGTACACCAGCGCAATGAAACGCGTGATCGGCGGCACAACTCTGCGCAATATTAACGTGCAAATCGGGGATCCCGGCCAGATCCCAGCTGCGCAACAGCAAATTATCTCGTTGCTTCGACAACGCCACAACATACGGCCCGGTCGCGATGACGATTTCACCGTGCGCACCCAACAGGAAATCGCGGAAACCGCCACGGCCACTTCGCGCGTAATGACGGTGCTCCTTGGCGCAATCGCAGGCGTGTCGCTGTTAGTGGGCGGCATCGGGATCATGAACATCATGCTGGTCAGCGTCACCGAGCGGACACGCGAGATTGGTGTGCGCATGGCCGTCGGCGCGCGGGGCAACGACATTCTCACGCAATTTCTAATCGAAGCCGTTACGCTGAGTTCAGTTGGCGGCATCATCGGAATCGTCTGCGGCATTGGCGCCTCTAGCGTGCTCTCGATCTATGCACATTGGCCGACGCTGATCTCCGTCGCCTCAATCGCGATCGCGTTCTTGTTCAGCGCAGCCGTCGGTGTTTTCTTCGGATTTTATCCTGCGCGCAAAGCCGCCGCGCTCGACCCGATCGAAGCCCTGCGCTACGAGTAGAAGAAAAGTTTTAACCACGGATTACGCGGATAACGCGGATCATTTACTTTTATACATCCGTGCCATCGGTGTAATCCGTGGTTAAATTCGGATTATGGCTGAGCACGCGCGTTTCGAAAAGCTGGTCGCGGAAGCGAAAAAGAACATCACTGAGATCTTGCCACAAGATGCGGCGGAAAGATTGAAAAGCGGCGAAGCAGTGGTCGTTGATGTTCGCGACAAAGACGAATGGGACGAAGGCCACATTCCCGGCGCGCTGCACATGAGTCGCGGCACCATCGAGCTCGACATTGAAGAAAAAGTGCCCGACACGAACGCAATGATCATTTGCCATTGCGGCGGGGGCGGTCGGTCCGCGCTCGCTACCGAGAGCCTGCAAAAAATGGGCTACAAAAGCGTTCGCTCCATGGCCGGCGGTTTCAAAGCCTGGAAAGCTGCAGCTTTACCGACCGCAAAATAAACCCGCACTGCCTTAGCCAAAGAAAATGCCCAAGGCAAAACCTGATGAGCCTTTAGCCAAGCTCGGCTGATTGGAGTCAGCGTCAGCTTTGGGCAGAAGCGCGGGCGTGCGCCGGAACTTGAGTGTCACTAGCTGCAACGCAGTGGACGATAAGGGCTGCGACGATAAAGCCCGATAGGACACAAAGAACTGCTACAAATAGAATCAGACCGTTCGCCTTACTTTTCCCACTTCCGCCCGTAAATGATTTGAGAACGCTGCCAAAGGCTTTCGGAAAATTGTCGATCGCGTTAAAGGTGTTATGAATATTGGCGTAGGTGTTGTAGGCGGCTACGCCCATGTTGACTACCGAATGGTTACGGTAAGCGTTGGCCCAGCTTTGAAACATGATGGCGTATCCAGAAAATAGGAAGCCGGGAACCAACAAGACATACCCTACCTGAAAGAGAAGTGTTGCTTGATCGGGGGTGATCTTCCCGAACGAATGCAACAGGATTCCAACTAGAACGAGAATCTCCCAACTGAAACCCATCGAGGCCATGAGGTAGCCCATCCACGCCATGAAACGGTGCAAGCCGCGCGCGTGTTTAGCCTCGACCCAAACTTTCCCGGTTACATAGGCGTTCCAAATGCTGATGCCAAGGTTCAGACACCAAATGAAAAGATTCATTGCTTCTTGATGATGAGCGACCAGCTAAACCCATTTTACTGGCGGCGTCCACGACGAACCCGGCCGCGCAGCCCCTTATCGCCCACGGCGTAGTAATGACCGTGGCCAGGTTTCCACATCGCGCGTAATAACGGTGCGGATTCCCGATCACGCAGAGAGCGGGAGCGTTGTGTTTGCGTTGAGTGACCGTTAAGCTGGCGTGCGTTCCGGACTGACATGACCACGACCTCACTGGATTATTACGGCATCGAAGAACTTCTCACGGATGAGGAGCGCGCAGCGCGCGATCGGGCCCGGCTTTTTGTGCAGGAGGAGGTC
>Ga0066701_10000247_pt1 | contig 14168 bp, 11 predicted proteins | sample GraSoiAngelo_150_FD_66453 | JGI IMG/M metagenome (GOLD analysis project Ga0066701, IMG submission 66453) | Grasslands soil microbial communities from the Angelo Coastal Reserve, California, USA - 14_1009_09_40cm | ecosystem: Environmental > Terrestrial > Soil > Grasslands | place: USA... | reverse complement strand
CTGCTTCTGCAGCTGCTGCATGAGCTCTTCGAATTTCTGCCGCGCCTCATCGTCGACGAACTCGTAGTTGCGTAATCCCTTGACCCGACCGCCGAGGTCGTCGGGCAGCCGATCCAGCTGGTCGGTGCGCTGGCGCGCGATGCGCTCGAGCAGCTTCCGCGCCTCGGGCGTCGCCTCCTTCAGGCGGCGGTCGATGCCGCCACGTTCGGTGTCGATGACGTCCTGCACCTGCTGGCGGAGCTGCTCGACAGTCGAGTCGAGGTTGTAGCGGCCCAGCTCTCGCTCACGCGCCTCGCGCAGCTGCTTGAGCAGCTGCTCGAGGCCTGGCATGTTGGGCGAGCCCCAGCGGAGGAAGCGCTGCAGGGCGGCGTTCAGGTCGCCGTAGTTCATCAGGTCGTCGGAAAGCGCGTCGAGGACGTCTCCCGCGTCGAGTTCGTCGAGCTTTTGCGTTCCGTCCCAGCGGGAGTAGCGAAACCTCACCCGACCACGCTAGCAGGGCGCCAGCCACCCAGCTTTCGTTCGATGGCGCCGGCGGCGCGCAGAGCGACGAGATCGTGCCAGTTCCTGGCCACGATCTGCACCCCGATGGGCATGTTCTCGGGCGAGGTGCCCGCACGCACGACCACGCACGGGTTGCCGGTCAGGCTGAAGGGGATGGTGTAGGTGTACTGGTGGTCCGGTTGCGATCTCGCGCGGTAAAGCGGTGCGACGTCAGGTGCGACCGGCGTGAGGACGAGGTCGAACCGGGTCATGAAATCGAGCAAGGTCCTCCGAAACGCGTCCCAGCGCCGGTAGAGGCGCTCATGGCTCATGTGCTTGCGTCCCCAATACCCGAGGGTCACCTGTTCGGCCTCGTTCAACCCGGTGGGCCGCTCCTCGACGACGGTGCAGCCGGCCGCCGCAAGCACTTTGGCGGCGGCGCGCACCGCGGATGCAGTGGCAGAGGTTGGCTTCATCAGACCGTCGTCCACATACCACGCGACCCTCAGCCCGGGGAGCTTGGGGACGCGCCTGGGTAGGGGCACCGGCACGACACCGGAGTCGACCCCGTCGGGTCCGATCAGGATCGGCAGCGTGAGGGCAAGGTCGGCAACGTACCGGGCCAGCGGGCCGACCTGGCTGCGAGGGTCGCTGAGACCTCCGGGAAGGGCGTAGGCGCCGGTCGCCGGAACGAGGCCGGCCGTCGGTTTGAGAGCTGCGATTCCGCAGTAGTGCGCCGGCATCCTGATGCTGCCGCCGGAATCGCTCCCGATCCCGAGCGGCGAGCCGGCGGCCGCGATGATCGCGGCCTCGCCGCTGCTGCTTCCACCAGGCGACCGGTTGATGTCGTAGGGATTCCTCGTGCCGCCGTGCAGAGGGTTCCAGCTGTCGGTGCCGACGCCGCCCGGCGGGCAGTTGGTCTTCCCGATAAGGATCGCCCCCGCGCGCCGCATGCGGGCGATCACGGTCGCGTCGTGGTCGGGTATGTGGGTGCGCAGCATCCGCAACCCAGCCGTCGTAGGCAGGCCCTCGGTGTCGAAGATGTCCTTGGCCGTGAACGGGACGCCGTGCAGCGGTCCGAGGACACTCTTCCGTTTGTTGTGCCGGTCCGCGTTCCGCGCCTCCTTGATGGCGCTCTCGCCGGTGGCGAAGACGACGGCGTTCAGGCGCGGGTTGACGGTGTGGATGTGCTCGAGGTGCGCGCGCACGACCTCAACCGAGGACAGCTTCTTGGCCCGGATCGCGCGTGCCAGCCACCCCGCCCGGGCCCCGATGACGTCTCTCACGCCGGGCAGGTTAGTCGCTCGGGGCCGAGTTGGAGCGACCTAAGCGAACCCATAAGGTCAATCCGGTGAAGCCTTCCTCTCCGGAGGGGGTTAGCGACGCGAATCCGGCGCGAGCCGCTGCGGGGATTGGCTCGCTCGCGAGGCGCCGTTGAGCGTCGCGGCGTAGGGGGAACCTGGCAGGCTTCCCCCTACGGCCTTTAGACGATATCTCCCGGCTTGATGTCGAGCACCTTGGCCTTGTTGCCGACGAGCTCCTGGAGCTGGCTGGGGTTGCCGGAGAGGACGGGGAAGGTGCCGAAGTGCATCGGCACGACGGTCTTCACCCCGAGCAGCTGGACCGCCTTGGCCGCGCGCTCAGGACCCATCGTGTAGAAACCGCCGATGGGAAGAAACGCGACGTCGAACTTGCTCAGCTCGGCGATCAAAGCCATGTCGCCGAAGACATCAGTGTCACCGGAGAAGTAGACCGTGAAGCCGTTCTCGAACTCGATCACCAGGCCGCAGGCCTCACCGCCATAGACGATGCCGCCGTTGTCGGTGATGCCGCATGTGTGCTCGGCGTGGACGAGCGTGACGTTGATGCCCTCGGCCTCGATCGTGCCGCCCTTGTTGCCACCGATGATCTTCTCCCCGTCGATGCCTTTCGACCCCAGCCAGACACCGATCTCGTGGTTGGTGACGATCGTCGGTTTGGTCCTGCGCGCGATCTCTAGACCGTCGTGAATGTGGTCGAAGTGGCCATGCGTGATGAGCATCAGGTCGCAGCGATCGACGGCCTTGAGGTTCTCGGGCGCCACGGGGTTGTTCATGACCCATGGGTCGATGAGCACTTCCTTGCCTTTGGCGCTGCGGACCTTCCACGTCCCATGACCGACCCACGTGAAGCCGACCTCAGCGTTGAGCGCCATGCTCACTCCCCCTTGTATTCAGCTCGGAAAAGCCGATTCTCCCACACGGCAAGCGCGAAGATTCCGATCGCCGCGACCGTCCAGAGGTTCGGAAAGAAGAGGTCGCAAGGCTGGCGGTAGAAGCCGAGCATGCAGAGCGCAAGCAATCCGAGGGTGACCATGTGGCGGCGTTCGACAGCACGGACGACCAGCAGCAGCGCAACAGGCAGAAGCGGCAGCCACTGGTAGGGCCACACCTCGTTGGGGATAAGCGCCCCGAGCGCGAAACCCAGTGACATGCCGTAAGCCGGATTCCATCCACTGCGCCACGCCCCCCACGCGGCCGCGCAGGCGAAGGCCAGCGCGCTGAGATAGGAGAGGAAGAGCGCCAGTGCGGGCAAGTGCAGCGGCGAGGTGACCAGGACGTATCCAGTGCCGCCGGGCACGGCGAACTCCTCGCCGCCGATGTAGCGCGCAAACAGGGTCCGCACTGAGTCATAGGCGCAGTCGGGGTTGTGCGAGCCGAGCGATGGCAGCAGAACATGCTGGTAGTAGAAGACCGCGCCTCCGACACCGAGCGGGATGAAGCTGGCCGCGGTCACCACGATGAGCGCCGCGCCAAGCGCCAACGCGAACCGAATGCGATGCGCAGGTCGGGGACCGATGATCATCGCTGCGGGGAAGTACTTGAGCGCGGACGCCACGCCGCCGATCGCTCCCGCGATGACGGGCGAGCTTTTCTCGAACCAGACGGCGGCCATCGCGCACACGAGCAACACGCCGCCGCGCTGGCCGGCGCTGAGGTCGGCGAAAAGTGGAGGAAAGTAACCGGCGATCAACCAGAACAGCGGCTGCGCGACCGGGTGCGTGCTTGCGAGCACGCGATACAGGAGCACCAGCGCCACGAGCAACGCGATGGCGTCGATCGCCGTCCAGACCTGGACGCCGACGTTCTTCGGCAGGAGCGCGATCGGGACCGAGAGCAGCGCGACCGGTGGCGGGCTGACGAATGCGTCGAGTCCTCCCGGCGGCGCGATGATGTGCAGCCGCGCCAGGTACTCGGCGGCGGCGTCGTACATGTGCGAGGGCTCGGTGAGGTACGCACGTCCGCCCTCCCACATTCCCTCTGTGTCCGGGCGGCGCTGGGTGAGCAGCGTCAGGACGGCGACCCGGATCCAGAACACGGCGGCAAGGGCCCAATAGAGAGCGGGCCTCGAAAGGACGCGGCCGAGAGGTGACACGCGGCGTCCTAACGCGCCGCAGCTCGGGCCAGGCGACCGTCAGGTCGCCGATCCGGCCGCCGAGACGAAGGAACGGGTGGCACGACGAGGAACGCATTGGAAGATGCGTGACGAGGAAGCGCCGGGACCCGTGACGCACTTATCGGCGGCCGGAGGCCCGAGATGCGGTGTGGGAGGGCGACGCGTGTCACCTAATCGGTCGGAGGTCGGACGCGACCGCGTGAGCCGTTGCGTGCCAGCCAGCTCGTGTCTTTGAGGAAGTCGATGAACGAGCGGACCGAAGCCGGGAGCCTGCGCCTGCGCAGGTGCACGATGTGCCAGTCGCGGCGGATCGGAAACCCGCGCACGTCGAGCTCGACGAGGCGCCCGCTCGAGAACTCGAGGGCACACGCATAACGCGAGATCACCGCGAGACCGAGGCCCGACTCGACCGCGTGCTTGATCGCACCGTTGGAGCCGAGCTCCATCGCCACCTTCAACCTCGCGCCTGCCTTGCGCGCCGCCTTCTCGAAGGACAGGCGGCTGCCTGAGGCCACCTCGCGCATGATGAAGGGCTGGTCCGCGAGCTCTTTCAGGCCGAGGCTGCGGCTGCTCGCCAGCGGATGACCCGCGGGCGCGACGACCACCAGCTCGTCGCTCAGGAACGGGATGATGGCCAGCTCCGGGTCCTTTGATGCGGGGCCCACGACCGCGAGGTCGAGCTCGTTGCGCAGCACCTGCTCCTGGACACGCGTCCGCGTGCCGATCTCGAGTGAGATCACCAACCCCGGATGCAGCTTCTTGAACGCCCCGAGCGCAGCAGGCAGCAGGTAGATGCCCACGGTCGTGCTGGCACCTACGCGCAGGCTGCCGCGCTTGATGCCACGGATCTCCTCGATCGCAACCGTGGCCTCGTCGAGGACATCCAGCATCCGCCGCGCGTAGCCGTACAGGAGGGTGCCCGCTTCGGTCAGCTGGACCCGCTTGCCGAGGCGGTCGAGCAGTGGGAGGCCCAAGGTCTCCTCCAGCTCCTTCACCTGATAGGAGATGGAAGGCTGGCTCAACTTCAAACGCTGGGCGGCAAGGCTGAAGCTGTTCAGGTCGGCGACGGTCTTGAACGTGCGCAGCTGGCGGAGCGTGACCGCTCGGTCGAGATCGAGCTGAACTGAACCCCGGGGCACGGCGCCTACGATATATGCGCATGGCCGCCCGGAAACCTAGGTCGCTCTCACCTGTCCGTCGTACTACGCCCAGCCTGGAAGGAGTGGAGGCCCCTCATCGCGAGGCCGCAACCGTCTCCGAGCAGAAGATCAACCAGTACCGCAAGCGCCGCTACCAGGCGCTGCACTCCGACACAGAGGCCGCCAACAAGCGTCGCGCAGCCGGCAAGGCGACGGCCCGGGACCGGGTCGAGATGCTGGTCGACGAAGGCTCGTTTGTCGAGCTTGACGTCTTCGCGACCCACCGCGCCCATGGTTTCGGCATGGAAGACCGCAAGATCGCCGGCGACGGCGTGGTGGCCGGATTCGGCGAGATAGACCGGCGCCCAGTCGCCGTGTACGCCTACGACGCAACCGTGTTCGGGGGCTCGCTGGGCGAGGTCACAGCGGAGAAGATCGTCAAGGTCCAGGAGCTCGCGGTGCGGAACCGCGTCCCGATCATCGGCATCAACGACTCCGGAGGCGCGCGCATCCAGGAAGGGGTCGTCGCGCTCGCCGGCTACGCGGACATCTTCTTCCGCAACGTGCGCTCCTCCGGCGTGATCCCGCAGATCAGCATCATCGCCGGCCCCTGCACCGGTGGCGCCGTTTACTCGCCGGCGATCACCGATTTCATCTTCATCGTCGCCGGACAGGGCTACATGTTCATCACCGGCCCGGAGGTCATCAAGGTCGTCACCGGCGAGGCGGTGTCGTTCGATGAGCTCGGCGGAGGCAACGTGCACAACGCCACCTCGGGAGTCGCGCACTTCCTTCCGCGAACCGAGCAGGAATGCGCCGCGGGCGTGCGCAAGCTCCTCTCCTACCTGCCTCTGTCGAACACCGAACGGCCGCCCTTCGTGCCGACCGCCGACGACCTGGACCGGGCCGACGCTGAGCTGCAGACGATCGTTCCCGAGTCGCCGAACAAGCCCTACGACATGCGCCAGGTCGTTTCGCGAGTGCTCGACGGGCGCGAGTTCTTCGAGGTCCAGCCCTTCTTCGCCCAGAACATCATCGTCGGACTCGGGCGGCTCGGCGGCCACGTCGTCGGCATCGTCGGCAACCAGCCGAAGGTCCTCGCGGGCGCGATCGACATCAACGCCTCCGTGAAGGCCGCGCGATTCATTCGGTTCTGCGACGCGTTCGGCATCCCGATCATCTCGTTTGTCGACGTGCCGGGCTACCTACCCGGGCGGGACCAGGAGCACGGCGGCATCATTCGCCACGGCGCCAAGCTGCTGTACGCGTACGCCGAGGCGACGGTGCCCAAGCTTACCGTGATCACGCGGAAAGACTATGGCGGGGCGTACTGCGTGATGTCGCCCAAACAGATGGGCGCGGACCTCAACCTGGCATGGCCGACGGCGGAAATCGCGGTCATGGGCCCGGAGGCGGCGGTGAACATCATCTACAAGCGTGATCTCGCGGCTGCGCCAGACCCTGGGGCGCGGCGCAAGGAGCTTGTCGCCGAGTACACGACGCGCTTCGCCAACCCGTACGTGGCCGCGGAGCGAGGTTACATCGACGACGTCATCGAGCCGAGCCAGACAAGGCGAGAGCTCGTGCGCGGTTTGCAGCTTTGCCTGCGCAAGACGGTCGAGCGCCCGCCGCGCAAGCACGGCAACATCCCGCTTTAGATCGCGGGGGAGGCAGGCCTCCCCCGCGGGCCCCCTCCATTGCCGGCAGCCTCTGGCTGCGTTTGGTAGGCGACGCAGGGAGACGGCCGGAGTAAATCCGGCCTGCAGCTCCACTTCGTCTATGTGGGTCCATCGGCCGTGCGGCGCAGGGAGTCGGCTTTGCGGCAGTAGTCGTCCACGCTGACGATGAACTCCGCGTGCGACCAGGTCAGCGGCGAGACCGAGAGTGGAGTACCGGTGTGCGGATGCAGCTGCTCGGAGAGCAAGCCGCCGGGGAGCTGATGCTTGACCGCCCAATCGACCATCTCGCGCGCCGGCTTGAGGTCGGGGAGCGACCCTGCCGTTGCGATGTACCACTGGGCGAGCCACATCGTGCACATGAACCACGGGTTGCCCGGCACCTTGCTGGTGTCGGGCTCGACCCTGAAGTAGTAATCGTCGGTGTAGCGCGCGATGCCTCCGCTGTTCGCCTTGTTGGAGAGCTGGTCGGCGATCGCGGTCATGGTCTCGACGATCCGCGGGTCATCCGCGGGATACATGCCGAAGCGCCACAGCCCGTAGATCGCGCTGTCGAGCACCGTGTCCACGGTGACCGACTCGTCGTCCTCGACCGTGATCCGGCGTGGGAATCGGCCAAGCTCCGCGCTGTAGAGGTTGGTGTCCGCCGCCTCGCGCAACCGCTCGGCGGCGTCGCGGTAGCGGACATATGCCTTGACATCGCCGAAGAGGTCGGCGAAGTTGCGCGCCGCATCCAGGCCCGCCCACACCGCGCCGACGGTGAACGCATGCACGCCCCAGCGTTCCTCCCAGAGGTCCCACGAGGGAATCGGCAGTCCGTTGCGCTGGTCGACATAGCTCACCATCCAGTCCGCGGCGGGTACGAGCAGCGTCGAATAAAGTCCGACGACAAAGTCGAGGTTGCGATGGATCCGGTAGTGCTGCCACAGCGACCAGAGCACCAGGCCGGTCTCGTCCTCTTGCACGGGGAGCGTGCGCACGCCGTGGGAGTCGACCCACGGCAACCAGGAGCTGCCCGGCTGCCCGTAAGGCGTGTACTTGTGGAGAAAGAATCCCTCCTCCACCAACGACTGCTGACAGAAGAGGAAAAACTGCCGCGTCACGTCCTCGTGCCCCGCGCGGTCGAGCGCGTTGGCGACCAGCGCGCCGTCGCGCGGCCACGCGTAGGCGTAGGTATCGCGCGCGAACTTCGTGATGTCAAAGTCGCTCGAGGCGATGATGGCGCCTCGGTTGTCGGCATGCGTGCGCACCGTGAGCACGCTGCGCCGGTAAAGCTTCGAGGCATCCGGGCCAAGGTGCTCATCGATGTGGCGGTGGTCCTTCTCCGACCACACCTGCCAGTAGGTGATCGTCCTGTCGCGGTACGTGTCCGGGCCGCGCGAAACGATCAGCTCCTGTCCGTAGGCTGTGACCTCGCTCAGACGCGTGCCCATGCAGAGCCAGTGAGTGAGGCTTCGCGGCTGGTTGGCGGCTGCACCGCCGAGGTCGAAGCCGACCGTGCAGTCGACCGAGCCTTGCTCGATCGGGTTCTTGCCCAGCACGCCATCCTCGGCGTCGACCCAGGTCCCCGCGGCGCCATTGCCCTTTTTGCCATTGGCCCAGGTCGAGATGCCGTACTCGTCGCCCGACTGGCCGCCGATCAAGAAGTAGCGGTTGGCCTTGTAGGCGATGACGCCTCGATGCCGCGGGTCGTACAGCACGGTGTTGCCGATATCTGAGCCTTCGATGAACCAGTCGTAGTGGAAGAACACAGACCCAGCACCAAACCCCGTCGGTGACAGGATCTCGACGTTGCGGATGAACCAGTTGCGGGCGAGGTCGATGTAGTCCTCGAATCGCACGCTGATGCCGAGTCCCGGGTGGGTCATCGTGACATCGGTCATCAGGGAGTCCACTGCGTAGCCGAACTTGCGGACCCATGCCCCGTCGTCGAGCCAGGCGAACTTGCCATCGATGAAGAACCCGGTGCGACAGAGGTTTCCCATCGTGTGGTTGGCGTCGCCGACGCGCGGGAAGTAGATGTCGCGTACGGAGTACGTCGTGTCGAAGCCCACGAGCGAGTTGCCATTTCCGAGGACGAGGCTTCTAGGCACGTCTTTTGCGCGGCAATCCTACGCCGGTAGAATCCGACCGCGGCCCAACCTCAAACGGAGCAACGTCCTGGAATACGACCCTGAATCGTCCCCACCACCGGTGCGCGTGATCACCTCGCGCAAGCGCCGTCGCACCGTCGCCGCGCGCTTGCGATCGGGCGTGCTCGAGCTTCTGGTCCCGGCGACCATGCCGCCCTCGGAACGGCAGCATTGGGCCGAGGTCATGAGTCGGCGGCTGCAGCGCCGCGCCGAGCGCAGCCGCCCGTCGGATTCGAGACTCGCCGAGCGGGCTCGCATGCTCAACCACCTGCACTTCGAAGGTAAGCTGCGCTGGACCTCGATCGCATTTGCCGAGATGGAGCGGCTGTGGGGCAGCTGCACCTTCACCCACGGCGCCATCCGCATCGCGCGCCGCGCCGCCTCACTCTCCGAGTGGGTGGTGGACTACCTGCTCGTGCATGAGCTGGCGCACCTCGTGCACAGCGACCACGGCGCCGAGTTTCACGAGCTCGAGAACCGCTACCCGCTGACCGAGCGCGCGAAGGGCTATCTTCTGGCTCTCGACTCCATGGTCTGAAGGGCGCCCCATTCCGCGTCTTTGGCGTCACCGGTTCGCATTCCTGCGTCGGTTGACGCGCGTTTGGCACCAGCCATGCGGGTTCCGGTCTTAGGGAGTGAGCACGATCTTCGTCGCCTCGCGCGCGTCGAAGATCCGATACGCCTCCTCGGCCTGGTCGAGCTTCATGCGGTGACTGATGATCTTCTCCGGGTGCAGCCGCCCCGCGGCGATCAGGTCCAGCAGCGGCCGCATGTACATTTGCACGTTGCACCATCCGGCGCGGAACGAGAGCGACTTGAGCCACATCCGGAGGTAGGGGAAATCACCCTGCACCGCGCTGGGAACGCCGACCATGGAGATGGTCCCGCCGCCGCGCACACAGTGAATCGCCGTATCGACGGCGGTCAGGAGTCCCACGCACTCGATGCTGGAATCGGCGCCGACGCCCCCGGTCGCCTTCTCGATCGCCTGCACCGGGTGGGTCTCCCCGGCATTGATCGGAATCCCGCCCAGCTCCTGCGCGATCTCCAGCCGGGATTCGACCATGTCGATGACAAACGTCCGCGACGGTCCGAAGAGCTGCGCGCACATCGTCGCCATCAGGCCCACCGGTCCGGCGCCCACGACCGCGACGACGTCGCCCGGCTTGATCTCCGCGCGCTCGGCCCCGAAAAAGCCCGTGGCGAGTATGTCGCCGACGAAGATCGCCTGCTCATCCTCCATTCCTTGCGGGATCAGCTCCATGGTGTGGTCGGCGTTGGGGACGACGACGTACTCGGCCTGACCACCACCCAGTCCGCCGAAGTACTCACCGTGGCCGAACGTGCCTTTGTCGACGCACTGGTTGAACCAGCCCTTGCGGCACAAAGCGCAGTGCCCGCACGAGGTGAAGAAGCTGGAGACGACCCGGTCGCCCGGCTTGAAGCGATTGACCTCGCGCCCGACCTCTTCCACGACCCCGACGAACTCATGGCCGAGCACCGCGCCGGCGTTCATGGGAGTGTGGCCGTGGAGGATGTGGAGGTCGGAGCCGCAGACCGCTCCGAGCGTCACCTTCACAAGCGCGTCGCCCGACCCGTTGATGGATGGCTTGGGAACCTCCATGACCTTGACGTCGCCCTCGCCCCGGAAGGTGAGCGCCTTCACTGGTTCGTCACGGGGACGTGTTCGACCTTGCCGGTGGCATCGGCGTAGCACCAAACATCGATATCCGGACCCTCGAGTCCAGTAGCGCCGATGACGGACATGACGTGGGTGCGATGGTCGTCCGCGTGATGTATCGCCTGGGCCATGATCTCGGCGCCCGCCAAGCGCCAGCCGTCGTCGGTCGTCACGTCGCGCGTCTGCACATCGACATCGTGGGCCAGCTTCTCCCACTCGGGGCCGAGCACGCGGATCCGCTCCGCCAGCTCGCCCAAAGGCACCGGCACGTCCGACAGAGGGTCCTTCAGCCGCCTGCCCGTCAGCCTTGCGAAGTAGCCCTCCTCGGCTTGCACGAGGTGCCGTAGGGTGTCGCGGATCGAGCCATAGGTGCCTGGGGTCGTGGCGTCGAGGTGCTCATCGTCGAGGTCCCGGCAGAAGTCGAGCAGCTCCAGCGTCGCCCACGTCTTGTGCCGGAAAAGTTCGAGCAGCGCCTCGCTCATGGTGCCCCCTACATTACTCACCTATTTCTGCCAGGCCTCTAGCAGGCGCTCCAGCTGCTGGGCGTTCTTGACCGAATAGTTGGAGTAGTTGTTGTTCATCAGGGCGTGGACCTGACCGGCCGAGCGCTCCATCTCCTTGATCCGCGGCACCCACTCCCCGAGCTCGTCGTCCGTGTACTCGTAGCGGAACCGCACGTTCGGGGGCACGCCCCGCAGGTCCCAGGTGTCGTGGTTGCGGCCGTGAAAGCGGATCACGGCAAGCTTCGACGAGGTGACCTCGTGGACCGCCGGCATGCTCGTCGCGTGGCCCGGCGGCACATCGACTGCGACGTAGGGGATGTCGCGGCTGCGCAGGAAGGCGATGGTGCCGTCGAGGTGCCGCGGATCCAGCCACTCCGCCTTGCGGAACTCCACGGCGATCCGGAAACCGTGCATTCGCTCCTGCACCTGCTCCACGTAGGCAAGCGACCGCGAGGAGGGAAGGAACCAGGGTGGAAACTGAAAGAAGACCGCGGCGAGCTTGCCCGCCACGCGCAGGGGTTCGATCGCGGCCCGGAAGCGCTCCCAAGCCTCGTCCACCAGCTCTTCGGGCATGTGCTCCAGGTAGACGTTTTTCTTCTCCCGGAGCTTGGCGGGAAGGTCGGCTCGGATGTCCGGCGGCAGGGACAGAGGCCGGGTCGGATGGTTCGTGAAAAGCGCGAATGACTTGACGTCGAAAACGAAGCCGGCGGGCGTCTGCGCCGCCCAGGCCTCGGCAGTCTCCGGCTTCGGGATCCCGTAGTAGGTCGAGTCGACCTCGACCAGCGGAAACTGGCTGGCGTAAAAGCGCAGGCGGTCGCCCGAGGTCTTGACCGCGAGCGGATAGAAGAGCTTCGAGTCGATGAGCGATTTGTCGACCCATCCAGCGATGCCGCAAAGCACTGTCATCCGCCTTATGATCGCGGCGCCCTTGGGCCGCCACCTTCGCTATTGGTACACGTACCGCACCGCGGTCGCCGTTTTGATCGCGCTCGTCCTGACCGGCGCCATGTACTGGCTTTACACGCAGCAGGTGGCCTGCGACGCGCATCAAGGCGGCTGCGAGGTCAACGTCGCGGTCCATCCCGAGGACCGCCTTTTCAGTCAGTCCAAGCCCAATTCCGACATCGTGGTCGTCGGACTTGATGATGAGAGCGTCAGCCGGATCGGTAACTTTCCAGTTCCGCGCGAAGTTTACGCGCGCGCGCTGCGGAACCTGGCCGCGGCGGGCGCCTCGGTGGTTGCTTTCGATGTGAGCTTCCCCGACGTGCGCGATCCGGCCACTGACGCGGACTTCGCCACAGCCCTCAGAGACAGCAACATTCCAGTCATTCTTTCCTACCCCGGCGAAGAAACCCTCGCCGGCGATGGATTGGTCCAGCAAACCTCAAGCAGGACGATTCCGGCAGGAATCGACCAGATGCCGCTGAAGCAATTCTGGTGCGGTGACCAGAATCAAGGCTCAAGTCCGGGATGTCAAAACCCGTATCGGAACGTGATCCTCGCCTCGACCGATGTGGTGACCGACTCCGACGGTGTGGTTCGGCGGATGCCGATGTTCGTGGAGCCCGCTTGCTACCGAGCGGGCACGTGCAACGCCCGCATCATCAATCCGCTTGGCTTCGCTGCTTACCGGGCCTACGAGTTGGGCTCCGATTTCACGAGCGGCCCGACTCTGCAGGAAGTGGATGGAGCGGCGACTTTCGGCACCGCATGGCCTCGGCCACTCCAGGTCGACGGAACGGGGGCCGCGCTGATCGATTACGAGATCGGGCCGCGGACGTTCAAAAACACAAGCCAGTACCTCTCCTTGGCGGACGTCTACATAGGCTCCTTCTATTCGTCCCAGGTGACGGGCAAAGTCATCCTGATCGGCGCCTACAACCTCACGGGCGTGCACGACGATTTCCTGACGCCGGCGGGCAACGGGGCGCTGATGCCGGGCGTCGAGCTGCACGCCAACGTGCTGAACATGCTTTTGCCGCCGCCCGCGCAGCCGCGCTTTCTGGTGCCCGAGGCGCCGCCCGCGCTGTTGCTGATCATGCTTGCCCTCGCGCTTGCGACCGCGATCGGAGTGTCGCGCGTCACGGTTCTGTGGGGCTTTGCCGGGACAGCTGGGGTGATCGTCCTGTTCACCCTCGCCATGTCGGGACTCTCGGTTTTCAACGGTTGGGTGCCCGACCTCTTTCATCCATGGCTGGCCATCGCCCTGACCTATTCCAGCGTTACGGCATACCGATTCCTCTATGAGGACCGTGAGAAGCGCAAGGTCACAGCGCTCTTCGGGCACTACTTGAAGCCTGAGATCGTCGCCGAGCTGGCGAAGACGCGAGGGGGAGTTGACGACATCCTTCGCGGCGGCCAGCGGCGTGACATCAGCCTGATGTTCGTCGACATCCGAGGCTTCACCCAGATGTCCGAATCGATGGCCGCCGGCGACGTGACCGAGGTTGTGCAGATGTACCTCGACCACCTGAGCGGGATCATCTTCACCTGGGACGGCACCGTCGACAAATACGTCGGCGACGAGATCATGGCCTTTTGGAACGCGCCGCGGCTACAGGAAAACCACGCGTTGCTGGCGATTCGCTGTGCGTACGACTGCATCAACCGCGCGCCCGAGCTCCAGGAGAAGTTGCTGGCCAAGGGCCTGCCACCGATCCGATGGGGCATCGGCATCAACACGGGGCCGGCGGTGGTCGGCAACATGGGCTCGCGCAGCCGGCTTCAGTACACCGCCCTCGGCGACAGCGTCAACACCGCCGCCCGTTTCTGCTCCCATGCACCCCCCTTCCAGGTCCTGATTGGGCAGATGACCTACGAGATGTGTCGCGACTACATCGCGGTCGACCTCGTTCCTGGCGTTCAGCTCAAAGGCAAATCCGCGGAGACGTTTCGGATCTACGAGGTGACCGCGATCCGTGAGGCTCCCGACGCGCCGTGGGTTCAGTTCCCGACTCAGATGGCGACGCAGACGCACCACGCATTCACTGCCCAGTACACGCAGCAGACTGTTCTGGCCGCTGCCGAGACGGACTCGAGCGAAATCGTTGTCGGGGCGGAGGCGCGGGAGATCCTGGCGCACCAGCCTAAATCGCCCAACTAGCGGGGCAAGGCGGCTCCCA
>Ga0066701_10000243_pt1 | contig 14186 bp, 9 predicted proteins | sample GraSoiAngelo_150_FD_66453 | JGI IMG/M metagenome (GOLD analysis project Ga0066701, IMG submission 66453) | Grasslands soil microbial communities from the Angelo Coastal Reserve, California, USA - 14_1009_09_40cm | ecosystem: Environmental > Terrestrial > Soil > Grasslands | place: USA... | reverse complement strand
CTCGTGATCGCGACGCTGCCGGCGGCGGCGACGGCGCAAACGCCCGCGAAGGCCGCGCCGGCGAAGCCCGCGCCCCGCGTCGAGGCGCCCGCGAAGAGCACGGCGCCCGGCGAGACGCCGGCGCCGGCGATGAGTCGCAAGGCCCAGACGAAGGAGGACGGTGCGCAGCCGGTCACCGTCGATGCCGACAAGATGGAGCGCTTCGGCAAGGAAGGCCTCGTGGTCTTCACCGGCAACGTCGTCGCGCGGCAGAACAACTCCGTGCAATACGCCGACCGCATGGAGGTCTATCTCGACGAGCGCGGCGACCGCATTCTGCGGACCGTGTCGACGGGCGCCGTGCGCATCATCACGCGCGACTGCCGCACGGGCACCGCGCGACGCGCCGAGTACCACGACCTCGAGCAGCGCGTGGTGCTGCTCGGCAACGCGCGGGTCTGGCAAGAAGACAACGTCGTGAGCGGCGAGACCATCACGATCTTCCTGTCGCAGGACCGCTCGGTCGTGCAGGGCGGCCGGCAGGAGCGCGTGAAGGCCGTCTTCTATCAGAAGGACGACAAGCAGAAGGACGACAAGGCCAAAGACGGCGAGACGACGGCGGCCGTGCGGCCGGCGCCGGCCACGTGCGAGAACTGACATGGAAGGTCTCGTCGCCCAGGACCTCCAGAAGTGGTTCAAGACGCGTAAGGTCGTGGACAACGTCTCGCTCGACATCCAGCGCGGCGAGGTCGTCGGCCTGCTCGGCCCCAATGGCGCCGGCAAGACGACGTCCTTCTATATGATCGTCGGCCTGCTGCCGACCGAGGGCGGCCGGATCTTCCTCGAGGGGCAGGAGATCACGGCGCTACCCATGTACCAGCGCTGCCGGATGGGTGTCGGCTATCTGCCGCAAGAGTCCTCGGTGTTCCGCAAGCTCACGGTCGAAGAGAACCTCTTGGCCATCCTGGAGACGCTCGAGGTCCCGGTGACCGACCGCCGTGCGCGGGCGCGCGAGCTGCTGGCGGAGCTCGACCTCACCACGCTGGCGCCGTATCCGGCCTTCACGCTGTCGGGCGGCGAGCGGCGCCGCCTGGAAATCACCCGGGCGCTGGTCACGTCGCCGCAGTACCTGCTGCTCGACGAGCCGTTCACCGGCATCGACCCCATCGCAATCGGCGATATCCAGGAGATCATCGGACGGTTGCGCGACCGGGGCATCGGGATCCTGATCACCGATCACAACGTACGTGAAACGCTCGCGATCACCGATCGCGCCTATATCCTGTACGACGGAAAGATCCTCGTGTCGGGCACGGCCAGCGAGATCGCCAGCAATCCAATAGCCCGAGAAATCTATCTCGGCGAAAAGTTCGCCCTGTAGGTTCCGGGTAGAGAACGCCAATGGCAATGGAAACGCGCCTCTCACTGAGACAGAGCCAGCGGGTCGTCATGACCCCGCTGCTGCAGCAGGCTATCCAGCTGCTGCAGCTGTCCACGCTCGAGCTGCAGGAGGTCGTCCAGAAGGAGCTCCTCGAAAATCCGCTGCTCGAGGAAGTGCAGCCGGAGACGGCCGAGCAGCCGGAGGGCAAGGACGCGCCGCCCGACGTGCCGACGGCACCGCCCTCCGAGCCGCTGTCGAGCGACGCGGCGCCGGCGCCGACCACGGAGCGCCAGACCGACGACCTGCCGTTCGATCTGACGGCGGTGATGTTCGACGACCACGAGGAGCGCTCGCTGGTGGCGCAGGAGGACCGCGAGGACCTGCCGTTCGAGAACATGGTCCGCTCGGTCTCGTCGCTCACGGATCATCTCGACGAGCAGCTGCGCTACGCCAGCGACAGTCGGCTCGTGCGCCGCATCGGCACCGAGATCATCGGCAACCTCGACGAGGACGGCTACCTGCGGGCGTCCGACGAGGAGATCGCGCAGCGCTGCGAGACGACGGTCGAGGAGGTCGCCAAGGTCGTCAAGCTCGTGCAGTCGTTCGATCCGCCCGGCGTGGCCGCGCGCTCCATCCAGGAGTGTCTGCTGATCCAGCTCAAGGCCGATCCGAACCCCGATCCCGTCTCCGTCGAGATCGTCGAGGAGCACTTCGAAGACCTCAGCCGCCGGCGCTATCCCGACATCGCGCGCGCACTGAAGCTGCCGCTCGACCGCATCATGGAGTCGGTCGAGGAGATCATGGGCCTGGAGCCCAAGCCGGGCCGGCGCTTCGGCGGCAACGACTCGCGCTACATCGTGCCCGACGTGGTCGTGCACAAGATGGGCAGTGAGTACGTGGTCGTCCTCAATGAAGACGGCATCCCGCGCCTGCGCGTGAACTCGCTCTACCGCTCGCTGCTGCGCAACTCCGCCGACGGCGAGGCGCGGCAGTACGTGGACCAGAAGCTGCGCTCGGCGCTCTGGCTCATCAAGTCCGTGGACCAGCGCCAGCGCACGCTGCGCAAGGTGACCCAATCCATCGTGAAGTTCCAGCGCGAGTTCCTCGACAAGGGGCTGCCCTATCTGCGCCCGCTGTCGCTGCGCGACGTCGGCGAGGACATCGGCATGCACGAGTCGACGATCAGCCGCGTCACCACCAACAAGTACGTCGAGACGCCGCAGGGGCTGTTCGAGCTGAAGTTCTTCTTCCACTCCGGCATCGCCTCCGGCGACGGCGAGATGGTCTCGTCCGTCTCCGTGAAGAAGATGATCCAGGACCTGCTGGCCAATGAGGACCCGTCGAAGCCGCTCTCCGACCAGGAGGTGGCGTTGATCCTCAAGGGCCGCGGGCTGACCATCGCGCGCCGGACCGTGGCGAAGTATCGCGAGGAGCTGGGGATCCTGCCGTCGCACCAGCGCCGGTTGGCGCCGAAACGACGCTGACCTCCGCGCCAGCCATGGCGAAGCCGATCTCCTTCGTGGTCATCACGGGCCTGAGTGGAGCCGGCAAGTCGTACGCGATCAAGTGCTTCGAGGACATGGGGTTCTTCTGTGTCGACAACCTGCCGACCACGCTCATGCCGACCTTCGCCGATCTCGTCGCCCGAGCGGGCGACAAGCGCGACCGCGTGGCCCTCGGCGTCGACGTCCGGGAAGGTGAGTACCTCAGTCACCTCCTCGACGCGCTGATCGCGCTGCGCCAGCGCGGCCACGTCGTGGAAGTCGTGTTCTTCGAGGCCAACGAGGAGGCGCTCGTGCGCCGCTACCGCGAGACGCGGCGGCGGCATCCGCTGGCCCCCGACGGCAACGTGCTCGACGGCATCCGCGCAGAGCGCAAGGCGCTGTCCACGGTGCGCGAGGTGGCCGATCGCGTCGTGGATACCTCGAACATGACCGTGCACCAGCTCAAGGACATGCTCATCGAGGCGTACGTGACGCCGAAGGAGCGGCCGGGGCTCGCCGTCTCGCTCGTCTCGTTCGGCTTCAAACACGGCGTGCCGTTCGACGCCGACCTCGTGTTCGACGTGCGCTTCCTGCCCAATCCACATTTCGTCGAGAAGCTGCGGCCGCTCGACGGCCGGGAGCCCGAGGTGCGCGAGTTCGTGATGAAGCACGAGGAAAGCCGGGAGCTGCTGCGTCGCATCGAGGACTTCCTGCGCTTCGTCCTGCCCGCCTATCAGCGCGAGGGCAAGGCCTATCTGACGATCGCCGTCGGCTGCACGGGCGGCCGGCATCGCTCGGTCGCCCTCGTCGAGGAGCTGCAGCCCTTCGTCGAAGGACTGGGGCTGCAGCCGACGCTGGTCCACCGGGACATCGATCGCGAGTGACCTCGGCGTGAACCTGGACGATCTCCGCGCGCTCGCGCGGGTCGATCCCCACGATGCGCGGGGAGCCTTGGCCGGATTCCCGGACCAGTGCCGCCGGGCGCGCACGCTCGTCGCCTCGCCGCCGCTCAGCACCAGACGGCCGCGCGTCATCGTCGTGGCGGCCATGGGCGGCTCGGCCGCCGGCGGCGATCTGCTGGCCGCCTGCGCCGCCGACAGCGTCGACGTGCCGATCCTCGTGCACCGCGGCTATGGGCTGCCGCCGGTCGCCGGGCCGGAGGCGCTCGTCATCGCGTCGTCATACTCGGGCGAGACGGCGGAGGTGCTCTCCGCGTTCGAGGTCGCCGTCGCCCGGGGCGTGCCCGTCGTTGCGCTGACGTCGGGCGGCACGCTGGCGCGTCGCGGGGCCGAGGCCGGGCGGCCGCACGTTGCCCTCCCGGGCGGACTGATGCCGCGCATGGCGCTCGGCTATCTCTTCTTGCCCGCCCTGCCGCTGCTCGCCGCGGCGGGCGTGCCCGTAGCGACGGCAGCGGAGGTGGACGACGCGCTCGCCGCGGTCGAGAAGCTGGCCGTCGAGCTGGCGCCCGAGCGACCGGTGGCCGATAACGAGGCCAAGCGCCTGGCCCTCGCCATCGGCGACCGGCTCCCCGTCGTCTACGGCGGCCCCGCCACCGGCGCGATCGCGTATCGCTGGAAGACTGACATCGAGGAAAATGCCAAGACGCTCGCGGTCGCGGGCGTGCTGCCGGAGATGAACCACAACGAGATCGAGGCGTGGCAGCCGCACGACGCCAAGCACATGCACGCGGTCCTGTTGCGCGACGCCGGCGATGCGCCCGAGATCGCCCGTCGCTTCGAGGTCGTGCGCGACCTCATCGCGCCCAACGCGGGCGGCGTCAGCGAGGCACACGGCCGCGGCGCGGGACGGCTCGCCCGCTTGCTCACGCTCGCCTACCTCGGCCAGTGGACGTCGTACTACCTGGCCGTGCTGCGCGGCCGCGATCCGTGGAGCGTGCCGATCCTCGACGAGGTCAAGCGCCGCATGCGCGGGCGGCTGCCTTGAGAGGCCGCGACCAAGCGTGCTACAGTGGCGCGAATTCGAACCCAGGAGGCCTTGCCGATGGCGCGAGATGAGCATCTGTTCACGTCGGAGTCGGTGACCGAGGGGCACCCCGACAAGATCGCCGATCAGGTCTCCGACGCGGTGCTGGACGCGATCATCCGCCAGGATCCGACGGGACGGGTGGCGTGCGAGACGCTGCTGACGACGGGCCTCGTGGTGGTGGCCGGCGAGATCACGACGAACTGCTACGTCGACATTCCGCGCGTGGCGCGCGAGACCATCCGCGAGATCGGTTACACGCGCGCCAAGTACGGCTTCGACTACGAGACGTGCGGCGTCATCGCCGCCATCGACGAGCAGTCGTCCGACATCGCGATGGGTGTCGACAACCTCGGCGCCGGTGACCAGGGTCTGATGTTCGGCTACGCGTGCAACGAGACGCCCGAGCTGATGCCGCTGCCGATCATGCTCGCGCACAAGCTCGTGCAGCGGCTGAGCGAGCGGCGCAAGGCGGGCGCCATCGACTACCTGCGGCCCGACGGCAAATCGCAGGTGACCGTCCGGTACGCCGACGGCAAGCCGGTGGCGGTCGAGACGGTCGTGATCTCGACCCAGCACGCGGCGGAGGCGAGCGCCGACCGGATCCGCAAGGACATGATCGAGCAGGTCATCCTGCCGACCATTCCGGCCGAGATGCTCGACACCAGGAAGTGCGTGTTCCACATCAATCCGACCGGCCGGTTCGTCACGGGCGGGCCGATGGGCGACACGGGCCTCACCGGCCGCAAGATCATCGTCGACACCTACGGCGGGTCCTGCCCGCACGGCGGCGGCGCGTTTTCGGGCAAGGATCCGACGAAGGTCGATCGTTCCGCCTGCTACATGGCGCGCCACGTGGCCAAGAACATCGTTGCCTCCGGACTCGCCGATCGTGCGCAGGTGCAGGTGGCGTACGCGATCGGTGTCGCCGAGCCGGTCTCGATCATGGTGGAGACCTTCGGCACGGGCAAGGTGCCGAACGGCCGCCTCGAGGAGCTGATCCGGCGCCACTTCGACTTCACGCCGGCGGGCATCATCAAATACCTCAACCTGCGCCGGCCCATTTACAAGAAGACCGCCGCCTACGGTCACTTCGGCCGCTCGGAGCCCGAGTTCACCTGGGAGCGCACCGATCGCGTGAAGGATCTGCGGGACGACGCACGCCTCTGAGCTCGGAGGGGGGCTTCGCCGCCCTTCCGACGGGCTCGCACGCCTGTCGGCGTGCTTCGCCCTGCCTCCCCCCAGACAGGATTGCGCCGGCGAAGCCGGCTCGAAAGTGGCAAGCGCCAGTGCTTGATGCCAAACGAAAGGACATGCGTTGACCATGGTTGAGCACGACGTCAAGAACATTGGGTTGGCGGCGGAGGGGCGGCTGAAGATCGAGTGGGCAGAGCAGTCGATGCCGGTGCTGCGTCAGGTGCGCGAGCGGTTCGCCAAGGAGCAGCCGCTGAAGGGACTGCGACTGGGCGCCTGTCTGCACGTGACGACGGAGACGGCGGTGCTGATGCTCACGCTCAAGGCCGGCGGCGCGCAGGTCGCGCTGTGCGCGTCCAACCCGCTCTCCACGCAGGACGACACCGCCGCGGCGCTCGTGCGGGAATACGACATTCCCGTCTTCGCGCACAAGGGCGAGGACAACCCGACGTACTACCGCCATCTCGAGGCGGTCTTGAAAACGCGGCCGCAGATCACCATGGACGACGGCGCCGATCTCATCTCACAGCTGCACGGCGAGACCAACCTCGGCCGTGACCTCGTTCGCGACGTCATCGGCGGAACGGAAGAGACCACGACCGGCGTCCTCCGCCTGCGTGCGATGGAGAAAGAGGGCGTGCTCGCCTTTCCGGTGATCGCGGTGAACGACGCGGACACCAAGCACCTGTTCGACAATCGCTACGGGACCGGCCAGTCGACGATCGACGGCATCTTGCGCGCCACCAACGTCCTGCTCGCGGGCAAGACCGTGGTCGTCGCCGGCTACGGCATGTGCGGGCGTGGCGTCGCCACGCGCGCCAAGGGCATGGGCGCGCACGTGATCGTGACCGAGGTCGAGCCGATGCGGGCGCTCGAGGCCGTCATGGACGGCTTCCCCGTAATGAAGATGCCCGATGCGGCCGCCGTCGGCGACGTGTTCGTCACCGTGACCGGCAACACGTCGGTCATTCGCAAGGAGCATTTCGCGCGGATGAAAGACGGCGCGATCCTCGCCAACTCCGGTCACTTCAACGTCGAGATCGATCTCGAGGCGCTTGCGAAGCTGGCCCAGGGGCGGCGCGTCGTCCGGCCGTTCGTCGAAGAGTTCCAGCTCGGCGGCGGGCGCCGGGTGTTCGTGCTGGGCGAGGGGCGCCTGATCAATCTCGCCTCCGCGGAGGGCCACCCGGCCGCGGTCATGGACATGAGCTTCGCCAACCAGGCCCTGTCGGCAGAGTACATGGCGAAGAAGTCCACGACGCTTCAGCGTCGCGTCTACGTCGTTCCGCGCGAGATCGACCTCGAGATCGCGCGGCTCAAGCTCGCGTCGATGGGCGTCGAGATCGACGAGCTGACACCGGATCAGGAGTCATACCTCGCCTCCTGGCGCCACGGGACGTAACCCGGCCCGTCGCGTGCGGCCGATGCGCTCGCCGAAGCCGCTGGCGTACCTCGTGGTCGCGCTGGTCGTGCTCGCGGTGCTGTTGCAGCTCGTCCCGCTGTACACCGACTGGCTCTGGTTCCAGGAGGTCGGCTACCCCCAGGTTTTCCTGACCACGCTGTCCCTGCGCGGTAGCCTGTTCGGGGCGATCGCGCTCGTCGTCGCGCTGTTCCTCTGGGCCAACCTCACCGTGGCCGCGCGCACGGCGGCGCCGGACGTGCTGTGGGAGCTCGAGGACCAGCTGGGCCTGCCCGGGCGCGTCGTGATCGAGCCGCTCATCCGGCGGTTTTTGCCGATCGTGCTGCTGTTGATCGCCGTCGTGTCGGCGCTGCGTGCGACCGCCCACTGGGAAACCGTGCTCGGCTACGTCAACGGGCCGCCGTTCGGTACCAAGGATCCGGTGTTCGGCTTCGACCTCGGGTTCTTCGTCTTCGTCCTGCCGTTCTGGCGGCTCGTGCACGCGTGGGCGATGGCGCTGGTCGCCGGCACGGTGGTGCTGACCGTGGCCGTGTACGTCCTGCAGCGCAGCTTCGTGCTGACCACGCGCGGGCCGCGGCTGGCCAGCGGCGCGCGCACGCACCTGCTCTTGCTCGGCGCGGCGCTCCTGGCGCTGAAGGCTGTCGGCTTCTGGCTCGACCGTTACGAGATCGTCCTGTCCGCGCGTGGCATCGTGTTCGGCGCCTCGTACACCGACATCCACGCCTCGCTGCCGATGCTCGGCGCGCTCGCCGTGCTGGCCGTGCTCGCCGCGGTCGCCTGCGCCGTTCAAATCATGCGTCCCGGCCTGCGCCTGCTCGCCGGCGCCGGCGCCGCGCTGCTCGTGGTGTGGGTGGTCGGCCTCGGCATGTACCCGGCGTTCCTGCAGCGCTTGCGCGTGGCGCCCAACGAGCTCGCGGCGGAGCGCCCCTACATCGAGGCGAACATCCGGATGACGCGCGCCGCCTACGGTCTCGATCGCATCCAGGAGAAAGAGTTTCCCGCCGACGAGACGCTCGACGCGCGCGCGCTGGCGCGCAACGAGGCGACGCTCAAGAACATCCGGCTCTGGGACTACCGCCCGCTGCTGCGGACGTTCGCGCAGCTGCAGGAGATCCGCACGTACTACAAGTTCCAGGACGTCGACAACGACCGCTACGTCGTCGACGGCGACTATCGCCAGCTGATGCTCTCGCCGCGCGAGCTCTCGCATCAGCACCTGCAGGGCGGCCGCAACTGGATCAACGAGCACCTGACCTACACGCACGGCTACGGCGTGGTGGTCGGTCCCGTGAACCGAATCACCCCCGAAGGGCTGCCCGAGTTCTTCGTGAAGGACATCCCGCCGCGCTCGTCCGACGGCTTCCCGCGGGTGACGCGACCCGAGATCTACTACGCGGAGATATCGAACGACTACGCGCTGGTGCGCACGCGCTCGCAGGAGCTGGACTATCCCGCGGGCGACAAGAACGTCTACACGCGCTACGAGGGCGAGGGCGGGATCTCGATCGGCGCGTGGAGTCGGCGGCTGCTCTTCGCCGCCCGCTTCGGCGAGCCGAAGATCGTGCTGTCCGACGACCTCACGGCCGACAGCCGCATCCTGATCTACCGCACGATCGGCGAGCGCATCCGCCTCATCGCGCCGTTCTTCCGCTTCGACCGCGACCCCTACATGGTGGTGACCGACGACGGCCGGCTCGTCTGGATGCTCGACGGGTACACGACCAGTGACCGCTATCCCTACGCGGATCCCGTCCGCGGCATCGGCAACTACATTCGTAACTCGGTGAAGGTCACCGTCGATGCCTATCACGGCGCCGTGCGCTTTTACATCGCCGACACGACGGACCCCATCGTGCGCGCCTACGGCGCCGCCTTTCCGGGCCTGCTCCGGTCGCTCGACACGATGCCGGAGGACCTGCGGCGCCACATCCGCTATCCCGAGGACTTCTTCGCGATCCAGGCCCGCAAGTTCGCGGTCTACCACATGGAGAATCCCCAGGTCTTCTACAACAAAGAGGACCTGTGGGCGATCCCGCGGCGCACCATCGACGGCCGCGAGCGCGAGATGGAGCCGTACTTCACGATCATGCGATTGCCCGGCGAGGCGAAGGAAGAGTTCATCCTGCTGACGCTGTTCAACCCGAGCCGCCGCGACAACATGATCGCGTGGCTGGCGGCGCGGTCCGATCCGCCGAGCTATGGCCGGCTCGTCGTCTACAACTTCCCCAAGCAGAAGAACGTCTACGGCCCGCGGCTGATCGACGCGCGCATCGACCAGGACCCGATCATCTCCCAGCAGCTCTCGCTCTGGAACCAGCGCGGCTCGACGGTGATCCGTGGCTCCCTGCTCGCGATTCCCATCGAGCAGTCGCTGATCTATGTCCAGCCGCTCTATCTCGCCGCCGAGCAGGGGGCGCTGCCCGAGCTCCGGCGCGTGATCGTCGCCTACGGCAACCAGATCGCGATGGAGCCGACGCTCGAGCAATCGCTCGGGCGGATCTTCGCCGGCCGTGTGGCGCCGGCGATCGGGGCGGCGTTGGCGCCCGTGGGTGCGGCGCCGGCCACCGCGCCGGCGGGCAGCGGCGCCGACCGTGCGCTGGTGCAGCGCGCGTGGGACGCATACACGCGCGGCCAGGAGGCGCTGCGGCGCGGCGACTGGGTCGGCTACGGCGCCGAGCAGAAGCGCCTGGAAGACGCGCTGCGCGCTCTGTCCGGCGCGCGCTGAGCGCGCGCCCGGCCCGCGATGCCCACCGTGATGTCCCACGCGATCGCCGCGCTCGCACTCGGCCCGGCGTTCCGCCGCGCAGGCTGGCCGGCGCGCGTGTGGTGGGCCGCCGCGATCTGTGCCGCCGTCCCCGACGCCGACGTCCTCGGCGTCTTCGCCGGCGTGCCGCTCGGCTCTCTGCTCGGTCATCGCGGCCTGACCCACTCGCTCGCGTTCGCCGCAGCGCTGGCCGCCATCGTCACGCCGCTGCTCGTGGCCCCCGGCACGCGGCGCCGGCTATGGGTATACCTGTTCCTCGCGACAGCGTCGCACGGCATTCTCGACGGGATGACGGACGGCGGCATCGGCGTGGCATACTTCGCGCCGTTCGACGCCGCTCGCTACTATCTGCCGTGGCGCCCGATCGCCGTGTCTCCGCTCGGCATCCGCCGTTTCCTCGGGCCGCGCGGCATCGCCGTCTTCGCCAACGAAGCCCTCTGGCTCTGGCTCCCCTGCGCCGTCTTCGCCACCGCCGCCTGGCTCGCGACGCGCAGGCCACGCTCCGACGACGAGGCTGACGCACGGCGCAGGTGATGAGAGCCGCGCGCGTTGCCGCCCGGCGCCGCGTGCCGGCGGCGGGCGCGGCGCCCGGCGCTACGTGCGCGCGCGCAAGAACAGCGACGTGCCGATCCCGAAGAAGATCACGTTCGCCGTCCACGCGGCGACGAATGGCGGCAGCAGGTCGGCGCGCGCGAACGCAAGGGCCACGTAGTGCACGACGAGGTAGCCGGCCATGATCGCGATGGCGAGGCCGACCCCGAACAGCCGGCCGCCGCGCGGCGACTGCAGTGCGAACGGAATGGCCACGAGCACCATGACGAGGTTCACGAGCGGGAACGACAGCTTGGAGTAGAGCGCGACGAGGTACTTCTTGGCCTGAAAGCCCGCCGCCTCCAGCCGCGCGACGTACTCGCGCAGCTCCCAGTAGCTCATCGACTCGAAGTCCTTGTGGATCCGCGTGAACTCCTCGATGTCCTCGCTGAGCTCGAGCGCGGTGAACGTGAACGGCACCGTCTCCACGGTGCCCGCGGGCTCGATCTCGCGGAAGGCACCGTCACGCAGCTCCCAGCCCGAATCCGTCCAATGCGCCTGCCTGGCGTCGAGGCGATTGAGCAGCCGGAACTGGCGGTCGACCTCGAGGATCGTGACACCGTACAGGTCGTTCGTCTGCGGACTCAAGAGCTCCACGCGATAGAAGCGGCTGTCGGCGCTGCGCACCCACAACCGCTGTCGTGACTGCAGATGACGCGGCAGCTGACCGCGGATCTTCACACGATCGACTTCCTCACCAAGCTCCTTGAGGCGCGGCAAGAACAGCTCCTGGAACAGCATCGCGCTCACGGCGACCGAGAGGCCCATCAGCAGCACCGGCGCGCTGACGCGGTAGAGGCTGATGCCGGCCGCCTTCATCGCGGTCAGCTCGTGAAAACGGCTCAGCGAGAGGAACAGGAAGATCGTCGCCACCAGCATGATCACCGGCAGCCCCTGATGGAGCGCGGCCGGCAGCCGGTACAGGAAGTGCTCGAGGATGTAGGTGAGCGGTGGCTTGATGCGCAGGAACCGGTTGAGCGTGTCGCCGAGGTCGACGATGACGTACAGCGCGGCCGCCACCGCGAGGCCGATCCCGGCGAACGTGAGGAACTCGCGGATCAGGTACCGGTCGAGGATGTGGGTCGAATTGGTCGGGCCGCGCCCGATGCGCGCCGGGCTGTCCGCCGCGCCGCGCGGGAGCCGCCCGCGCAGCCACTCGAGCGTGCGCCAGGCGAACGTCACGCGCGGCCGCCACTCGCGCGCGGTCACCACGAGCAGCGTCGCGCCGATCACCGCGAACACGATGTTCGGCGCCCAGATCGCGACCCAGGGCGGCACGCGCTGGCGCAGCGCGAACCCCTCGAGCGACGTCATGACCATGTAGTACGACACGAGGATCACGAGGCTCCCTGCCATCGCGATCGAGCGGCCGCCGCGGTGCGAGCGCACCGCGAGCGGGAAGGCGACGAGCGCGAAGACGAGCGCGGCCACCGGGAAGGCGAAGCGCTTGTGCAGCTCCACCTCGTACGGGACGCGACCGTACCGATCCGGAGCGAGCTCTTTGATGCGCGTCAGGAGCGCGCCGAGGCGCAGGTCCTTCTCGGGCTTGTCGGCGCGCGCGCTGCGCAGCGGCGTGGCGAACGACAGGCTCATGTCGTAGATCGCGAAGTTCGTATATCGGTAGCGCGAGGAGGCCGCGGCGCCGCCGGTCGGGTTCTGATCGACGCCGGGCAGACGCGGCGGCGCCGCCGGCAAAATGTCGGCCTCGTTCACCGCGCCGTTGATGAGCCGCAGCGTGATTCGCCGGTTCGGCTCGTCGGTCAGCAAGCGGCCCTCGCGCGCGGTGATGATGCGCGAGATCTTCGGATCGCGCTCGTCGGACACGAGCAGCCCCCGCAGCGCGACCTGCGAGGCGCTGACGTCCTCGACGTAGATGATCACGTCGCCGAACGTCGCGTTGAAGACGCGCTCCTGGATCCCGCTCACCGCGCGCGTCTGGAGAATGCGGAAGAGCTGCCGCTGGAACTCTTCGTTGGCGATCGGATTCAGCACGAGTGTGAGCATCGCGGTGGCCGCGGTGACCACCAGCGCCGCCAGCACGATCGGACGGAACAGCCGCAGGACACTGACCCCCGCGGCCTTGAAGGCGATGATCTCGAGATCGCCGGCCAGGCGGCCGCCCGCGAGGAGCACCGCCACCAGCAGGGCCATCGGCAGGGTATGCGCCAGAAACGACGGCATCATGAAGACGAGCAGCTGGAGCACGAGATGGAACGGCACGCCCTTGGTGACGACGAGCTCGGTCAGGTGATAGATGCGGTCGATGATGAGGAAGAACGTGAAGAGCGCCAGGCCAAAGCCGAACGGCGAAAGCAGCTCCGTGATGAGATAGCGGTCGAGGACCCTCACCGCTGGCCACTTCACCCGACTGTTGTACCATACCCTCCGTGACGCGGTTCCGGCGCCGGACGCTGCTCGTCTTCGCCGCCCTCCTCGCGACGGTCGGCGCGACGTCCACGCTCGCGGCGACGCGCACCCGGACGGGCGGTGCGCCCGACCGCCTGGAGCGCTTCCGTGAGCTCGCGTCCTCGCGCCTGGCCCTCGGCGATCTCGACGCGAACCCCGCCGAGGCCTACCGCGACATCTATGCGCTCCTGGACGACGAGATCGTGGAGAGCCTCGCCTCCGGCGGTGTCTTCGCGTCGTCGGAATTCCTGCAGGATCGCCTGGACGCGTTCGGTGACGCGTGGGGCTACGCGCAGTTCCGGCTGACGCGGCTCGGGCCGCTCGTGGTCGGCGCCTTCCGTCTGAGCGACGTGGGCGGCGGCAACAGCGTGCGGGTCTATGGCCCGCTGCGCGACGAGGCGGCGTTGCTGGCCACGCTCTATCGCGATGGCCGGCCCAGCGTGACGCCGCTCGGCGGCGGTGAGCCACAGTTTCTCGCCACGTGGGAGGGCACGCCCTCCGGGCGCGGCACGCGGCCGCTGCGGGTCGACCTCGTCCGTGCTCACGCCGACGGGGTGCGCGTGACCTGGTCGACCGCCACGCTCTTTCCCGACGGTCTCTACGCGCGCGCGTGGCTCGTGCGCGCCGGCGAGGTACGGCTGCGCTACGAGCTGCACTATCCGGGCTGGACGCTCGGCTGCGACGGCCAGACCGAGCAAGAAGACGTGTACCGGCTGATTCCCACGCAGGGCACGCTCGCGCGAGTGAGCCGACAGCAGCACAATGCGTGGCACCGCGAGCTTCGAGCGACGGTCGAGCGCCTGTTCGCGGCGCTCGCGGAGGGCGACGAGACCGCGGTGGCCGCAGTCGTGCCCGACGCCACGGTGCGCTCGCGGCTGCCGGGACTCGTGCCGGAGCCCGCGTGCGATGCCGCCGACGGAATGCGCGAGACCGTGTCGATCGCGGCCACGGACACCGAACGCCGGCCGTGGACGCTCACGTTCCGTC